>Ga0335074_10003783_pt1 | contig 20767 bp, 22 predicted proteins | sample Lox_Sample_23_FD_206715 | JGI IMG/M metagenome (GOLD analysis project Ga0335074, IMG submission 206715) | Soil microbial communities from Loxahatchee National Wildlife Refuge, Florida, United States - Lox_Sample_2.3 | ecosystem: Environmental > Terrestrial > Soil > Wetlands | place: USA... | reverse complement strand
GTCCATATAAGTTCTGACCGCGGGTTACGACATACGCCAACCAGCGCCCGTCGTGCGAGAACACCGGCGATGAAGGCGTATACCCCGCCGGCAGCGGCAACCGGCGCAGCGTCCCGCGAGCGCCATCCAGCACCCATACTCGTCCAACCGAGATGAACGCCAGCTCGCCCCGCCCCTTGAGCGCGCGGAGGTTGACAGAGGGGCGCGTTGCGGTCCGCGGGATCACGCCGCCCGGCGCGCCGCCCACAAGCGCATAGGCGCCCGCGCCGATCCCGACCAGAACAGCCACCGTCGCGAACCGCCGGGCACGGCGCCGGCGGGCACGCCGGCGCGCCTCCCGGAACAGCGCTTCGCTGCCATCCGCGTTCAGATCGGCCGGCGCGATCGAACGTCGGTCCGTGTCGAGCAGCATCAGGGCAGACTCTCGATCATGCGCAACACTTCATCGCGCCGGTAGCCGTGGCGGCGCGCCGTCTCCAGGAGCTCGCGTGCCTTCTGAAGCACAGCAGTGCGCTCCGGCGTTCCCGACACGCTGACACCACGTCCGCGCCGGAACTCCAACAGACCCTCCTCACGCAACAACCGCAGCGCGCGCAGGACAGTGTTGGTGTTCACGCTCAGCTCCGCCGCGAGATCCTTCGCCGGCGGCAGCCGCTCGCCCCGCCGCGCCTCGCCATCCAGAATCGCTCTGCGAATCTCACCGGCGACTTGCTCGAACACCGCCACGGACTCTGATCGATCGACCTTCACGGACAGCCCACACGCAGAATAACACCATCGCACATAGCACCATTTCGCCGTCAAACCCAGACTTATCGCCTGCTTCGAGGTGTGCGGGAGTGTCCGACCCGCGGTCCGAATAGCGATCGGCGATCGGACGCCTCGGCGCCCCGGGACACGCTCCCGCGAGAGCGACGGCGTCGCAGTTGCGGGACGCTCAACGGACAGCTGCGTGAAGCTGCGCGACCTTCGGATTGACGAAACCCAACCAGATCAGCCTTAGCGGCGAAACACGTGCGGATCAGAACGCGTTCCGCCGTGAGAGCAGCGCGCCGTCGGGTGGGAAGATATCAATAGTCCTCGGCGGCTCGCCGCGGCGGCCGATGAAGAGCGACACACCTCCGATGCCATCATCCTCGAGTTGGCTGCCGTCATTCAGGGTGAGCTGTACGCGCCCGACCTCGGCGCCGGCCGCGTCGAGACGACCGCCGGCGTAGAACGTTTCGCCGCCCCAGTGCCCGCAAAGGTTTAGCCATGGACCGGATTCCACAGAGGACGGTCGCGGCGTTCCCCCGTCGCGCTCGGCCGGCCCGTTGCTGCCGCCAGCCACGCCATGGGCGACCCACCCCATACCGCTGCCCACGACGGCCACCAGCCAAAACCAACGATCGCCCTTCAGGTCGTCGAAGGTAACCGCGTACAGTCGCCGGTCAACGCTCTCGCGCTCCTTGATCAGCGCGATGGCGGCCGGCTCCCGCGCAACAGGTCCGTGGGATATGACCCTCGCGCGCGGCACCCGATTGTGCACCCGGGAGACCGGCTCAGGCCCCGGGCTGAAATCGGCGGGAGCGGTCAAATCGGCAACGACGGCCGCCCACGGATCGCGATGCGCCACATCCCATATGTTGCTGCACTGCGCACGCCGATGCCTGAGCTCCGCGCTCGCGTTCCGCCGCGCGTCTGCTTGACGAGTCCCTGATCCTCCCCATGCGGACAGCGACTAGGCAGCAACGCGACCCGTGGCAAGTTTGACGATCCGATTGAACGAACGCGCTGCCAGCCTGATGCCGGGAAGTCTGAGCTCGGGTTCCCACCCCGTCGGTCCTCAGAGAAAGTTGTAATGAAGCGAGCGCTCGGTTCGATGTAGGGGGTGTAGAGAAAGTGCGACCACGAGGCGGAAGGACGGCGATGTCAGACCGACGAGCGAGCGATACTGATCGACTCGATCGGATGGTTCAGGCGTGCGATCCGATCACGGGCGGCGCGCCGGGCGATGAGGGAATTGCGGCGGCGTTTGATCGGATGACCGCGCTGATCCTCAGCGAGCCGCGCCGGACTCCGCGCCTGCGGCGGTTTGCCACTCGGCATCGGGCGGCGCTCGCCGGGCTCGCCGCTGTGCTGCTTGGGTCAGGCGTGGCGGTGGCTGCGACCAATCTGTTCATTCCGACGCATACCCACCAGTACCCGCCTCAGGGGATGGTCACGGGTGGTGGGCCGGGCGAGCTGTTGAATGTCGACGGGACCAACTTTCGCCAGGTAGCGCTCGAGATCTCCTCGGATATTTCCTACCCGGCGGGATACGAGTCGTGGCGGCAGTCGGTGATCTCATCGGAATATAAGAGCCAACAGCATGCGTGCGCGCCGGGGTCGCCGGGCGGGTGCATGCCGAAGGTCCCGTCCGGGCAGCTGCACGGCGCCTTCGCGGCAAGCGCGTTCTGCGCGTGGGTCCTTGCCTGGCGTTACGCGATGATGACCGGGCGCCAGGCGGCGGCAGCGAGCGACGCGCGCGTGATCTCGGGAGCGTTGGGCTGGAAGGCGGTGACTGACTGGGATCCGCACCCCAGCCTGTCGGTGCCCGGCGACGGGGGCACCACGCACCCCAGCGAGTTCGGTTGGATGATCCCGTTCATCCAAGCCGTGGGCAGCGGTGATCTGGTTGGGGTGGACAAGGCCATCGTGAACGACGCGAGGAACGGCGGCCAGTTCGCCTGGTGGGTCAACACGGGCATGGGGCTAAACCTCAGGCTCAACCTCGTTGGGCGTTCCTTGGTCAACTACCTCGACCGCCACGCCTCATGACCCTTCCGCGCGAAGCGGCCGATCGACGGTTATTCGAGCGGCTCGTCCGCGAAACCCGGGAGGACCTTCTCGCGTACGCGTTGCGTCGGGCGGCCAACGCGGAGGACGCTGCCGACGTGCTGTCGGAGACCTACCTGATCGCATGGCGCAAGCTCGATAAGGTCCCGAAGGGCGATAACGCGCGGCTATGGCTGTTCGGGGTCGCCGCCAACGTGCTCCGCCGCGGCGCTCAACGCCACCGATCCAGCGAGACGCTGATCCAGCGGCTAACCCGCGAGCCGCCGGACGCCGCGCCAAGCCAACCGGTCGTACACGAGGACAGGACGATCCGCGCGCTGCGGGCCAGCCTGGCAACTCTGTCGGCGCGTGATCGAGAGATCCTCACGCTGACCGCCTGGGAGGAGCTCACGCCGAAGCAGATCGCAGTGGTCACCGGCATGCCGACAAACGTCGTCCGCGTGCGACTACATCGCGCACGCTCCCGGCTCAAGCGCCGACTCAACCAGACGCAGCCTACGACACCAGAGACGGAAACAGCGATCGTGAGCACGCGGGGCGGGCCATAGGCGACGGGCGTTGCCAGCACCATGTGGGTTAACCGCAGCGCGGCCACCTCTGCGACAGCTTCAGTCAGTCCGGCTCGCAAAATGCTCCCGCTGTCGTTCGGGGGTAGGACGCGCTCGACGAGCCTCCGATGAACCCGGACGCGCCGTGACGGGCCGTGTCACAGAAGCGGGGCTTGGCGGCACTCTTGAGCGAATGGATGATGTCGAGGCGTTCGCATGTCTTTATAAACGCGAGGGCGAGCCGGTGCTTGTGTTCCTTGCCCGGCGCACCTTGGACGTCGAGGTCGCGATGGATCTGACGGCCGAGACGTTCGCGCTCGCGCTTGGCTCCTGGCGCCGACTGGGGACGCTCGCACCCGAGCAGGCTCGAGCGTGGCTGTTTACGGTCGCGCGCCGGCAGTACGCCCGGTACGTGCGTACCGCCCGGGTCGAGAGCCGCGCTGTACGCCGGTTGGGGATCCAGGTGCCACACGTGCACGAGGACGACCTGGCGGCAGTGGAGGATCGCACCGGGCTCCCGGGGTTACGAGCGTTGCTTCGTGACGAGCTGGAACACCTCAGCGAGGGCCAACGGGAAGCTCTGCGGCTGCGGGTTGTCGAGGAGCGTCCCTACGAGGAGGTCGCACGCAGGCTGGGTGTCAGCGAGCAGACGGCCCGGGCGCGCGTCTCGCGCGGCTTACGGACGCTGATGGCCGCGCTCGAGCCGCGGCTGACGGCAGGGGGAGAGAGCGGATGAGTCAGAGCCTTCGAATCCTCGACGAACTCGGAGAAGAGCTAGAGCGTGCGGCCGAGCGGACGATAGGACGCAGGTCAAGACGCCGATCATTCTTGGGGTGGGGAGGCGAGGCGGCCGCGCTCGCTAGTGCAATCGTGATTGCGGTGGTCGTGGCCATCGTCGCGTTGGGCGTGTTGCGCCCACGGCCGCATACCTCGGCGGCCCCGCGTGGCAACGCCGCAGAGCGTGGCTCTATCGTCGATCGCACCGGCCGCGTTCTGGCCGCCAGCCGCGCGGTGGTGTCGGTCAAGGTGGATCCGTCTGGCCTGCCACACCACCTTGCGGCTCGCACGGCCGAGATGCGCCGCCTCGCACGTGCGCTCGCGTCCGCCAAGCTGCCGACGGGAACTCCCGTTTCGGGGCGGACTGCGGCGAGGCTGTCGGTCTTCAACCGGGTACACCGCGGCCAGTTCCCGGGGGTGACCGTCGAGCGCGGTTGGGAGCGGATCTATCCGTTGCACAATCTCGCCGCTCAAGTACTCGGAACGGTCGGGCGGGGCAATCGAACCGAGCTGCGCGACGGACAGTTTGCCGGCACGCCCCCGGCCGCAGTCGGTCAATCCGGCCTTGAGGCGTACTACGACTCCGCCCTGCGCAGCGGCGAGACCCTCAAGCTGTCGCTGGACGTGCCCCTCCAAGCGGCGGGCCAGCACGCGCTGCAGCATGCGATCAACTCCAACTATCCGGCCAACGGCGGCGCGTTCGTGGCCATGAACCCGCAGAACGGCGCGGTCTACGCGATCGGCTCGCTGCCCACCTACGACGCCGACGTGTTCACCAAGCCGGTAACTCAGTCGACATACAACGCGCTGTTCGGCCCGAACTCGGGCGATCCGCTGGTCGACCGCGCCTACCAGAGCGCAGGGCCGACCGGCTCTACGTTCAAGCCGATCACCGCCACCGCCGCGCTCGAGAGCGGCGCATGGAGCATCAATAGCATCTTCGACGACACCGGGCAGTTCTGCTTCGACGGCCAATGCCGCCACAACGCCGGCGCGGCGGTCGACGGCCCATTGGACCTCGAGAGCGCGCTCAAGGTGGGCTCGGACGACTTCTTCTACAACCTCGGGGTGGTGACGAACTCGCCGGCCCCGAACGGAGGTCCGCTCCAGCACTGGGCGCGCCTCTACGGAATCAGCCAGAGGACCGGGATCGACCTTCCCGACGAGACCGCCGGGACACTGCCCGACGCTGCCTGGCGGACGCAGCGCAACGAACTCGAGGCCGAGTGCGACAACGCCACCGGTCAGTTCGAGGGCAAGCCCAAGCATCCGCCGGGCGGGTGCGGGATCGCCGACGGGGCCAACCGTCCGTGGTCGGCCGGCGACAACGAGAATCTTGCCGTCGGCGAGGGCGATGTGCAGGTCACGCCGCTCCAGCTCGCGGTCGCCTACGCCGCGATCGCCAACGGCGGAACGATCGTCCGTCCGCACGTGGGGATGGACATCCAGAGCGCCGACGGAACCGTGCTTCAGTCCATCGACCCGACCCCCGCACGGCAACTGAACATCTCGCCGGAATCCCTCGACGCCATCCGCGAAGGACTCCGCGACGCATCCTCCCAGCCTGGCGGCACCGCCGCCGACGTATTCGGCGGCTTTCCAGAACAGGTCTACGGCGAGACCGGCACCGCGCAATACAACAGACAGCAAGACTACGCCTGGTACGCCGGCTTCGTCCCCGCATCAGCGACCACCAAGCCAATCGCCGTCGTCGTGACCGTCCAGCAGGGCGGCTTTGGCGCAGCCGCCGCCGCCCCCGTCGCCCGCCAAATCCTCTCCCAATGGTTCCTCGGGCGGCCTGGCGCCTGGGTCCCTGGCCGCTCAAGAACGCTCTAAATCCTCAACATCCCGAGGCCCACAACGGGAATCGCCGAACAAGACGCTGTCCGAATAGCAATCGGTCGGCCGACGCGCAGGCCCACCGAAGACACGATTTGGGTCACAGTGACCGCCGTCACAGTTGCGGAAGGATCAGCGAACGGCTTCGAGAGGGCAATGCGCTTTGCAACGCGGGAGGCGGCGTGACCGTGGCAACTTCTTCAGGATTGGGCTGTGCCGGGCCGAGGGTCGTGTCGCAGCACGGCATACAGGAACCCGTCACGGTACCCACCGGCGCGCCACTGAGCTCCGCGGATTTGGCCTTCGCGCACGAACCCGGCCGCTTCAAGCGCTCGCTGCTCCGGGACGTTGTCGATGTCGGTGTGGGCCTCCACACGGTTGGTGGTTGTATGCGCGAAGAAGAGGTCCACAAGCAGGGCCTGAGCAGTGCGACCGATCCGACGTCCCCTGCGGTCAGGACGCAGCCAAATGCCGATCATCGGGCACCGCGATCCAGCCGTCGGGCCCCACTGCCGCCAGTGCCAGCTCACGTAGCCGCACACCTCCCCATCCTCGGCGATCACAGACAATGCACCAGCTTCATCCAACTTCGGTGGCAGCGGCGTCGCCCGGACGGCCGTCGGACCGAAGTCATCGAACGGGCTATCTCCCCCTGTGAGCAGTCCCAAATCGTGGGGTTCCTGGGCGCGCAGGCTGATCGCCATTGCGCCAGTATGAGCGACTGGACGCATCGCTAACGCCGGCACCATGTGCCCCGGCCTCCAGCCCTGAACGGGCGCGTCGACGGTCTGATCGCGGTGACGACCCGCTGTCCCTCGACCAACCCTTGGCGAGCTGCGGCAATTGGGCACCCAGAGGGCTTATGGCGTCGCTCGTTTGGGTTTAGCGAACGGCGGGCGGGGGGGAGAGCAGTGCACGGAGGGCCTCGGTTACGGCTCGGTCGCTGGCGAGTGCAGCGCGGGAGCGTTGCGCGATTGCGCGCAGCGCTCGCCCGCAGGGACTGCTCGACGGTGGTGGACCGCGCAGGCCGCCGTTGGGACTTGCGTACGGGTGGCAGGCCTGGCCCGGCGCTTCGATCGCCTGCCGCTCGGCGCCGAATCGGGCGAGGACTTTGCGGATCGCCATGGACGGGTGGAGCGTCGGGATGCTTTTGGCTGAGACGACGCGGGTGAGCCGGTAGGCCCATGAGAAGAGCACAGTGCCGGCGTGTACGTGCAACGCCGGGATTGCGGCGGCCGCGATAGTGCGGTCCCCGAGCACGGTGCCGGTTGCTGGGTTGATGATCAGCTGGAGCTCGTAGCGCTGCTGGCCGGGGACTGCGAACGCCCGGATCGTGGAGGTCGTTTCGGTTACGGCCACTCCCCGGCGGCCGAGCGGGTCGCGCACCTGGCTCTGGTAGCCGAGCTGCGGCAGCGTGGCGAGGGCGTGGAAGATGGCCGCCCGGGTGGCGGGGCTGATGGGCTCATCGCCAAGGATCGCTGCCGCCCGCGCCAGGATCGTGAACGAGCTTGAGTCCAGGTCGGGTAGTTCCTGGTTGCCGTGGGTGTAGCCGAGGTAGCCAGCCCAGTTGTGCGCGAGGGCGCGCAGGACAACGGCAGGACTGCCCGTGGCGGTGAATCGCGACATGGCATCCCAATCGCCAAAGCCCGGCGCGGCCGATGGCGTGCCCTGCCCGCCGCCTGCACCGGACGTTTCCGGCGCTAGCGCAACGTGCACGTTGCGTTCCTCGCCGCCCGCGGGAAACCATTTTTCCTCCTCTGAGACTGCCTGCTGAATCTCTGGCAGTGCCCGACCTCCCGTCGGTCCGGCGAACAGTTGGTTAGTGATGAGCTCTCGGGCGCTTGAGTACCAAGCCTCGCCCCTTCGGAGTGGTGGTGTGGCTGTGCCGGACGCGGCTGCGTGCGCGGTCTGATTGAGCGCCGTTTGGGCTGAGGTCGGCGGCGTTCCCGTGAACCCGGGGGCCTCGGGGCCAAGCGCGGAGGACAACGAGGAATCGGCAGCCACGTGGCTATGCCGGGTATGTGGCGCGCTGTGCACGCCGACAAACGCGACCGCAACGGCGAGGACGGCCGCGATCGACAGCACCACGACGAACGCCTCTCCCGGTGGATGCGCTAGCCGGACGGCCCGCCGCCGCCAGCCCTGGCGATGCGACGCCGCGATGGTGTACGCGATCGCCGTGCGCCTGACCTCGTCGCGTAGCTCGGCAACGAACGGGATATGAGAGTTGCTCATCGGCTCATCTCCATCGACTTGTTCAGCCGCGATAGGCCGCGGTGAACGCGGACCCTCGCGGCTATCACGCTGCAGTTCAGCCGGGCGGCGATCTCCCGGTAGTCCAATTCCTCGATCACGCGCAACTCCACCGCGTCTCGCTCGGCCGGCGGGATGCGGCTGATCGCCTGCGCCAACGGCGCCTGGCCGGCATCGCGCTCGATCAACGCCTCGATCGCCCGCGCCGATTCCTGATCGAGCCGTGGGACGGTCATCCCGAGGCGCTCGACGGCGCGCAACTCCACGGTTCTGCGCCGCCGATAGCGCGACAGTTGCCGCGTAGCGATCGTGAACAGCCACGCCGAACCGGGGCTGCCTGTATCGCGAAACCGCGTCCTTTTCTCGAATACGACGGCCAGGGTTTCCGCCAGCAGATCAGCCGCGAGCTCCGGATCAGCGACCCGGCGAGCGAAGAAACCAAGAAGCGGCTCAGCCCACCGGTCATACAACTCACAAAACGCCTCCGGATCGTGCTGAGAGACCACGATCAACTCCGCGTCGGTCAAACCGGCGAACGATGGTGACGACATCTACTCCGTACAAGCCGCGAGCCGCATCGGGCGTTACAGGCACCCTCCGCGTTCCGAGCGCCAGCACAGCGACCGCGCTCCCTCACGATACCGCGACCATCGCTCCATCATCCGTCGCTCGAGCTCGCTCGGTCGCCGCCGGAGAGCAACGCTCAAGCAACGACTCGGAGCGGGGATCTCCCTTCGCTGCGTTTGCGCCCGAAGCGGTAGCCTCGATAGCGCGGCCAGACCTGGTCCTGGCCGGGTCAAGGAGCTCGCCGTCAGTAACAGCATCTTGTTTCAGTTGTTGTTCTCGCTGAGGGTCTTGATGACTTTGCCGTGGCCGTTTCGCCAGATGATCGCGTTCGGGAATGCGGTCGGTGAGGTGCGGGGTGCGCGGTAGACGAAGACATTGTTGACCGGTCGGGTTGTGATCGACGTCGCGCCGTGTCGCCTGCCTGGGTAGCGGAACGTGATCGTGGCGACGCCATCGGGAACAACCCCACTCACCGTCGCGTTGCCGTTGGTCCCGTGGCTACTCATGTCCCCTGCTTGGGTGATGTCCCAGGCGGTCGCGCCGCTGCCGCTAGCCGAGCCGCCGCCGGGCTGCACGTCTAGCTCCCAGACCGCCTGGTGTGGCTGGCTGTTGTAGCGCTGCTGGGCGATCAGGTCAGCCAACACCCGCTCGGCACGTGCGCGCAACGGCGCGGGGATATGCGGCAGCTCGCGGTGCAGCCCCGCCGTTTCCGCCGCCGCGCACGCCGGAGAGATCCCCAAGCCGGCCGCAGAGACGACGGGGACCAAGTAATAGCTGGTGCCGCCTTGGATGCGAGCCAGCCGGATGTAGTCGACGTAGATCACCCGCGCCGTGCCTTGGGCGACTCGAAGGAGGGGAAAGCGGGGTGGCAGCTTGTCCTTTGGTGCCGGCGGCTGACGGAGGACCGCCAGGATCGAGAGCAGCTGGGTCGGAGCGGCATGACTGATCTCCGGCATCTTCGGCGACCCAACCTCATTCAGCAATCCGAGTACCGATCCACCGCGGTGGCCCCGCACTACGCGGCCGATGCGGCAGGCCGGGTACTGCTCGGCCGCTCCCGGATGAAGCACCGGCATCACGTACCTCATCGCCGGGTCGTTCGGAGATACGTACGGCGGCGGCCCGCTCGGGCTAGCCGCAGGGCCGGTGACTCTCGGGCGTGGGTGACCGAGCGTGAGCACGGCGATCGCCGCGATCGCGACGGCAACTCCGATCGCGAGCCCGACCGGAACGACACGAGCGCCGGCACGCCGAGGACGCGCGGCTCTACGCACACGCAAATCGTCGCGATGACCGCGCGAGCGGCGGCCATCTCGGGCGAGCGAAGCCCGCAACTGAGCGATCAGGCCCGCCGGCGGATCGGCGCCGGCGACGGCCGCTGTGAGCGACGCTCGGATTCGCTGGATGAGTTCCTCGTCAGTCATCACGTAACACCTCGGTTGCGTGCTCGGCGACGGTGGGTGGCGGCTCCTCGAGAAGCTCTCGCAACCGGTTCAGTGCACGGGCGGTGTAGGACTTCACCGTGCCCTCAGAGGACCCCATCGCCTCAGCGGTCTCGGCAATCGACAGATCTGCGAAGAACCGCAAGACCACGACCACCTGCTGACGAGACGGCAGCTGTCTGAGCGCCCTGACGACCTCATCCCGGCCGAGCACCGCGTCGAACTGGTCGGGACGAGCGGTAAACGAACGAGCCAGATCGAGCGGGTCCTCGCCCACCCGTCGGCGGGCGTCGCGGAAACGGTCATGCGAGAGATTCACCAGGACCCGGCGCGCGTACGCCAGAGGGAAAACGCGCGCCGTTTCCCAGTGGCGGGCGGTCCGAAGTAGGGTGAGCTGGAGCAGATCCTCGGCCTGCCCGCGGTCACCGCTCAACAGCAGGGCAGTACGAAACAGCGAGCGCGACGCGCTGCGGACGAAACGCTCGAACTCGGGATCGAGTTCACGTTCGGCACCCTGGCTCGGATCCGAGCTCATATCTACTTAAACGCCGTGGTCACCCGCCACGTTGCCAGCCTCGGCCGAGGTCCCACTGGTTCTCGAACGACGTCGACGGCCGGGCCTCGGCGAGACGCTATAGATCAGCCCTAAGCTGCGGGGCTAAACCCGGAAGTTCGATGAGCCATCGATGATCGGACACTGTCAGCTACCTGGGCGCGCCGACAGGCTCAGCTAGGCCGACCTTGCAGACGAGGTGTTCGATGGCTTTCGCAATGAGCCGGGGCTGTGCGTACACCCGACGCCTTCAAGACCCTTTCCCTGCGAGCGCCCCGACAAGCACCGCTGATATGAGGGAAACAGGACTGAGTCCGCCAGGTGTACGTGGTCCTCCTCCTCGCGCCACCAGCAGGACCACGATGTGGCCCGCAGGCGGGCCTAGCGGCCTCTCGGACGCTTCCGCCCTCGGAGCGGGTTGATCAGCCGCTTGACGTTCTCCGCGTTGTCGGGGCTCTGCCATGCCGGATCCCGGGCCGGCGGTGGAAGCGGCTCGCGGGCCCGCTTGGCGGCCCGCGCCTCCGCGTCGAGGTCCTCCCCTGATGTGGCCCGCTCGCCCTCGAGGCTGGCTTCGATCTGGGCGAGCTCGGCGCCGAGCTCGGTCTCGATCTGCTGCGCGCGGTCGACCTCGCCGCGCGCGCGGTGCACGCGGCCGAGCTCGGTGCCGAGGAGCGAGATCTCGCGCGCGGCGATCATCCACCCAACGGCGCTGTCGGGCTTGGCAGCGGCGAGCATCAAGAGCGCAAGTCCTGACGCGCGCGACAGCCGCCGCGCTGGGACTGCGGTGTGGGCGGGCAGTTCCGCGGAGCGTGCGAGCTGGCGGGCAGCGCGCGCGAGCGGGCCGGGCTGGTTGGCCTCGAGCGCAATCGACCAGGCGGCGAGAACCCCGGCGCCTTCGCGGGCGGCGTGGGCGATCGCGGCAGGCTCTGGGCCGGCGGCGCGGAGCTGCTGGCGGACTCGTTCCAGCTCCGTCGTGCAGCGGTGCCACATCAGCGCGCGCACCTCGACCTCGGCTTGGCGCGCTGCCGGCGAGCGCCGCCCGGCCGGCGCCGGCGAGCCCCAGTCGGTGACCGCCCGTCGCCGGGCGTCGTCGCCTTGCTGCCAATTCCGCCGCAGGGCGGGGAGGGTGAGGTCGCGGGCGAGGCGGCCGCCGCCGTACCAGACGCTCCCGTGCGGGCCACGCCCGGTGTCGGGCAGTCTCACGGAGTAGCCGACGACATCGCTGGTGCCGCCTTGGGCGTACCGGGGGCGGGCTTGGACGCCTTGCTCGCGTAGTCGGCGAACGAACTCGGGCTCGTCGCGGCTGACGGTCGCGCAGGCACGCACGATCCGCTCGAGCGTCTGCCGGCTGGAGCGCTCGGCGAGGCCGCCCCGCTCCCCCACTCCTCGCCCCCGGCGCCTGTCGGCGGCCAGTTCCCCGTGCTTGAGCCCGCGGCTCCCTGCCTGGCGGGTGCGCGCCTCGAGACGCCGCAGCCCGAACCGCTGTTCGAGCTCGCGACACGCGTTCTGGGCGCGTGGCCGGTCGTTGTGCACGCCGGCCTTGCTCCCGTCCTCGGCCACGAGCGTGACGACCAGGTGGGCGTGGTCCGAGCCACCGGCGGAGCGGCCGTGGCGAATCGCCACCCACCGGCACTGCGCCTTAGCTCGCTCGCCAGCGAAGCCCATGTGCTCGATGAAAGCCTCGGCGATCTCCGCCCACCGCTCGTCCGTCAGCTCGGGCTCCTGGGGGTGAAGCGACAGCGAGCAGTGCCACACATGGGCGTCCCGCGCGCCTATCACCAGCCCGCTCTTGTCACGCTCGGCGATCGTCACCTTGGCGCCAAACGCCTCCCGCGGCTCGTCCAGGAACCGCGCCAGCGCGACCGCGTCGCGGCGATCGAGGAGTCGCGCCTCCGCCATCCGGACCGCCTCCGGCGACCCCGCCACCAGGTGCGGGGCCTCGTGCTCCTCGCGTTTGCCCTTCCCGACCAGGTAGATCAGCACCCCGTGCGTTTTGCCGCCCCGGGTGACGTTCGGGATCAACGGCTGACCCCGGTCAGCCGCCGCAGCTCGGCGACGAGCTGGTCGACCTCAGCGAGCGTCCGCTCCAGGCGCTCCCGCTCCGCTACCTGCCCGGAGATGTTCGCCGCCTTCGCCACCTGGTTGACGTTATTCGCCACGCTCGCGAGCAACCGCCGGTCCTCAAACAGCTCCGCGATCCACTCGCGCCGCTCCGTCGGCGTCTCCACACCCGACAGCGCCGCCTCGACCATCAGCCGCGGCACCGACAGCCCGAGGTCCGCCGCGCGGGCCCGGAGCTGATCGCGCTCCTCCTCGGTCAGCTTCACCTGCTGGTAGACGCGCCGAGGAGCAGCCTCCCTCCCCCGCCGCACGCGCCCCTTTGGGCGTGCCTCCGGGTCGGCGCTCATAGTGCCCGTCCCCGAAAGCCAGCGCAGCGACCCGCCCCTCGGGCGGGACCCACCTGGCCAGCGCAGTGTCGCCGGGTCAGGCTAAGCACGTGCCAAAGCACGTGCTTAGTCTATAGCTTGCTCCGGCGATGACAACGGATTTCGTCAATGAGTCCCTAAGTCGCTGACGAAATGGGACAATATTTGTTTACGTCAATGGGTCGTCGTGTTTTATTTCAGAGGGAGTTGCGCACATGCATGCCGAAGAACCGCCTTCCGCGCCCGAGCTGGACGCCGTCGTTGCCGCCGCCGAACAGCAGCTGCGCGCGCTGGCCAGTGAGAATCCGCTCGACGCCGGGCCGCTGGCTGAGGCTCTCGCGGACGCAGCGACCGCTGCTATCGCATCCGGACAGCCGATCGCCGACGTCGCCCGGGCCGAACAGCGCGGACAGCAGCAGGCGCGGACAGCACGCTCGCGCGATCTGCTCGCACGCGTCGAACGCGCGGCCCGCCGCCGACGCGACGCCGAGCACGACCTCCACCAGGCGGTCGCCCGAACCGCACGGTTAGGACTTCCCCAGCGCGAGATCGCCGCGGCTGCCCGGCTCGCCCCTGGCACCATCCGCGCGATCGTGGCCCGCGCCGACGACCACGGCGGGATGCTCCAGTCCGAGGACAACGGGACGCCGATCCGCGAGAACGTCCAAACGTAACCCGCCGCGGCCGGCGGACCCAGCAGCACGCGCTATGCAGTGACTGTTCATCGGCGACGACGGACATTCGTCGACAAGGCGGTGCTGTTCGTTCTCACGATGGCGCCGGCGGCATCAACGACGGACCGGCGAACACCGCGGCTCATCAGCGGGATGGGAAGCGACCGTCCTCGCCGAAATGGCCTCGAGGGTTCTCCGGTCATTTCTCGACGTCTTCGCAAGCTCGGAGCGAACCGTGCCGACGATCACTCGCCCAACGTGGCAGCTGGACGGTTGCTGCACAACGGGCAGATTGCGCCCGGGAGTCGAACATGGGCAACTCGTCCACAGACGCCCACGTTCGCGCGCCGCGCAAAGCAAGCTCGGCGAGCATCAATTGCCGCTCGCGCGAACCACAGCCGGATGGGTCAAATGTAGGCGCGGGTGGCCCAGACCGCCCTCGCCTAGCGCGTTCACTTCGGCCAGGGCGTAGCGCGGACGAGCCCTCGGGTTTTGACCGTGACGATTGCGCCATCGTTGACGATGACGCACCCCGCGAGCCGCTTGCGGCTGGCGAACTTGATCGTAGGTCCGCGCCAGCACCTTCCTCCCAGCCGTCTTTCGTCGGGTATCCGCGGCCGCGTGACGCACCCGGCGCCCGGCGAGGGTCAGCTCGTCGCGCGTCTCCACGAAATCGCGCCCGGCAGAAACCGACGCCCGAGACACTGAACCCCCCTCTAACATGACCGCGCCAAAATCGCGCCGTCGCTAGCGAAGGCCCGAGGGCAGGCGCCGCGACGACCACGCCCGACCAGGATCGACGCCCCACAGAGAACCGCGCGAAACCGGCCCCGCGGTCGTGGCCCTCGCTCGGCGTGCGGCGCGTCGGCGAGACGCCACCCCGTCGCACCCTGACTCGGAGTGCTCCTCGGGCGTTGCGAGCCGGTGACCGCTGGCCGCACCTGCAGGGCTTGACGGTATGTTGTCCAGAGGGCGGATTCTCTTGGTCACTGCTGAGCAGGCACCCTCTGGTCGTTTAGCCGACGGCACCCCGTTTTACGGGCGCCTGGGCGAGATCGCCTACGACAGCGTCGAGGACAAGGTCCAGTGTCATTTGTGTGGCGGCTGGTTTCGCCAGGTCGCGGGCAGCCACCTGACCCGCAAGCATGACTGGACGATCGACGACTACCGAGTGGCGTTTCGGTTGCCGGTGCACGTCGCGACTTGCTCACCCAGCTACAGCCAGGAGTGCCGCCAGCGGACCGCGGCGCGGGTGGCGCCGGGCGGCGACTTTGCTCACACGGCTGGGCGGTTTAGACGAGACCCGGCCGCGGCCCGTGAGGCCGGTGCCCTAAGCGTTTCCAGGCGAGTGGTGGCCGGGATTCAGGTGCCGTTTCTCAAACGCCGGCCAGAGCTGGCCGCCGAGTGGCACCCGACGCGCAACGCCGCCGTCAGCGCCGCGGTGCTCGGGATGTATAGCCCCGAGGTGGTGTGGTGGCGCTGCGTGACCTGCCGGCATGAGGCAAGCGACGGTCAAAAGCCGCGCGCACGGCTCGGGCTGTCCGCGGTGCTATCGCGAGCACAACCAGCGGTCGCTGCGCGAGGCTAATACTCGCCGCCAGCAGGCCGCCGTCGCACGCCGGCCGCTTGCCGAAACGCATCCCCGGCTCGCGGCCGAGCTTCACCGCACCCGCAATCAGGGCCTAGACGCTAGTTCGGTGTCGGCCGGCTCTGGGCTTCGCGTGTGGTGGCGCTGTGCGACATGCGGGCACGAGTGGCAGGCCACGATCACCAACCGCACCAACCGCGTCCGGCCCTCTGGGTGCCCGGCCTGCGCGGGAAAGGCCACTCCTCCAGAGCGATCGCTGGCGGCCCGCCATCCCGATCTCTACGCCGAGTGGCATGGCACGCGCAACGGCGAGCTTAATCCGTTTGCGCTCAGCCCCGGTTCGGGGCGGCCGGCCTGGTGGCGCTGTAGGGCCTGCGGGCACGAGTGGCAGGCCCGCATCGAATCGCGCACCAAGCACGGCACGGGCTGCCCAGCATGCTACGCCCAGAAGCTCACGCCGCCGGTCAGCGCTAGCCGCGAGCTCCTGCCCCAATGGCACCCCACCCGCAACCACGACCTAGACCCGCATGCCATTAGACAGGCGTCCGACCAACGCGTGTGGTGGTGCTGCCCGACCTGCGGCCATGAATGGCAAGCAAGCCCAGCCAGCCGTCGCCGACGCCCCGACCGCGGCTGTCCGCGCTGCGGGGTACCGCGGCGAACCGCGCAGGCCTAACGGTCCTTCCGGCGTGCACATCCGCTCCGTTGCTACTGAAGGCCCGAACGAGCGATGCTATAGGGGCTTTGGGGTAACCATTGGGACGCGCCATGTCAGGCGATGAGAAGCTGTGGCACGAGGTCTTCGAGGGCTGGTTCTGGATGCGCGGCGACGAACGCCGCGCGTACGGTCGGCTCGAGCACGACCTTCGCGAAGGCCCACGGCTTCATTTGGTCGGCGGGGAGTTCGTGGACTACAGGGCCGGTGGTCCGGTCCCTATCTGGAACGTCAGCGCGATTCACGGCGAGGCGCTGGACGGACAGCGACTCTCCGTCTTGGAATTCTGGACGAGTGGGTGGTCGGCGCAGCTGACACTGTCCGAAAGCACGGTCGTAGACGGGATCGCCGACCGGATCGTGGTCGGTCAGCACGTCGACGGCCCCGAGGACGTAACCGCTAACCACTTCGTGTGCTCGCTCTTCGGCCTCCGCGAGTTCCTGGTCGGCACTCTCCACCAGCGGGGCCCCTTGGACATTCCGGCTGGCGATGAGGAGCATTCTCGGCCGCTCAGCGTCGACCTGGGGGACGGGGTGAGTCTCATGTTCACTGCGAGACGTCAGCGCGGAGGGAGTTTCGTCGACTTTCGGTCTCATGTTGGCGTGACCGCTCAGTTCAATACCTGGCCGGCGCGGTCGCTGCCAGAAATGGAGCGGGAGTTCGTCCAGCCGCTCCAGGATCTGATCGTGTTCGCCACGCGCCGGCAGTCGTGGGTCACCTCGCTCACGGCTTGGCCGGAGATGGGACCGGGTTCGGTCACGTCTCTGTCAGCGGCAGATCCCCCGCCTGACGAGACCCGGGAACTAGAGACCATCGCGCTCAACCTCCGCGAGCACGAGGATCCCGCGGCGGTGATCCGCGCAGGTACGACCTGCGGCGCCGCGTCGGGCCGGTCTGGGAGACGTTCTTCAAGGCTCTGGGCCGCGCGCAGAGCCCGCCGGAGGATGAGTTCATCCCGGTGGTCTCTTTCGCCGAGGGCTACCACCGAGCCATCCACGGTGATTGCCCGCCACTATCGGAGGACGAACACAACAGCACAGTTGGACTGACGCGCGGGGCGGTTTCGGCTGACCTCTGGACGGTCTACCGAGCGCCGCTGGAGTACGCGAACTCCCGCAGCCAGCGCAAGCGGCTCGGAGACCTGATTGACCGGGCATTCGAAGTCGTGCCTGACTGGCAGCTCGGCCCCAAGCTTTTCCGCGACGAGGTCATCGACACCCGAAACTGGCTCATCCACTGGGGCGAGAAAGGTCGGAACACCGTTGAGGGGCCAGTCGCTCGTGCGCTGTTGGTTCACCGCCTTGTTGTAGTGATGTACGCCAACCTCACACTCGACCTGGGGTTCGACGCTCATGCTGTCGCTCAGGTGATCGCCAAGGGCTGGCGCGAGCTTCCATAGTGCATTTTCCATCCGACGGACGGCGGATCATCGCGCCGGACCGAAGACGAGGACGAGCCGCCTCTGAAGTCCCAGAGACTTCTGTAGCTCTCCGGTCGCGGCGTGCGTCCGTTGGGGCTTGCTTCTCGGGCCCTCGGCGATCACGATGCGAGCAGCCATGAACTTTCGCTTGGATCGCTGGTGTGGTCCGGCTGGGGAGCTCGCCGGCCGTGAGGCTGGCGATCGGGCTCTCCGGGAACTGAAGTGGGCGCTTTCTTCCTTTGAGACCCCGCAACCGGTTGCCCTCGATCTCGACGGCGTGGTCGGGGTGAGTGACGACTTCCTCGAGGGCTTCTTTGGCGCTTTGGTGGAGGACTGGCCCGAGAGCTACTTTGGCAGGCATCCGATCGTCATCGTCGGCGCCGCCGGTCAAGTCGCAATGACTTTGCGGTCGGGCTTCCGAAACCATGGACTCGCCATCCCGATCTCGGAGCAGTCGAGTTAGCGCGCGCCGTCAGCGATCGACTTGCTGCGCCGTCTCTTCGATCGCCTCCATCGCAGTCAGGTACTTCCCGAACAGGTTCGGGTTTCCGTGGCGCGACACTTGATATACGGGCGCCTCCTTGCGCTCCATACCCGGGAGGTAGAAGGAAATCAGGATCTGTGCGTTGACCTCGTCGTCTGGGTCCAAGCAGAAGCCGTGGAATTCGGGGACGTGGTCGTACTCGAAGTAACGGAGCTCGCCAGGTAGCCCTTCGGCGATGAAGGCGTTCCGCTCCTTCAGAATGTCGTCTCGGGCTCTCGCCGTTGCCTCGACGTAATCGGGACCGGAGGTCTGCTTGACGAACTCGACCCACTGAGAGCTAGGGGCGAGACCGTAGCAATCGAGGTTCACCCCTCGCTCGAGAAGGCGTTTGATGTGGTCCTTGAACTCCTCGTTGCGATGGCCCGTGAAGTAGGTGGCAAAGGCCGTAAGCCCGGTGCCGAATTCCTTGATCTGCTTCCTCGCCTGGCGCGCGAAGCGCGTCTTGTCCTGGATGCTCATGCGGCCTTCGGGATAGACCTCGAACGGCGTGACAACGGCCTTGGCCAAGCCAGCCTTCCTCAGGCTAAGTTCGTGAACCGAGAGCGTAGTGAGGCCCTTCGCGTTGACTTCAATAGGGTCGCTGAGGAGGACGTCGCGCTCGGCCGCCAACTGGCTGCGGACCGCCTCCGCGAGGCCGGCGTCGATCAGCGTCTGGTTGGGCATCGCGAGGCTTTGCAGGCGAGCGGCGCGATCGACCATCGTGCCGATCACGTCCCGTCCCGTCGCGGACGACATGATGTCGACCGTGCCGAACGTAAGACCTGACGACGAGCGAATACCATGTTCTGCGCAAGCTATTTTCAGGGAGAGCGCGGCTCGGCAAGCGCGTACGGGGTCGTGGAAGAACACCATGATCCCGTCACCGAGTGATTTCATGACCTCCCCGCCGCACGCTCGGCACACCGCACTGGCAAGCGCGACGAACTCGAGCGCCTTTTCGGCTCCTACCCTGGCTCCACGCTCGATCTTTACCGCCGTAGAGCCGGAGAGGTCGAAGAATCCGATGCACCCGATGACGGGCTCGAACTCGACTCCCTTGGCTTCGCCGAACGCTTGGTCGGCGATCTCCGGTAGGTTCGCGAGCACAAATTCTTGGGCCACTGGTGCGGCATAGTAAATCGCAGCAGTGCTAGCCGACCAGTCTGAAGCGCGGCTGCTCGCGCCCGTCGGCGATCACCGTCTCGCAGAACATAGCCTTGGGTCGGATCCAGATCCGTCGGTCGCCGTAAAGCGCTTTGTAGACCACGACCTCCTCGCCTGTCTCCGTATGCTCGGCCTCGGCGAGGACTTCATACTCTTGGCCCTTGTAGTGCCGATACCGGCCCGGGCGCAGTGTGGTGAGGGTGTTGCGGCTCACAGTTTGTCGTCCTCCGGTGGTCGAGATCGTCGGAAACGTTGGCCGGGCGTGACGGTGACCCACCCGTAGCGATTCAAGAATCGATTGGTTCTTGAATCGCTTTTTTAGCCTCTGCTTCGGACGGATCATGGTCGAGCGGCCCTGTCTCGGATATGCGCGACGCCGCCCCCTGTGACGGTGTGCCCCGACAGCACCTCGCCGTACCGCTCCTTGGCTCGAGTAATCGTGGGCTCGACGGGCAGGAGCCAACACGCTACGCCCAGCGCAGCCCCGGCAACGGCGGCGTCGGCGGGGCCTTCCGCAACGGCGTGACGCGGCCCGCTCGTGGCAACGACGACCCAGACATCGTCCGTTCTCAGCAACAGTTGCCGCAGAGCAGGGCGAATCACGTCCCAAACCTGGGTCGCCCTCTTCCCGCCGACCACGCCCACGAGATGCCAGGCGATCGCCGTCTCCGAGGCATCATGAATACCGAAGGGTGGCTCAGCTCTAAGCCGGTTCCGTTTCGCCCAATTGTGCCGCCAGGGCGGCTTGGCGGCCCCGCACCACACCAAGTCGGCGGCGGTGACCGAGTTGGGCGCAGCGTTGCGACGTGGTACCGGCATGTAGTTCTAGCCGGATGCGGCGGCGGCGACCATGACGCGAATTCGATCACAGCAAGCGCGTCTCGGCTAGAGCTCTTGGCACCGCGCAGACCAGCCTCGCGCGCATTCACCGCGTTTTCGCGTCACATCAGCCGATCGCTGCCCAAACCACTACCGAAGCGCGACCCGTCCATCGTCGAAGCTGACGACGGCGGCCCAGACGCTGTTTCGAGGCCCGATTCGAGTTGCCATGCGCGTAGCTCGCGGACACCGGCGGCTGGCCCGGTGATGACTCGCGAGCGTCGCGCTGACGCTTTGGTTTGCGCTCGGCCGATCATGAGCGCTCGGTCGTCGAGCAGAGGGTCGGTGCCCACACGAGCTGTAGCGCAGCGTGCGCGGACACCGGCCGCGGTGAGATGACCGTACTAGCGTGCGGGCAGTCGGAGCGGTGAAGTGTGTTCGTCGCGCTGCCGTAGATCAGGTTCTCCTCGGCGGCCTAACTCAACGGCGGCAGTCCATCGGTCGAGTGTGGCACCGCAGTCAACGGCCGGCGAACAGCTGCAGCTGGTCGTCGTGGTGGTCGATGTGGCCGTTGGCGAAGACGCCGGGCTGCGGTTGGCGGCGGCTGCTGGTGGCGGTCATGGTGCGGAGCGCGGCGCCGAC
>Ga0335074_10003782_pt1 | contig 20770 bp, 20 predicted proteins | sample Lox_Sample_23_FD_206715 | JGI IMG/M metagenome (GOLD analysis project Ga0335074, IMG submission 206715) | Soil microbial communities from Loxahatchee National Wildlife Refuge, Florida, United States - Lox_Sample_2.3 | ecosystem: Environmental > Terrestrial > Soil > Wetlands | place: USA... | reverse complement strand
GGACGCTTGCCGAAGCCGACCTCCTCGATGTGCTTCCACCGATAGATCGCGATGGAGACGGCCCAGCACCCCAGGAAGAGGGCGATGATGATGATCCCGCACCAGCCCCAGATCTCGATATCGCCCGGCCCGTTCGAGTTGTTCAACCAGTTCATGGTGGTCCAGAATCCGAACGGTCCACCGGAGAGGTTGAGTTCCGATGCGAGCACACCCAGGAGCTCGATCGTGCCGATGACCACCGCGACGAGGACCGAGATCACGGTCATCGTCAGGTTGTAGTAGACCTTGCGAATCGGCTTCATGAACGCCCACCCGTAGGCGAAGCGCATCCCGAACCCGTCGGTCGTGTCCGTCAGGACCATCCCGCAGGTGAACATGAACGGCAGGACCATCACCATCCAGAGCGGGAAGTGCGTGGCCGCGGTCGCCGTCGTGACCGTGATCGCGATCAGCGCGACCTCGGACGCGGTGTCGAAGCCGAGCCCGAAGAGCACCCCGACCGGATAGATCTGCCAGGGTTCGTTGACGAACTTGAACAGCTTCCCGAAGTAGCGGTTCATGAAGCCGCGCTTCAGGAGGGTCTCGTCGAGCTTCTGCTGGTCGAGCTCCCCCGACCGCAACGACCGATAGATCAGGTAGATCTGCCAGAAGATCAGGAAGTTGATCAACGCGATGACATAGAGAAATCCGCCCGAGATCACGGTCCCGATCACGGCGCCGTCGGCCTCGAACGCCGGGAGGCTGCCGACGATGAACCGGGTCGCGACGACGAGGAGGGCGAGCATCACCACGACGATCGTGGAGTGGCCGAGGGAGAACCAGGTCCCGACCGTGGTGGGGCGCTTGTCCTGCTGGATCAGCTTCCGCGTGGTGTTGTCGATCGCGCAGATGTGGTCGGCGTCGATCCCGTGCCGCAGCCCGAGTGTGTAGGCGAGGATGCCGAGGGCCCAGAAGATCCCGTACTGGGACCCGACCCAGAAGGTGAGGTAGATGCCGACGCCAGTCGCGACCGCGATGGCCGCGTAGATCCCGATGACCTTGACCCACTCGGCCCGCGAGAGCACGAGCGGGTTGCGGATCTCGGTCGAGCCCCACGCCACGGCCGCCCGGACGTCCCCGGAGATATAATGCCTTGTGACCTTTTTGAAATCGTAACACTCACTCGCGATCGCTCGCGCGGCCGCACCGTTATCAACGGATACGCGCTCGCTCGGTGCGCGGGGAGCAGATGCCGACGCGCGCGCAGCGGAGCGGTCGCCCGGGGACCGGAGACGGCGGGCCGGCCGGGAGCCGGAAGCGACGCCGCGAGTACGTGGTCCGGCTGGGGGTCTCGCTGGAGCCCGACCTCCTCGCCCTGCTCGACAGCTGGGTGCGAGCGCGGAACTCCCCGAGCCGGTCGGACGCGATCCGCGCCCTGATCCGCAAGGAGCTCGCCGAGCACGAGCTCGGCGACCCGGACTCCGACTCGGTGGCCAGCGTCCTGCTGATCTACCGGCACGACGCGCCCAACGTCCTTCGACGGTTGACCTCCGTCGAGCACCGCTGGGGGGCCCACGTCCGGTCGTCGTCCCACGTCCACCTCGAGGGAGGGTCGTGCATGCAGCTCATCGGGCTAGTGGGCAAGCGGGACGAGGTGGTGAACGCCGCGGAGGACCTGCGCGGGGTCAAGGGCATCGCCTTCGGCCGCTACTCGCTCGGGACCCCGGCCGTCGCGGGCGGAGACACCGGTCACCGTCACCCGCATCCGCGTCACGACGCGCCGGCGTGACGCCGCGGTCCGACGGACGGCGAACCCGGAACCGGGGGCCGAGCGGTCACCGTCACCCTCACGACCCCGAAGGGCGTCCCCGCGCGAACCATGGTGCGCGCGCGTCCCGCGGGGCCCGCCGAAGCGCTCGCCCGCGCCGCGCTGGACCGAGCGCTCCGGATGCGTCGGGGCGAGCGACTGGTCATCGAGAGCTGGAACCACGCGCTCCCCTGGGCACGCGCCCTGGTCGTCGGCGCGCACCGGCGCGGAGTGACCCCGACGCTAGTCCTGCGGGACGAGGAAGCGTACTTCGAGTCGCTCGCCGGCGTGGGGGCCACCGCCGTCGCAGTGGCCCTCGGACGTGAACGTCGGGAGGCCGACGCGGTGGTCCGGCTCGAGGGGCCGGAGGCATTCCCCCGGCTCCTCGGCCTCCCCGTCGACGACCTCGACCGGCTCCGTCGAGCAACGGGGCGCGCGGCCCGGCCCCGTGCTCCGCACAGTCGGGTCCTGCGGCTGCGCGTCGCGGACGTCACGGCCCCCGCGGCGGAGCGGTTCGGCGTCGACCTCGATCGGTGGCAGGAGGAGGTGCTGCGAGCGAGCGGGGTCGACCCCTCCGTGCTCGCCGCTTCCGGCCGATACTTGTCACGGCGACTGCGCCCGCGCACCAAGATCCGTATCCGCCACCCGAACGGCACCGACCTTTCGCTCGCATTGTCGCGACGAGCCGCGTGGATCGAAACCGGAGTTCCTCGTTCGGGCGGCTCGGCCGAACTTCCGGCCGGCCGCTGGGTGGCTTCCGTCGAAGTGGGATCCGCCCACGGCGAGTTCGAGACCAACCGCGCGTCCTTCGACCGGTTCGCGGCCGAACCGGTCGCGTTGCACGGGCGGCTGGAGTTCGGCGACGGACGGCTTCGCGCGTTCGAGGGGGACCGGGCGACCCAGGCGTTCGCTGCCTTCGTGCGCACCGGGAAGGGCCGGGTCCGCCCGTTGGCGCTGGCGGTCGGGCTCAATCCCGAGGTCCGTCGCGCGCCGGAGATCCTCGACCTCGCGGCGGGAACCGTGTCGCTGGTGGTGGGGGACCCGCCCGGACGATCGACCGGTCGACTGCCTCGCTTCGTTCTCCTCGCCTCCTTGGCGGGGGCCGACCTCTCCACGGACGACGGCCCCGTGCTCGTGCGCGGCGCGCTCGACACCCCGCGGGGCGCGTCGGTCAGGCGCGGAGCCGATCGGCGAGCGCGGTGACCATCGACCGCGCGTGCTGCAGGTGGCGGGCGGAGATCTGCTCCACGTTCACTCCGAGCGGAACCTCGACCGCGTCGCGATGCACTCGGTCGCGGACGGCCTCCCACACCTCGATCGCGCGCGCCACGGTGCGCTCGACCGCGCCGCCCTCATCGCCCTCGAGGATCGCCCGCTCGGCGGTTTCGGGCACGTCAGCGCCGAGCCACCGCACGAACTCGGCGTCCTGTTCGTCCACCAGCGGGGCGAAGCTGAGCAGCACGGGCGCGGCGACGAGCGAGGCCTGCCGACACAATCGGTCGTACTGCTGCACCATGCGGAACGTCGCGTCGGCGTCGAAGACGATCTGCGTCGTGAAGAACGCCGCGCCGGCCCGGGTCTTGGCGAGCATCCGGTGCGCCTCGCCCTCCCGCTGGGGGATCGCGATGTTGCCGACGAGCCCCCCGACGGGCTCGAGCAGCGGGCGACAGATGCGGTCCGCCTCGGCGACCGCGGGTCCGGGGTAGGGGATGTACCGGCTGGTACCCCCCACGAGCACGACGTGGCGGAGGCCGGCGGCAAGAGTCTCTCGGGCCCACCGCTCGACCTCGGCGCTGTTCGAGAGATGCGCGACGACCTTGTTCACGACGGCCTCCCGGCCGGTGCGCTCCGCGAGCGTGCGGGCGAACGCGCGCGGGTCCGCGCTGCGGTAGAGCGGCCGTCCTTCGTGGTTCTCGTCCACCAGCTCGGGAACGTCCAGCGCGTCGATCCGCGGCACCGCGGCGACCAGGTCCGCCACGGCGTCGACCGCGGCCGCGGCGCGCGCCGGTGGCGCCCGCGCCGTCGGCGGGACGGGCTCGAAGAACAACGGGACGTCGCGGAGTGCGTCGCGCAGCGCACGGGGCATCGGTAGAGGTCGCTCGGGCGAGCGCGGTGGGTCGCCCCCCGATATAGCGTTTCAGCGGCCGGCCCACGTTGCGAGGGGTGCAAGCCGGCGTCGCGCCGAGCAAGCCGGCCGTCGGTCGCCCGCCGCCGGGTGCGAGCTCAAGAGTCCGGTCGGTCTCGTGCGACCGTGCCGAGCCGCCGGACGCGCGGACCGCGGCCGTCGGTCCCCGGCGATCCACGCGCGCGCGTCCACATCGTCCCCGTGGGGTTCGAGGTCGAACGGATCACCGAGCCGCTCGAGCGGGAGCGGGCGGACCGGGTCTACCTGATCACGCGGCCCGCGCCGGACGCCGCCGCGCCGTTCGTCGAGGCCGTGGAACGTCGGCTCCATCGCGCGCCGTGGCCGATCGAGGTGCAGGTGGTCCGCACCGAGCTGTGGAACTCGTTCGCGGCGGTCGCCGCGTACCGCACGATCTTCGAGGCCGAGCGCCGGACCGATCGTCACGCCGCCGGCGTGCTCCCGATCCGGGTCAACGTCTCGACGGGAACGAAGATCACGGCGATCGCGGGCACCCTCGCTTGCATGCTGTGGAACGGGGAAGCCTACTACGTGCAGGTCTCCCGCTCCTGGTACTCCGAACGGCCCCCGCGGATCCGCACCGTCCACGACGCTGTCGAGCGGGTCGACCCGGTCCCCGTCTACGAGCTACGGGCGCCGGCGCCCGAGCTGATCGAGGTGCTGGAGGCGCTCGACCGGCGGGGCGGTTCGTTGCGGAAGCGCGAGCTGCTCCGCGAGCTCGGCCTCGACCGGCCGGGACCGAACGGTACCCCCGCGCTGAGCGCGCAGGCCCAGCACGGGCGGCTGGCCCGCCGGCTCGAGCCCCTCGAGGTCCGGTGGGGGTTCGTCGCGACGGACGCCCGCGGCCCCCGGGCCCGCGTTCGGCTGACCGACCAGGGTCGGGTCGCCCTGACGTTGTTCGGCGCGCCGACGCCGATTCGCTAATTTAACGGGATTAACGTTACAATAAAGAAATACCCGGCGGCCCGTGGACCGGTCGTGGTCGCGAACGATGGCTCGGACGGTGCGCGGGAGTGGTTCCGCTCCGTCCGGACACCGATGCCCGGGGTGCACGAGACGGTCTTCGGACCGTGGCCGAACGGAGCGTCCGTCGCGACCGTCCCAGGGGAGGCCCGGCCCCGGGGCGTTGGCCCTCCCGAGCCGTCCCGACCGGCCGGCCCACGGCGGAGACACCGCCCGAACCTGCCCGGTCGCTGACTGGCGGCGCTCGCCGAACCGATAAGTCCCGGCGGCCGTGCCGGGGGCGTGCGCCCTCGCCCGTCCACGGGTACCCTCTCGCTGCTGCGGCAGGGCGTATCGCTCGGACTGAACTACGGAACTCGATCCGTGGGGGCCCTGCTGGCCGTCGCCGAAACGGTCGAGGAGGGGGTGTACGAGCCCGGTTCGCTCCGGCGGATCCCGGGGGGCCTCGCCCTCGCGCTCGACAATCCGCCGCTCCGGGTCGGCGCGTTCGGCGGGGTCCGGGTGCTGGTCGAGGGGGTACCGGTCACTCCGGACCGGCTGCGGTTGCGGCACGGCGAGGGAACCCCGTGGCGGACCGGCGTCGAAGTGACGCCGGAGTCCCCCTTCCCGTGGGGGCCCGGAGAGCGGACCGAGTTCGAGGTCACGGCGGTCGACGTCCCGGCGGGAACTCGCATCTGCGTTCGGATCGAACTGCGCTCGCGCGCTATCCCGCCGCTCGTCTGGTGCGAGATCCGAGAGGTGCCGGCACCGGAGGAACCGGCCCGATGAGCGGATCGCCCGGCGCGCCGCGCCCGCGGACGCCGGTGGTGCTCACGGGGCTCGCCTCGGCGGCGGTCCTCGACGGGCGCGGCGACCTCGAACTTATGCGAGAGATGCGCGGCGCCGAGGTCGAGTGCGGAGGAGTGCTCGGGCAGTGCGTCCGCCTGACCGGAGCATGGCGGGTCCGGCTGCGCCTCGGGGAGACCGAGACGGGCCTTCCCGAGACGTGTGTCGGGTCGGCCGCCGTGCCGGGCGGCTGGCGGACCGACCACGCCTGGGGCGACCTTCGGGTCGTCGAGACGGTGGCCGCGGTCTCCGGGGTCCCCGGGGCCGTTCGGACGTTCGAGGCGAGCACGGTCGGCCCGACTCCCCTCGACCTGCGGGTCACGAGCTCATTCCGCCCGGTCCTCGCGCCGGTCCTCGTCGAGGGGATCGAGCCGCACCGCTTCCAGCTCGAGGGCCACGCCGACCAGCTCCGCATCCGCCAGCGCGTGTTCGGCCTCTCGATCCGGTCGAGCGTTGCCCCGTCCTATCTCTTCCTGAACCGCGGCTCGTGGCTGGGGGGCCGGTGGAGCGGCCGGATCGACGCGATCGGTGCCGAGTTCTCGCTGCCGGTCGCGCCGGGGGCACCGACGACGCTCTCCCTGCTCGTTCACGGCGGACTGGTCCGGGACCTGGACGCGGCCGAGGCGGCGGCCGGTGCCGTGCTGGCGGACCCGGGCGCCGCCGCGCGCGCGGTCGACGCCGACGACCGGGCCTGGACGGCCTCGACCCCGTCGCTCACCTTCCCCGACGCGCCGACCCTCACGCAGGGATACGAGCGGGCGAGGGCCGGCCTGCGACGACTGTACTGCGCCCCGGGCGACGAACTGACCGGTCTGGTCGCGGGCTACCCGTGGTACGCGGCGCTGTGGGGCCGAGACCTCGCCTGGATGCTCGAGGCGGTCGCGTGGCTCGGGGACTTCGACTGGATGCGCCGTTCGATCGACACCGCCGTGCGCTACCAGTGCCGGGCCGACCTGGCGCTCGTGGGCGGCGAGCCCGGCGAGTTCCCGATGCAGATCTCCCCGGGGCCGGTGTTCTTCTACGGAACGTCGGATACTACGCTGTACTTCCCGAGCCGGATGGAGGAGTGGCTGGACCACTCCGGGACCACCGAGATGCCCGACGGGTGGGCGGAGGCGTTGGACCGCTCCGTCGAATGGGGACGGGCGCGCGCGGACCCGGAGACCGGCCTGCTCCGGCACGGCGGCGAGGCGGAGGAGATCGCGGCAGCGATCCCCGAGCTTGCGCGCGTGCGGTACGGGATCGACGCACCCGACACGACGATCTGGGACTCCGCGGATCGTCGCGACCACGCGATCGACATCCAGGCCCTCTGGTGGCAGGCACTGGACGCCGCCGAACGGCTCGGCGCCCCGTCGGCCGGGGACGGGAGCGGAGGGTCGATCGCGTCGCTCCGGGACCGGGTGGCGGCGTGCGTCCGGCGAGCGTACCCCTGGCCGGCGGAGGAGTACCTGTTCGACACCGTTCGCGACGGGCGCGGCGAGGGCCCGGTCCGGCCGAACGCGCTGCGCGCGGTCAGTGCCGGGCTGTTCGAGGGCGACGTCGCACGCCGGCTCGTCGCGCGCGCGGCGCAGCCGGACCTATCGACCGCGTGGGGGGTGCGCACCCGCTCGTCCGCGGACGCCGGGTACGACCCGACGGCGTACCACGAGGGGCAGGTGTGGACGATCGCGACCGCGTGGCTCGCGGACGCCGCCCTCGCCGCGGGCGACCGCGAGCTCGGAGCGGCCACGCTCGTTCGGATCGCGGAGCTCCTTGCCCGCGACGAGCTCGGCCCGAACGAATGCTTCCGCGGCGACCGGCCCGAGCCGTTCGACTCCTGCTTCCTGCTCGGATTCAGCGTGGCCCCGTTCCTCACGGTCCTGTTCCGACGGCTGTGGGGGCTCCGCGTCGACGCGCGACGGGCTCGGCTCGAGGTCCGCCCCGCGTTCCCGTCCGGTTGGACGAACGCGCGAATGGAGCGGCTGCGCGTCGGCAACGGTACCGTCGACCTCAACTGGACGCCTACGCGGCTCGAGGTCCGATGGACCGGGCCCGGACCGCTGACGGTCGACGGCGGGACCGCGCCGGTCGTCCTCACCGCGGGCGCCGCCGGCGCGATTCCCCTCGGCCCGGTCCGCGAGCTTTCATAACCTCCCGGCGCACGCGGCCGACGATGGCCGACGCGATCGCGGTCGACCGGCTGGTCAAGCGGTACGACGCGCTCGCCGCCGTCGACGGCATCAGCTTCCGCGTCGCGGCCGGACAGGTCTTCTCGTTCCTCGGCCCGAACGGCGCCGGAAAGACGACGACCACGGAGATCCTCGAGGGCCTTCGCCGCCGCACCGAGGGCGACGTGCGCGTGCTCGGGCTCGACCCGTGGGCCGAGGCGGCGACGCTCCACCGTCAGATCGGCGTGATCCCCCAGGGCTTCCGCTTCTTCGAGAAGATCACGCCGAAGGAGGCGGTCGAGTACTACGGGTCGCTGTTCCACACGAACCCCGACCCGATCCGGTTGCTGACCCAGGTCCAGCTCGAGGACAAGGCCCACGCGCGCTTCGACACGCTGTCGGGAGGGCAGAAGCAGAAGCTCGGCCTCGCGCTCGCGCTCACCAACAACCCGGAGATCTGCTTCCTCGACGAGCCGACGACCGGGCTCGACCCCACCGCCCGGCGCGCGATCTGGCAGGTGATCCGCGCCCTGAAGTCGGAGGGCCGGACGGTCTTCCTCACGACCCACTATCTCGAGGAGGCCCAGCTCCTCGCCGACCAGGTCGCGATCATCCACCACGGGCACATCATCGCCGCCGGCTCGCCGGACGAGATCATCGCGACGCGCGGCCGACCCGAACGGGTCCGGTTCACGGCGGCGCCCGCGCTCGCGGAGTACCTGCGGGGCCACGTCGGGCTGCCCGTCACGGTCGCGGACGGCCGGGTCGATGTCGAGCTCGGGCAGCCGGGCGACGCGCTGCGCGTCCTCGCGGCGGCGGACGCCAGCGGCGTGCCGTGGGCGCACTTCGAGACCGTCCAGGACACCCTCGAGGACGTCTTCGTCCGGCTCGTCGGGCAGATGGACGACGGCGCGCTCAAGTCGGAGGGCGCCGCATGAGACCGGCGCGGATCCTCGCCGACTTCAAGGTCGTGGTCCGCTCGTACCTGCGGAACCCGGTCGCGCTGTTCTTCTCGCTGATCTTCCCGATCATCCTGATCTCGCTGTTCGGACTGATCTTCTCCGCCGCCGGCTCAACGACGGTGGCGATCACGGTCCTCAACGAGGACCACAACTCCCCGCAGAGCGTGGCCCTGCTGTCGGCGCTCAACAACACGACCGTCGCCAAGCTGTCGTTCGTCAACTGGAACTCCTCGAGCTTCGCGAAGAACCTGGGCGCGAACGACGATGCGGTCGGTCTCATCATCCCGGCCGGGTACGGCGCGAGCCTCGCGGCGCATCGACCCGTCAACGTCACGCTCTACACCGATCCCCAGGACGCCGCCGGGGCGGGCGCGGCGCAGTTCATCGTCACGGGGGTGACGAACGCGATCAATCTGGAGGCCGCGAACGGCAGCGCGCTCGTCGGGATCCAGCAGCAGAACGTCGGCAGCGCGATCTACACCTACATCGACTACCTGATCCCCGGGCTGATCGGGTTCTCGATCCTGACGAGCCCGATGTTCTCGATGGTCGATGTCGCGGCGTCGTACCGGAAGGAGGGGATCTTCCGTCAGCTGTCGCTCACGCCCCTCACGCGCGCCGAGTGGCTCACCTCCCACATTCTCTGGTACACCGCGCTCACGTTCGTGACGGCCGGGATCATGATCGGCGCCGGGCTCGTCCTGTTCGGCGCCCACGTGACCGTGGACCTGGGGCTGGTGCCGTTCCTCATCGTCGGACCGCTCCTGTTCGTCTCGCTGGGGATGCTCGCCGGGTCGGTCGCGAAGACCCCGGAGAGCGCCGCGCTGATCGGCAACATCATCACGTTCCCGATGATGTTCCTCTCGGGGACGTTCTTCGCCGTGTCGTCGTTCCCGCCGGCGCTGCAGTCGTTCGCCCACGTCCTCCCGCTGTACTACGTGATCGACGGGATGAACCAGGTGATGCTGTTCTCGAACACCGCGCGCGCGGCCACGGACGCGGTGATCGTGCTGGTGATCGCGATCGTGATCTTCCTGCTCGCGATCCGCTTCTTCACCTGGCGGGACGAGTGACGACGTCGCCCCCGCCCGTCGCGCCGGCCCGGTTCCGCGCGCTGATGGCGCGCTGGCCCACCGGGGTCTCGGTCGTCACGGCCCACCACGCGGGCAGCGACGCCGGGCTCACCGTCAACTCGCTCGTCTCGGTCTCGCTGACCCCGCCGACCGTGCTCGTGAGCCTCACCACCGACGCCGACACGCTCCCCGTCGCCGAGGCCAGCGGCCACTTCGGGGTCAGCTTCCTCGCGGCCGACCAGCGCGTGCTGAGCGAGCGGTTCGCCCGGACGATCCCGCGCGCGGAGAAGTTCGCGGGGGTCCCGGTCCACCGCGGGCCGTCGGGGTCGCCGCTGCTGGACGGCCACATCGGGGCCCTCGAGTGCCGGCTGGTCGACCGTAGCCTCGTCCGCGACCACGTGCTGCTCACCGGCGAGGTCGTCCACACCGAGCCGGGGCGCGACGCGGCGCCCCTGGTGTTCTTCCGCTCGGGGTACGCGAGCGCGGAGGGCCCCGAGGTGCTCCGTCTCCCCCCGCCGCGGGGGAGCGCCCCGCTTTAACCCCCCTCCCCCATCGACGAACGATGGTCAGCGCCCCGCGGTCGACCCGCCTCGTCATCCTCGGCAGCGGCCCGGCCGGCCTCACGGCCGCCCTCTACGCGGCCCGCGCCGAACTGCGTCCGATCGTCGTCACGGGCGTCCCGGCCGGAGGGCAGCTCCTGGTCACCACGGACGTCGAGAACTACCCCGGTTTCCCGGAGGGGATCCAGGGCCCCGAGCTCGTCGACCGGATGCGTCGCCAGGCCGCGCGGTTCGGGGCCGAGTTCGTGGACGACAACGCCACGGCGATCGACGTGGCGCGCCGCCCGTTCCGCATCTCGACCGGAACGCAGGGCGACGTGCTCGCCGATGCGGTCATCGTCGCGACCGGGGCGAACGCACGGTGGCTCGGCATCCCGACGGAAGCCCCGCTCCGGGGCCGCGGGATCTCGGCCTGCGCGACGTGCGACGGGTTCTTCTTCAAGGGCAAGCCGCTCGCGGTCGTCGGCGGCGGCGATACCGCGATGGAGGAGGCGCTGTTCCTCACGAACTTCGCGCCCCACGTCACCATCGTGCACCGTCGGGGCGAGCTCCGCGCGAGCAAGATCATGGCCGAACGGGCCCGGGCCCACCCGAAGATCTCGTTCCTGCTCGACTCCGAGGTGGCCGAGGTGAAAGGCCGCGACCGGGTGGAGGGACTCGACATCCGCCACCTCCCGACGGGCAAGGTCACCCACCTCCCGGTCCAGGGCCTCTTCGTTGCGATCGGCCACGACCCGTCGACCGAGGTGTTCCGTGGGACGATCGACCTCGACGAGAAGGGGTACGTCCGGGTCCACGACCACACCCGGACGAGCGTCGAAGGGGTCTTCGCCGCGGGCGACGTCCACGACCACCGGTACCGCCAGGCGGTGACCGCGGCCGGCGCGGGCTGCATGGCGGCCATCGACGCGGAGCGGTGGCTCGCCGAGCATCCGGCCGCCGCGAACCCGGCCCCACACCGGGCGGCGTCCCCGCCGGTCCCGGCGGCTCCGCGCTAGGGTTTAATAGGAGACGACCGGGTGCGAACTGAGGTCCTCGCGGTGCCGAGCAAGAAGAGCCTGCACATCGAGTCGTCCGGCCAGCTGTGCATCTACTGCGGCGCCTGCGTCGGGATTTGCCCGCTCAACTGCATCTACCTCGACGAGACCCGCATCACCTTCGACGAGAAGATCTGCACCCGCTGCGAGATCTGCGTGAAGGCGTGCCCGGTCGGCGCGATCGAGATCGGCTGAGGCCGAGGGAAGACCGAGCATGGTCCAGGACCTGAAGACCGACGTCCTGGTCGTCGGCGCCGGCCCGGCCGGGAGCATGACCGCGAAATGGGCGGCCAAGCACGGCGCGAAGGTGCTGATGATCGAGAAGCGCCAGGAGATCGGCAGCCCCGTCCGTTGCGGCGAGGGGATGAGCAAGGAGTGGCTCACCGAGGTCGGGATCAAGCCCGGCAAGTGGATCAACGTCGAGGTGGAGGGCGCGCGCATCTTCTCCCCGAGCGAGAAGGTCTTCGAGATCAACGAGAAGCACGCCGGCAACGAGGTCGGCTACGTCGTGGAGCGCGACGGGTTCGACAAGGCGCTGGCGATCGACGCGGCGAACGCCGGCGCGGAGGTCGTCCTCAAGACCGCCGCGACCGGGGTCCTCAAGGAGGACGGCAAGATCGTCGGCGTCAAGGCGAAGCAGTTCGGCGAGCCGTTCGAGATCCGCGCGCCGGTCACGATCGGGGCGGACGGCTTCGAGAGCCAGATCGGCCGGTGGGCCGGCCTGCCCACCAACCTCGCGCTGAAGGACATGGACACGTGCCTCCAGTACCGGATGACGAACGTCGACTCCGACCTGCGCTACTGCGACTTCTACCTCGGCAAGGTCGCCCCCGGCGGCTACGTCTGGATCTTCCCCAAGGACGAGGGGCTCGCGAACGTCGGCATCGGGGTGCAGGTCAGCCAGATCAAGACGATGGCCGAAGCGAAGAGCTACCTCGACAAGTGGATCGACAAGCACCCCGGCTACGCGAAGGGCAAGAAGATCGACATGGTCGGGGGCGGCGTCTCGATCTCCCCGCCGCTCAAGCAGACCGTGACGGACGGGTTCATGCTCGTCGGCGACGCGGCGCGGATGATCGACCCGCTCACCGGCGGCGGGATCGCCAACGGCTGCATCGCCGGGAAGATCTGCGGCGAGGTCGCGGCGAACGCCGTGAACGCCCACGACGCCTCCGCGGCGTTCCTCCAGGCGTACGAGAAGGGCTGGCGTGCACGGCTCGAGGAGAAGCTGTACCGCAACTGGCTCGCGAAGGAGAAGCTCTGCACGATCCAGGACGAGACGTTCGACAAGATCATCGACGCGCTCCAGGACGTCAAGCTCCAGAAGCTGAACGTCCACAACATCCTCAAGGCGGTCCACGAGAAGTACCCCGAGGTGACGAAGGAGTTCGAGGCGTTCCTCTGAACGTCCCGGCCCTCGATCCATGCCCGGCGCACCGAACCGCCCGCCCGACCCGACCCCCGCGGCGCCCGCCGCGCCCCCGGTCGCCGAGACGCCGCAGCAGCGGGTGCTCCGCCGCCTCGCGCCGTCCCGGATCGCGCTCCTCCTCGACCAGTGGAAGGGCGCCCCGAACGCCGACCTGACGACGCCGTTCGAGAAGGCCGAAGCCGCGTTCGCGGCCGGCGACTTCCCGAACGCCGTCAGCGCCCTCGACGGGCTGAGCGTCCGGTTCGCCGAGCCCCGGTGGCCGACGATGCCCGAGCCGTTCCGTTCCCTCCGCGTCCCGATCCCGGCGCCGATGCCGCCGAGCTGGGACCCCGAGCACGCGCTGCCGGCCCCGGAGAAGGACGCCCGACGCGCCCGTCGTGCGGCGGAGGAACAGCTCGCCCTCGCCGAGGCGTCGGTCGCCTGGATGGCCGCGCACGCCCTCGAGTCGTCCGACCTCGCCCCGCGGGTCGCCGAGGCGAAGACCGTCCTGGGGACCGAGGGGGTCGTCCCGGCGTTCTACGAGCGCATCGACGCGGTCTGGGAGGCCGTGCGCGCCCGGGTGCCGCTCCCCCGGTCGACCGCCGCGCGGCCCGCACCAGTCGCTCCTCCGCCCGCCGCGGAAGCGACCGAGACGTAACCGTCCCGTGGACGAACCCGAGCCCGACCGGCCCCGCCGCCGGCCCGTGCGTCGGGGCGAGGGCGAGGTGACCCAGTGGCCCCGCGGCCTGACCGGCTACGTGCCGAGCGGTCCCGAGGACGAGACCCCGTCCCCGGAGGAGGACCTGCTCGCGAACCGCATCCGGCTCGCGGCCCGGCTGATCTCGGTACGGCGGGGACAAGGCCGCGAGGTCGAACCGCTCGTCCGCCAGCTGGCCGAGGCGGAGACCGCGCTGCGGGCGGGAGCGCGCGGACGCGCGACCGTCCTCCTGGACGGGGTGCTCGCGGGACTCGAACGGGCCGACCCGGCGCGAGCTTAATGCCGCGGGCGGGCGTGGCCGCCGACCGATGACGTACCCCCGGTTCGGCACCTTCTCGATCGTCGCCTGCGAGCCCGAGACGGCGTCGTGGGGCGTCGCGGTCCAGTCGAAGTTCCCGGCCGTCGGCGCGGTCGTTCCGTGGGCCATCGCGGGGGTCGGCGCGGTCGCCACGCAGGCCGACTCGAACACCGACTACGGGGTCGAGGGGCTGAAGCGCCTCGCGGCCGGGGCGAGCGCCGACGAGGTCGTCCGCGAGCTCGTGGCGGCGGATCCCGGTCGCGACGCGCGCCAGTTCGGCGTCGTCGACGCGAAGGGCGGGGCCGCGGCGTACACGGGGCCGAAGTGCATGGACTGGGCCGGCCACGAGGTCGGGGACAGGTTCACGTGCCAGGGGAACATCCTGTTCGGCCCGAACGTCGTGCGGGCGATGGCCCGCAGCTACCGGTCGACGGGCGGCGACATCGCCGACCGTCTCCTCGCGGCGCTCGCCGCGGGGCAGCGGGAGGGCGGCGACCGCCGGGGCATGCAGTCGGCGGCGCTGCTGATCGTGCGAAAAAACGGGGGGTACGGCGGGCGGAACGACCGGTGGGTCGACCTGCGCGTCGACGACCACCCGTCGCCGATCGAGGAGCTGAAGCGCGTGTTCCAGCTGTACGACCTGACGATGCTGAGCCGGGAGGACCCGGCGTCGCTCCGCCGGATCGAGGGAGAGCTCGCGGCGGCCGTCCAGCACGACCTCGGCGTGCTCGGCTACTATTCCGGCCGTTTGACCGGAAGCTGGGACCCGACGAGCCAGGCCGCGTTCGTGCGGTTCCTGCACGAGCACAACTTCGAGAACAAGGAACGGTCGGACGGCACGGTCTGGCCGTCGATCGTGGCGTACCTGCGCGACCAGGCGTCCGCCGAGACCCAGCGCCGGACCCACACCGCGCCGATCGTCTCCGGCGCGCTGAGCCGGGGCCCCGGCGCGCAGCCGACCGGAGGGAAACCATCCCCGCCGCCCCCGAAGGGAAAGCGCGCATCGAAGAAGTGACGGTCGTCGCCCGTCACGCGTGCGCCTCCCGCACCGAGGCCGAGCGGCTTTCCCGCGTGCTGGCGGCCGACAACCCCGAGCACGTCCGGGTCGAGGTCGACGGCTCCGACCTCGTGGTCCGGGTCGCCCCGGGGGCCGCGGCGAGCGTGCGGGCGACGCTGGACGACCTGCTCGCCTGCCTGCTGGCCGCCGAGAAGGCCGGGGCGCAGGGAACCCGCCCACCGCACGCGGCGCAGTAGGCCCTCGCGGCGCCCCGATGCCCGCCGTGTGGCTGGAGCACCGCGCGCACCCGTCAACCGCCCGGCGCAAGGAGCGATTCGGCCCGGGTCGACTACTCGTTCCGGTGCGGCCGCGGGAGGAGAGGAGCGAGCGAGGACGCCAGCACCGGCAGCGTCTCGTCGATCGTCCCCACGACCCCCACGTCGACCGCACCGAACACCGGTGCCGCCGGGTCCGGGTTGACGGCGAGCAGCACCCCGGCACGCCGAAGCCCGACCAGGTGGTTGGTCGCGCCCGACGCTCCGACGAGGATCGCCAGGCGGGGTGAAAGCATCCGGCCCGTCAGGCCGACCTGGAACTGGCGGGGCACCCAGCCGGCGTCGACGACGCGCCGCGTCGCTCCGAGGCCGGCGCCCAGCCGTTGCGCGAAGGCGCGGACGGTCTCGACCCCTTCGGGTCCGGCGACGCCCATGCCGGCGACGACGACCACGGACTCCTCCTCGAGCGGACGAGTTCCCGGAGCGACCTCGACACCGGCCGCCTCGGGCCGTCGGGAGCCCGGGGACACCACCGCCGGGAGCGGGGTCCAGGAGAGGTCATCGTGCAGCCCGTGCGCAGATTCAGCCGCCCACGTTCCCGGCCGGACCGTGGCCAGACTCGGCCCGGTGCGGCTCACCACCCCGGCGACCGACCGGCCGCCGAACGACGGCTTGGTCCAGACGATCGCCCCGTCCTCGATCCCGACGTCGATCGCGTCGCCGACGAGCCCGAGCTCCCGGGCGGCGGCGAGTCGGCCGGCGACCTCTCGCCCGAACGCCTCGGCACCGAACATGGCCGCGGCGAGGGTCGGCCGCCGGTCGAGGACCCGGCCGAACGCCACGGCGGCGGCCCGTGGGTCGACCGGCGTCGCGGTCGAGACCCAGTATCCCACCGAAACTCCGCCGTGCGCGAGCCGTGCCGTCTCGGCCGCCCCGGGGCGATCGCCGATCCAGACCGCCGAGGCCCAGTGCCCGGACATCGACCGGGCCGGCTGGGCGAGTCGACCCTCGGCCGAGAGGTCGAGACGCCCGTCCGCGCCGGTGACGAGCACCGCGACCTCGCGGTCGTCGCGGAACGCGGCGGGCCGGAACGGCCGCTCCGGGATCGCCCGGATCTCAACCGCCAGCCGACGGGCGACCTCGTCGGCCGCCCGGTCCGCCCGTTCGGCGGGGGTTCCCTCGGCGAACAGGACGGGAGATCGCCGCGGGGCGTCCTCTCGAACCCAGTTCACCATCGTGGGAGAGCCGGCGGTGCCGACCCGCTCCGGCACGAGACCGAGCGCATCGAGCGCGCGGACCTCGATCCGGTCGTTCGCGATGCGTGCCCGCTCCTCGGGACGCACCTTGCCCGGTTTGGCGATCTTCTCCCCCACGGTCACCAGCACCGGCGGGTTGAACCGGTACCTCGCCCAGCCCGCCTCCGTATCGACGGTGACGGCCAACGACGCATCGTCCGCGTCCCGATCGATCGCGCGCGCGTCGAGCGCGGCCGGGACCCCGAGGAGCCCTGCGACCTCGGGTCCGACCTGCCCGGTCTCGCTGTCGGTTGTCCACGCACCGGCGAGGATCAGCTCGTGGCCGCCCAGTCGCAACGTGGCCACGATCGCGCGCGCCGTGGCGAGCGTGTCCGACCCGGCGAGCCGGGGATCGCTGACGAGCGTCGCCCGGTCGACGCCGAGGGCCAGTACGTCACGGAGGGGATCGAGGGCCTCCGGCGGCCCGACCGAGATCACCCAGACCTTCTCGCCGGGGCGGCGCAGGTCCAGGGCGACCCGGACCGCGCGTTGGTCGAACGGATTGAGGAACAACGGAGCCGAGCTCCGGTCGACCGCCTTCCGCTCGGCGTCGAATCGGAGCTCGTCGAGCGCCGGGACCGCCTTCACCAGAACCGCCAGGTCCATCGGCACCACCGGTCCTCCGACCAAGCGCGGACGGATAAGTACGGGCGAGGGGGTCCCGTCCCGTGGCGTCCGCCGGGTCCGCGCCCCCGACCGCGTCGGACGGCTCGGTCGTCCGCTACGCCATCGCCGTGGTCGTCACGGTGGTCGCGATCCTGAGCCAGTACTTCCTTCCCCAGAACGTCCCGGCGCTGATACCGGTCTATACGAGCCTCCCGGGCGACCTGTTCATCGTCTACGGGATCCCCGTGATCGCCTTCGCGCTGCTGGTCGGCGCGGGCCCGTTGCGCCGGTGGCGCGTTCGGATGGGCACCGCCACCGTCGACGGGCTCGCGTTCTACGCCGCCGCCACGATCGTCACGCTCGCGGTCCTCGCGGCGATGGTCGTCGTCTACGAGGCGCTCGACCCCTCCGCGCTGCAGCTGCTCTCCCGGCAGAACCCGGCGCTCACGCAGGCGGCCGGCGACCCGTGGTTCTGGGTCGGCTTCTCGTTCGTGATCGGCGCGTTCGAGGAGACGATCTTTCGCGGGTGGGTCTACGGGTTCTGGCGGAACCGCGTCTCGAACTGGCTCGGCCCCGCGATCGCCACCAGCGCGCTGTTCGCCGGGCTCCACCTGTACTACGGCACGACCTACGGTGCCGCGGCGCCGCTGATCTTCCCGGGACTCTTCCTGCTCGGGTTCGCGTTCGCCGCCACGTACCAGACCTCGGGCGGCAACCTCGTCGTGGTCGCGCTCCTCCACGGATTGTACGATGCGGCGGCGTTCCTCACGCTCGTCGACACCGACCTCGGCCTGCTCGTCCGGTACCTCCCCGTGGTGATCGGTCTCGTCCTCCTGCTGGTCCGATTCCTCGGGAAGGGCTCGGGCGCGGCCCTGCCGCCGATCCCAACCTTCCCGAGTCCCTCACCCCCCGCGTTCCCGTCACCGGCGGCCCCGTCGCTGCCGCCGCCGCCCCCGCCGTCGTTCTGACGGCCCCGGAACCGTCTTGTAACCAGTCCGCGTCGGAGCGACCACGATGCCGGACGACCGGGAGATCCGCGAGGTGCTCACGCGGGCCCGGAACATCGCCATCGTGGGACTCTCCGACAAGCCGGACCGCGACTCGAACGAGATCGCCCGCTACCTGAAGTCGCAGGGCTACCGCATCATCCCCGTTAACCCGATGGTCCCGTCGGTCCTCGGCGAGACCTCCTACCCCTCGGTCGCCGCGATCCCGCCCACGACGCTGGTCGACCTGGTCGTGATCTTCCGGCACAGCGACCAGGTGCCCCCCATCGCCGAAGAGGCGATCCGCCGCGGCGTCCCGGCGATCTGGATGCAGCTCGGCATCGAGAACGCCGAGGCGGCGGAGAGCGTGCGGGGGAGCGGCGGCGTCGCCTTCGAGAACCTCTGCATCATGACCCAGCACCGACGGCTCGGCCTATCCCCGGTGGGGCCCGCCTCCTGATCCGATGGCCGCCGCCGCCACCCCCCGCGTTCCGCCACCGCCGGCGTCCGCTGCCGGCCCGCCGGACCCCGTGGTCCAGGACACCGGCGCGATCCGGCACGAGACGGTGCAAGCGATGCAATGGCGCGTCTCGGGAACGTGCAAGGTGACGGGCGACGCCACCGCGGCCGAGGCGACCGTGGCCGGGCTGCTCACCGTCGGCGGGCGGTTCACCGTCACCCGGGTGACCGTGCGCGGCACGCTGGAGGTGCTCGGCGGCACGGACGTGCAGGATCGGGCCGACCTCGATGGCACCTTCCGACCGAGAGGCTCCGTGCACCTCGCTTCCGCGCGGGTCGCCGGCATCTTCGAGACCGCCTCCGACGTCCGCGTCGATCGCGACCTCGTCGTCGATGGCTCGCTCGAGGCCCGGTCCGTGCGCGTCGGCGTGCTCGACCTGACGGGCAGCGCGACCGTCCCGGGCGACGTCGTCGCGACCGGGACCGTTCGCGCCACGTTCCGGGGGGACTCGACGCTCGGCCCCATCCAGGGGCGCGAGGTCACGCTGAAGGGGCCCCCGCCCGGACTCGTCCCCTCGCTGGTACGCAAGGTGTTCGGGGGCAACGCCCACGTGCAGGTCGAACGCGTCGAGGCCGACCGCGTCGCGCTCGAGGCCGTCCACGTCGGGCTCGTTCGATCGAAGGAGATCGTGCTCGGTCCCGGGGCCCAGGTCACCGAGATCGAGGGGACCGTCGTGCGTCAGCACCCGACGGCCCGGGTCGGTCCGGAGTCGCGGAGCCGGCCTCCGCACGGCCTTTCCCGGTAGCCGCTCCCTCCGCCCTTTTATCCCCCTCGCGACCGTCGGGCGCGCCATGCCGCCGGAGGACGACGAGACGGGCGCTCCGTCCGGTGCCGAGGTCGCCCGGCGCGTCCTGGAGTTCTGGGACCGGCACGGGATCCCGGCCCGCGCGTACGGCGGGACGCCCGACGGCCCGATCTTCCGATTCACGGAGGGGCCGCCCGGCGTGAACGGCGCCCCCCACCTGGGCCATGTCGAGCCGCGGGTACTGAAGGACGTCCAGCTCCGCTACCGGCGGATGCGCGGGTACCGGATCGTCAGTCCGATGGGCGGATGGGACTGCCACGGCCTGCCGGTCGAGCTCGCGATCGAGAAGAAGAACGGACTCCGGTCGCGCAAGGAGATCGAGGCGTTCGGCGTCGACCGGTTCTGCGACGAGTGCCGCGCGACCGCGCTGCAGTACGCGTCCGCGTGGACCGAGATGAGCCGGCGCCAGGGGTTCTGGCTCGACTACGAGCATGCCTACCGGACGATGGACCCACCGTTCATCGAGAGCCTGTGGTGGGCGCTCCGCTCGATGTTCGACAAGGGTCTCCTCGAGAAGGGCCACTACGTGCTCCCGTACTGTCCCCGCTGCGAGACGACGCTGAGCTCGCACGAGGTCGCGCAGGGGTACCGCGAGACCACCGACCCGTCCGTCACGGTCCGCTTCCCGCTCGTCGATGAGCCGCGCGACCTCCTCGTCTGGACGACGACCCCGTGGACCCTGCCCGCGAACCTCTTCGTCGTCGCCCACCCGGACCTCGAGTACTCCGTCGTGCGCGGGCCCGAGGGGCGGGACGTGGTCCTCGCGTCGGAAGCGGTCGCCCGGTACTTCCCCCACGGCGCGGAGGTCGTCGCCCGGATCCGCGCGTCCGACCTGGCCGGCCGGACGTACGAGCCCCCGTTCCCCACGCCCGGGCCCGGCCCGGGCCGGTACCGCATCGTGCTCGACCCGTTCGTCACCGCGTCGGAGGGGACCGGGTTCGTCCACGGCGCGCCGAGCTTCGGACCCGACGACTATCGGATCGGCCTCCGCGAGAAGGTCGGGGTGTACGACCCACTCGACAACCGCGGGGTCTTCGGCGACGCGCTGCCCGTGGTCCGCGGAAAGCTGTTCAAGGTCGCGGACCCGCTGCTCGTCCACGACCTCGAGGAGCGGGGCCGTATGTTCCGGTCCGAAACGCTCCGGCACACCTACCCGTTCTGCTGGCGGTGCGACCACGCGCTGCTCTACCGGGCGATCGACTCCTGGTTCGTCCGCACGTCGCGGCTGACCGAGTCCCTCGACCGCTACAACGCGCAGTCGCATTGGATCCCCGAGTACCTGCGCGACGGACGGTTCGGCAACTTCCTCACCGAAGCGAAGGACTGGGCGCTCTCCCGGAGCCGGTACTGGGGAACGCCGCTT
>Ga0335074_10003780_pt1 | contig 20773 bp, 19 predicted proteins | sample Lox_Sample_23_FD_206715 | JGI IMG/M metagenome (GOLD analysis project Ga0335074, IMG submission 206715) | Soil microbial communities from Loxahatchee National Wildlife Refuge, Florida, United States - Lox_Sample_2.3 | ecosystem: Environmental > Terrestrial > Soil > Wetlands | place: USA... | reverse complement strand
GGTCACGCGCTGAGCGGCCGGCGCGGGAGGCGCTAAGCGGTACGCGCGCCGTGCTGCCCGAGCGCCCAGGCGACGTGCTCGCGCACCAGGGGGGAGGCGTCCTCGCGCCGCGCCGCGAGCGCTTCCACGACCTCCGCGCAAGTGGGCGCGTTGCCGAGCGCGACGGCGATATTGCGCGACCAGCGCTCATAGCCAATCCGGTAGATCGCCGAGCCGCGCATGCGCGCATCGAACTGCGCCGCGCTCCAGGCGAATAGGGTTGCGAGCCGCGGCGCATCGAGCTCCTGGCGCACCTTGAAGTCCGGATGGCTCGCAGCGCGCGCGTACCGGTTCCACGGGCAGACGAGCTGGCAGTCGTCGCAGCCGTAGATGCGGTTGCCGATCGCCGCCCGATACTCACTCGGGATCGACTCCTTGCTCTCGATCGTGAGGTAGGAGATGCAGCGGCGCGCATCGAGCCGGAACGGCGCAACGATCGCACGAGTGGGGCAGGCGCTGATGCACGCCTCACACGTGCCGCAGTGACCGCTGCCGGTCGCATCCGCGGGCAGCGGCAGATCCGTCAGGATCTCGCCCAAGAAGAACCACGAGCCCGCATCGCGGGCGAGCAGGTTCGTGTGCTTGCCGATCCAGCCGAGACCCGCGGCGCGAGCGAGCGCCCGCTCGAGCACCGGCGCGCTATCCACGCACACGCGGTAGCCGAAGGGACCGATCTCATCACGGAGCTGCGCGGCGAGGTGCGCGAGTGCGCGGCGCATGACCTTGTGGTAATCGCGTCCGAGCGCATAGCGGGAGACGTACCCGAGTGCGCCGTCCGCGAGCACGGCAGGGGCGCTCGCCGCCTCCTGCGGCCAGTAATTCATGCGCACGCAAATGGCGCGGAGGGCCCCAGGCGCAAGCTCGGCGGGGCGGCTGCGCATGAGGCCGTGCCGCTCCATATAGCCCATCTGCCCGTGGTAGCCCGCGGCGAGCCACGCCTTCAGATGCTGCTCGTCCGCGGACAGGTCGAACTCGGCCACGCCGATTCGGTCGAACCCGAGCGCGCGCGCGCGCGCGGCGAGCGTCTGCTTGATCGCCGCGAGATCGAGCGCGGCGAAGTCCCGGGGGGCAGCCATGCGGCCCAGTATAATCAGCCGATGGCGTTGCCCCTATCGCTGTACTCGGCCGCGCAGGTGCGCGCGCTCGATGCCTATGCAATCGGGCAGCTCGGGATCCCCGGCTACACGCTGATGAAGCGCGCGGGCGAGGCGGCGCTGCGCTTCCTGCGCACGCGGTGGCCGACGTGCCATCGCCTCGTCATCGTCTGCGGCGGCGGCAACAACGGCGGCGACGGTTACGTGCTCGCGCGCTTTGCGCAGGCCGCGGGGCTCCGAGTGCAGGTGCTCGCCGCCGTGCCTGGCACGGAGCTCGCGGGTGATGCGCGCCAGGCGTACGCGGATTTCCTCGCAAGCGGCGGGCAGGTGCAGCCATTCCTCGCGGAGCGCTTGAGCGAAGGCGAGGTGATCGTCGATGCACTCCTCGGCACCGGGCTCCACAGCCCGGTGCGCGCCGCCGCGGCCGCGGCGATCCAGGCCGTCAATGCCGCTCAGCGTCCCATCTTCTCCGTCGATGTCCCCTCTGGGCTCGACAGCGACACGGGCGAGCCCCTCGGGGTTGCGGTGCGCGCCGAATGCACGGTGACGTTCGTGGGACTCAAGACGGGGCTCTTCATCGGTAGCGGGCCCGAGCACGCGGGTGCCGTGTTCTTCGACGATCTGGAGGTTCCCGTCCCGGCGACCCCGCAGTTCTCGCCGCGGCTCGAACGCATCGTGGAGGCGGAGGTGACAGCAGCGCTGCCGCGGCGGGCGCGCGCCGCGCACAAGGGCGATTTCGGACGCGCGCTGATCGTAGGGGGCGGCCTCGGGATGCCGGGCGCGGTGCGGCTCGCGGGTGAAGCGGCACTGCGCGTCGGTGCAGGATTGGTCACCGTCGCGACGGCGCCGGAGAACATGGTGGCGGTCGTGGCCGGCCGTCCCGAGCTCATCTGCCTGCCGCTCGCCGATCCGAGTGTGCTCACCGAGGCGCTGGAGCGTGCCGATGTGGTTGCGATCGGGCCCGGCTTGGGGCGCAGCGACTGGGCCGTACGCGCCCTCGCAGCCGTGCTGGCGTGCCCGAAACCGCTCGTCGTCGATGCCGATGCGCTCAACCTCATCGCCGAGCAGCCGCCGCGGCGGCGCGAAAACTGGATCCTCACTCCGCACCCGGGCGAGGCGGCCCGGTTGCTCGGCGTTTCGACTCGGGAGGTGCAGCGCGATCGCTTGAGCGCGCTCGGCCGACTCACCGAGCGCTACGGCGGCACGGTGGTGCTCAAGGGCGCCGGGACGCTGGTCGGGGCCGAGGGTCGCGTCCCGGGCCTCTGCGACCGCGGCAATCCCGGGATGGCGAGCGCGGGGATGGGAGACGTGCTCACCGGTGCGACGCTCGGCCTGCTCGCGCAGTGCGCGGATCCGTGGACCGCCGCGCGCGTGGCGGTGCTCGTGCACGCGATCAGCGGCGATGCGGTCGCTCGCGCGGGCGAGCGCGGATTGCTGGCCGGCGATGTCGCCCGGGAGCTGCAGGCGGCGGTGAATCTCTGAGCGCACGGAGGCGCATCGGTGGCTGAATGGCGCGGCATTGCGCACTGCGCCGAGCAGACCGAGTCGATCGGTGCTGCACTCGCCGCGACGCTGCCCGCGATCACCGCCGCGCCCGCGGCGGTCTACCTGCAGGGAGAGCTCGGCGCCGGCAAGACCACGCTCGCGCGCGGGTTTCTGCGCCGCCTCGGCGTCACCGCTCCCGTGCGCAGCCCCACCTACACGCTGCTCGAATGCTACGAGCTCGCCGATCGGGTGGTGGTACACCTCGATCTGTATCGGCTGCGGGACGCATCGGAGCTGGAAATGCTGGGAGTACGCGAGCTCGCGCGTGCCCAGCATCTGTGGCTCATCGAATGGCCCGAGCGGGCTCACGCGCGACTGCCCGCCGCCGATCTCAGCGTGCGCCTCGAGGTCGGCGCCGCCGGCCACGCGGTCGCGCTGACAGGCCAATCGCAGCTCGGGTCCGCGTGGCTCGCGCGCACAGTTGAAATCCTGCCACGTTCGTCATAGATTATCCTCAAAGAGACACGGAGAAGATCCTGAAAACTCAGGATTTTTGATGCCAAGCCTCTGGGTGTGTACTACCCGGTCCCCGAGCAGCGCGCGGCCGCGGTCGCACCGCTGCAGCTGGCTTGCGGCACTCGCCGGCGCGGCCGCCGTGTGCGCGAGCATGGCGGCGAGCGCGGGCACGCAGCTGCGCGGGCTCGTGCTCGATGCCTCCGAGCAGGGCGCGAGCCTCACGCTCGATCTCTCGCGCGCGACGCGCTACCGGCTGTTCACGCTCGCGAACCCGTACCGCATCGTGCTCGATCTCAGGGACATCCGCCTCGCACCGCATGCGCAGCTCCCCCACGCGTCCGGCGTGGTGAGCTCGGTGCGCGCCGGTCCGCGCGCCCACGGCGGACTGCGCCTCGTCCTGCAACTCGCTGCCGCGTACCCGGCAAGCGCACGCTGGCGCTTCACGGGATCCTCGGCCGCAGCCGAGCTCATCGTGTCGATCGGTGCGCATCCGCTCGCGCGCAGCGCGTCGCCGCCCGAGGTCGTCCGCGCGGCGCACGCACCGCTCGATTCGGATCGCGACGTGATCATCGCCGTCGATCCCGGTCACGGCGGTCAGGACCCGGGAGCCACCGGCCCGGACGGCATCGAGGAGAAGAATGTCGTGCTCGCGATCGCTCGGGCGCTCGCGGGGCGGATCGACGCCGAGCCCGGGATGCGCGCGGTGCTCACGCGCGACCGGGACGAATTTCTGCCGCTGCGGGAGCGGATTCGCCGTGCGCGCGCCGCGCACGCGGACCTGTTCGTCTCGATTCACGCCGATTCGGTTCGCGACCGCGACGTGGCGGGATCCTCGGTCTACGTGCTCTCGGAGCGCGGCGCCACGGACGAGGCGGCACGCTGGCTCGCCGAGCGCGAGAACGCCGCCGACCGCCTGGGCGGGGTCTCGCTCACGGACAAGGATTCGACGCTCGCCTCGGTGCTGCTCGATGTCGCGCAATCGGCGAACATCAGCGCGAGCATGACCGCCGCGCAGCGCGTGCTCGCGGCGCTCGAGCAAGTCGAGGACGTGCGCAAGCCGCTCGTGCAGCAGGCGGCCTTCGTCGTGCTCAAGTCGCCCGACATCCCCTCGATGCTCATCGAGACGGCCTACATCTCGAACCGCTCGGACGAGCGGCGGCTGCGCAGTCGAGCGCAGCAGCAACGGCTCGCCGATGCGATCTTCACCGGTCTCAGGAGCTACTTCGAGCAGCATCCGCCGCCCGGCACGCGCTTCGCGCACACTTACGGGGCGCCGGGCAGCGCCGTTCTCGCGGGCTCCTCGCTCGGACCGACCGCGGCCGCGACTCCCTAGGCGTTTCGATTCCGTCCGCTCGTGGTTTGACGCTGCGGGCCGCCCCGGCATACTCGCGCTGTCATGGCCATTCGCGTGCTCCCTGAAGCGCTCATCGATCAGATCGCCGCCGGCGAGGTGATCGAGCGCCCGGCCTCGGTCGTGAAGGAGCTCGTGGAGAACAGTCTCGATGCGGGTGCGCACCGGATCGAGATCGACATCGAACGCGGCGGGGTGGGTCTCGTGCGCGTTCGCGACGACGGGAGCGGCGTGGCCGCGGAGGAACTGTCGCTCGCGCTCGCGCGGCACGCGACCAGCAAGATCGGCTCGCTCGAGGATCTGCAAACGGTGCTGACGCTCGGCTTTCGCGGCGAGGCCTTGCCCTCGATCGCATCGGTCTCGCGATTCCGGCTCGCCTCGCGCACGAGCGCGGCCGAGCATGGCATGGAGGTGCTCGCCGAGGGCGGGGCGCTCGCGCCTCTGCGCCCCACCTCACAACCGAAGGGCACCACGGTCGAGGTGCGCGACCTGTTCTTCAACGTTCCCGCCCGGCGCAAGTTCGTGCGCAGTGATCCGACCGAGGTGGGCCACATCGTGCGCCTCGCCGAACGGCTCGCGCTCTCCCATGCCGAGGTCGCTTTCCGGCTGCGGAGCGGGGAGCGGGTGCTGCTCGATGTGTCGGCCGCCGCTGCGCCCCGAGGTGCGCAGGAGCGGGTGCGCGCGGTGCTCGGCGAGGACTTTCTCGACCACGCGATCCCCATCGAGCACGCTGCCGGTCCCGTGCACCTGGGCGGCTGGATCGGCTTGCCGACCGCCTCGCGCGCACAGCCGGATCGGCAGTTCTGGTTCGTCAACGGGCGCGCCGTTCGCGATCGGCTGCTCACGAACGCGGTGCGGCTTGCCTACCGCGACGTGCTCTACCACGGACGTCATCCCACCTACGTGCTGCATCTGACGCTCGATCCGCAGGCGGTCGACGTGAACGCGCACCCCTCGAAGCTCGAGGTGCGCTTTCGCGACGCGCGGCAGATTCACGATTTCGTGCTGCGCGCGGTCGAGCGTGCGCTCGCGGCGACGAGACCGGCGGCGCTGCCCGCGGCCGCGCTTCCCGCGATGCCGCCCGGCAATTCTGCCGCGGGCGGGGCCGGGCTCTTCGGCTCGCCGCCGCCGCTTGCCGGAGGTAGCGCGTGGGAGGTTGCGGCGGTGGTGCGCGAGCGCGAGCTTCGCGACGGCCCACACGGCCCGGCGGTCAACGACGAGCGGCCGCTCGGCAGCGCGCTCGCGCAGCTCCATGGCACCTACATTCTTGCCGAGAGTGCGCAGGGGCTGATACTGGTCGACATGCATGCCGCCCACGAGCGCGTGCTGTACGAACAGCTCAAGGCCGAGGCCGCGCGGGCGAATGTGCCCTCGCAGCATCTGCTCGAGCCGATCAGTCTCGAGCTGCGCACACATGAGCTCGACTCTGTGCTCGAGCGGCGCGGCGACTGGGAGCGGGCGGGTTTCGAGCTCGATGCGCTCGGGCCGACGCAGCTCCTCATCCGCCGGGTGCCGGCGCTGCTCGGCGCGGGCCGCGTGGCGGACGTGGTGCGCGGGATGCTGGCGGACGCCGAGCTCGGCGTCGCAGCCCATCACCTCGAGGATACGGCCGATCGCTTTCTCGCCGCGCTCGCCTGCCGCTCCGCCGTCCGTGCTCACCGGCATCTCACGCTTGCGGAGATGGATGCGCTCTTGCGGCAGATGGAGCGCACCGACCGGACAAACCAGTGCAACCACGGGCGCCCCACGTGGGCGCGCCTCACGCTCGCGCAGCTCGATCACCTCTTTCTCCGTGGACGCTGACGGTCGCGGTGGCCCCTCACCTGGCGGCGTTGCCGGCGCGATCGTGCTCACGGGCCCGACCGGGGCCGGCAAGAGCGAGTGGGCGGAGCGGCTTGCCGAGGAGCTGCCGCTCGAGGTCGTGAGCGTTGATTCCGCGCTCGTCTACCGCGGACTCGACATCGGGACGGCGAAGCCGACCGTGGCGGTGCGCGCACGCATTCCTCACCACCTCATCGACATTCTCGAGCCCACCGAGACGTACTCGGCGGGACGGTTCGTCGCCGACTGCCTGCCGCTCATCGCCGCGATCCGCGCCCGCGGGCGCATTCCGCTGCTGGTCGGCGGGACGATGTTGTATCTGCGCACGCTCGTCTGCGGCATCGCGGACCTCCCGCGCGGGCCGGAGGAGCTGCGCCGCGCGCTCGACGAGCGCGGCAAGCGCGAAGGCTGGCCGGCGCTGCACGCCGAGCTCGCGCGACTCGATCCGGCGGCGGCCGCGCGGATCCATCGTAACGACCCGCAGCGTATTCAACGCGCGCTCGAAGTCTGCTATGTGAGCGGCCGCCCGCTTTCGGTTCTGCAGCGCGACACCCGCAGCGCGCTCAGCGGACCGCTGCCGCGTTGGGCGCTCGTGCCGGCGGACCGCGGCGAGCTGCACCGGCGCATCGCGGAGCGACTCGACCGGATGATGGAGCGGGGGTTCCTCGAGGAGGTCGCGGGGCTCATGGCACGCGCTCACCTCACCGCGCGTCATCCGGCACTGCGCACCGTCGGTTACCGGCAGCTCTGGGCTCACCTCGAGGGGGCCTACGGGCTCGGGGAGGCACGCGAGCGGACGCTCGCCGCGACCCGCCAGCTCGCGAAGCGGCAGATCACCTGGTTGCGCAGCGACCGCGCAATGCGCTTGATCGATCCCACGGCAACGGGCGCCTTCGAGCGCTGGAAATGCGAACTGCGTCGCGAGCTTGTCGGCCCTTAGCGACGGAACGGGCGCTCATGGTAGACTTCAATATGTGGTGCTGCCCCGCGCGGTGGGGCACAGAGCTTGCTGAATCGCAGTCCATCGGAAGGGCGCTTGCGATCGTCCGGATCCCAACAACTAAAATCCCCGAGAACAAGGAGAACCCGATGGCCAAAGGCCAATCGCTCCAGGACCCCTTTTTGAATGCCCTGCGCAAAGAGCGCGTGCCGGTATCGATCTACTTGGTGAACGGCATCAAGCTGCAGGGCCAAATCGACTCGTTCGACCAGTTCGTCGTGCTGCTCAAGAACAGCGTGAGCCAGATGGTTTACAAACACGCGATCTCCACCGTCGTACCCGCGCGCAACGTGCGGCTGCAGACCGAAGAGGGCGCGACGCCGACGGCGGCGGAGTCAGCCGCGGAATGACCCGTTGGGGAGCGTGATTGTTCGAGCGCCCGCGTAGCGGCGAGCGTGCCGTGCTGGTGCGCCTGGGCCTGGGCGCACACGTCGATCCTGCGGACCTCGAGGAGCTCACGCAGCTCGCGGTCTCAGCCGGCGCCCGGCCTGTCGCCACCGTCACGGGGCGGCGCGCGCGGCCGGACCCGCGCTTCTTTGTCGGCAGCGGCAAGGCCGAGGAGATGCGCACCGTCGCCGAGGCGCACGATGCGGACGTGATCCTCGTCGATCACGCGCTCTCCCCGAGCCAGGAGCGCAATCTCGAGCAGCACATCGGTCGTCGCGTCCTCGACCGCAACGAGCTGATTCTCGACATCTTCGCGCAGCGCGCGCGCAGCTTCGAGGGCAAGCTCGAAGTCGAGCTCGCGCAGCTCAAGCATCTGGCCACTCGCCTGGTGCGCGGCTGGACGCACCTCGAGCGGCAGAAGGGCGGCATCGGCTTGCGCGGCCCGGGCGAGACGCAGCTCGAGACCGACCGGCGGCTGCTCGGGGAGCGCGTGCGCGTGCTCACCCGCCGGCTCGCGCGCATCAAACAGCAGCGCGAGACCGGCCGGCGAGCGCGGGCCGAGATTCCCGTGCCGACGGTCGCGCTCGTCGGGTACACGAACGCGGGCAAATCGACGCTGTTCCGCGCGCTGAGCGGCGCCGACGCCTATGTGGCCGATCAGCTGTTCGCCACGCTCGATCCGACCGTGCGACGCATTCGGCTGCCGGGCGCGAGCGCGGCGGTGATCGCCGACACCGTGGGTTTCATTCGCGAGCTGCCCCACGAGCTGGTCGCGGCTTTCCAATCGACGCTCACGGAGGCGCGCGAGGCAAGTCTGCTGCTGCACGTGGTGGATGCGAGCGATCCGCGTCGCGATGCGCACCGGGCGCAGGTGAATGCGGTGCTTGCCGAGATCGGTGCGGAGCGCACTCCGCAGATACTCGTGTACAACAAGATCGACCGCATGAGCGCCCCGGCGCGCATCGAGCGCGATGCGGACGAGCGCATCGTCGCCGTGTGGATCTCCGCGGCCGAGCGCCGCGGGCTCGAGCTCTTGAGCGCGGCGACCGCCGAGCGCCTGGCCCGTGCGGCACACACGGCGCGGATCTCGCTCCCGCCTGCGGCCGGTGCGTTGCGCTCGCAGCTGTACGCCCGCGGCGCGGTGCGCGCGGAAGTGGCGCGCGAGGACGGCTCCATCGAGCTCGCGGTCGAGCTCGCGGACGCGGAGCTGCTCGCGCTCACGCGCCATCCGGGCGTGCGCGTGCTCGAGACGCAGCAGGCGACCCCGCCTTGTACCGTCGCCGAGCCGTACCTACAATCGGCCGTTTCCGCTGGCGCGGCGAAGCTCTCCTGATCCCACCCCCCAGCGAACGGCGAACCGGAGCGCAGCGCGCGCGAACAGCGTATGGCATGGAATCAACCGGGCGGTGGCAAGAGTCCTTGGGGCCGGCGTCCGGGTCAAGGGGGGACCGCGCTCGATGAGAAGGTGCGAGCGTGGCAGCGCAAGCTCGAGTCGCTTTGGCGTCCCGGAGCGGCCGGCGTGCAGAGCGGCAAGTCGCTTGCGGCGCTCGTCGGGCTGGTCGGACTCGCGCTGTGGCTTGCGAGCGGCTTCTTCGAGGTGGGTGCGGCCGAGCGCGGGGTGATCCTGCGCTTTGGCCGCTTGGTCGCGGTGCGCGAACAGGGTCCGGGCTGGCGCTGGCCCTGGCCGATCGAGACGATCACGAAAGTGAACGTCATGAACGTCGCGAGCAAGGAGTACAACCCGAGCGTGCTCACCGCCGACGTGAGCCTGGTGGAGCTGCGCCTCTCGGTGCAATACCGCCGCGCCGACCCGGTGAAGTGGCTCTTCCGGGTGCGCGATCCGGATACGACGCTGCAGGAAGTCAGTGAGAGCGCGATCCGCGAAGTGATCGGTCGCAGTACGCTCGAGGACGTGCTCGCCGGAGCGACGCGCCCGCAGATCACCGAGCGGGCCAAGGATCTCATCCAGCGCACGCTCGATGCGTACGGCACCGGTATCGAGGTGACGACCGTCAACCTGACGGATGTGCAGGTTCCCGATCCGGTCGTACCCTCGCAGCGCGATGCGAACAAGGCGCTCGCCGACCAGGATCGCGTGATCAAGGAGGCGCAGGCCTATGCGAGCGGCGTGGTGCCCTCGGCGCAGGGCGATGCGGCGAAGATCCTCCAGGACGCTGCCGCCTACCAGGCGCGCGTCGAGGCGCTCGCCCAGGGGAAGGCCGCGCTGTTCACGCAGGTCGAGGCGGCCTACGCGCGCGCACCGCAGGTCACCCGTGAGCGGCTCTACCTCGAGACGATGGAGGACATCTACAGCCGCGCGACCAAGGTATTCGTCGACACCAAGCCCGGCGCCGGCGGAAACGTCTTCTACCTGCCCCTCGATAAGCTGATCGGACACGGCGCGGACACGGGCTCGGGCGGGGAAACGCAGCCTGCCAACGCCTCCGCGGCGCCCCCGCAGGACGACAACGAGACCGAGACGGTGACCGTCGACGGCCGCAGCCGGGGTGAGCGCTGATGACCTCGCGAGTGGTTCCCGTCGTCATCGTCGCCGCCGTCGCGCTCTACCTCTTGCTCACTTCTGCCTTCACGGTGAGCGAGAACGACCTGGCGATCCGCACCGAATTCGGGGCGATCGTGAATGCCCGGTATGCGCCGGGGCTGCACTGGAAATTCCCGTGGGATCAGGTGGTGAAGTTCGACCGCCGCATTCTCACCGTGCCGCATCCGATGGAGACGTTCCTCACCAACGACAATCGCGCGCTCATCGTCGACTTCTACATCAAGTGGCGGGTGCGCAATCCGACGCTCTATTTCGAGTCCACGGGCGGGAGCGAGGCGAGCGCCGACGATCGGGTCTCCGACATCGTCAAGGACGGAATCAAAAGCGTGGTTGCGCAGCGCTCGCTCGAGCAGATCGTCACCGCGGAGCGCGCCGCGGTGACCGGGCAGATGTTCGGTGCGGCGAGCCGTGCCGTCGCAGCGCTCGGCATCGAGCTGGTCGACGTGCGCGTGCAGCGCATCGATCTGCCGGACGAGGTCGCCGAGCGAGTCTATGAGCAGATGAAGCAGAATTTCGCGAAGATCGCGAACCGGCTGCGCGCCGAAGGGGCGAGCACGGCCATGAGCATCCGTGCGACCGCCGACCGGCAGCGCACCGAGATCGTCTCCGATGCGCAGCGCGATGCGCTGCGCATCAAGGGTGCGGCTGATGCGGCGGCCGCGGACACCTATGCGCGGGCGTACTCGACGAATCCCGAGTTCTACGCTTTCTACCGCAGCCTCCAAGCCTATGAGCGCTCGCTCGGCAAGAGCAACGACGTGCTGGTGCTCTCGCCGGACAGCGAGTTCTTCAAGTACATGAAAGATCCCGGACACGCTCAGCACTGAGCGGCTGCGGATCCCCCGTCTCCATCCCCTCGGGACCACATCGCTTGCAATTTCATTTCACCGACTTGGCCGCCGCGTTCGCGTTGCTCTTCGTGATCGACGGGATCATGCCGTTCGTGAATCCCGCGGGCTTGAAGAAGGCGCTCGCGCAGCTCATCGCGATGGGCGATCGGGAGCTGCGCATCGCGGGGCTGGGCAGCATGCTCGTGGGACTGCTCATTCTCTTCCTCGTTCGTTGAGCGGGCGAGATTGCGCCATGGGCAAGTTCGTCATCGTGATCGGTACGCAGTGGGGCGACGAGGGCAAGGGCAAGGTGGTCGATCTGCTCGCCGAGCGGGCGGGCGGTGTCGCACGCTTCCAGGGCGGCCACAACGCCGGTCACACGCTCGTCATCGGCGGCCGCAAGACCGTGCTCTCCCTGATCCCCTCGGGGATCCTGCGCGAGCATGTCCGCTGCTTCATCGGTAACGGCGTCGTGCTGTCGCTCGAGGCCCTGATGGGCGAGACCGACATGCTGATCGAGCGGGGTGTGCCCGTGCTCGAGCGGTTGCGCATCTCGCCCGCCTGTCCGCTCATTCTGCCCTCGCACGTCGCGCTCGACCGCGCGCGCGAGGCATCCCGGGGCGCGAACGCCATCGGCACGACGGGCCGCGGCATCGGACCGGCCTACGAGGACAAGGTCGCGCGTCGCGCCGTGCGCGTTGCCGATCTCTTTGACCGCGACCGCTTCGCCTCAAAGTTGGGCGAGCTGCTCGACTTTCATAACTTCGTCCTGGAGCGGTACTTCCGCGAGCCGCCGGTCGATTATCAAATGACGCTCGAGCAGCAGCTCGCACTCGCCGAGCGCGTGCGGCCGCTCGCCGAGGACGTGAGCCGGGCGCTCGAGGCACTGCGGATCGCGGGAGCGAACGTGCTCTTCGAGGGCGCGCAGGCCGCGATGCTCGACGTCGATCTCGGCACCTATCCGTTCGTCACCTCCTCGAACACCACGGCCGGCTACGCCGGGACCGGGACCGGAGTCGGTCCGCGTGCATTCGACGAGGTGCTCGGCATCGTGAAGGCCTACACGACGCGGGTGGGCGCGGGCCCCTTTCCGACCGAGCTTTTCGACGGCGACGGTGAGCACCTCGCGCGCGTCGGTCACGAGTTCGGCTCGGTGACTGGGCGCAAGCGGCGCTGCGGTTGGTTCGACTCCGTGGTGCTGCGCCGCTGCATCGTGCAATCGAGCGTCTCGGGACTCGTCATCACCAAGCTCGACGTGCTCGATGCACTCGAGACGATCCGTCTCTGCGTCGGCTATCGGATCGGCCGTGAGACCGTGTTCGACCCACCCGCGTTCACCGCGGGCTACGAGGAAGTCGAGCCGATCTACGAGGAACTGCCGGGCTGGCAGGCATCGACGGTCGGGATGCGCGAATACGCGCAGCTTCCGCCCAATGCGCGCAGCTACCTCGAGCGCATCGAGGCGCTCGCGGGCGTTCCGATCGACATGATCTCGACCGGTCCGGACCGCGACCAGACGATCATCCTGCGGCAGCCGTTCGACTGAGCGGCGGGACGAGCGCCGCGTTCCGCTACTCGAGCTTCACTCTGAGGTATCATCGCGCCGAGGGTGTGTGATCGCGCGATGAGGGTTGATCACATAATGCAACTCGGCGCGGTCGTTGCGAAGCCGAGCCACCCGAACGATCCGCCGGTCGGCACGGCTCGTGCTGACGATCAAAGCAACTGAGGTCGGAACCATGCGATTTCGGCTAATTGTGGTGACGCTCGCGCTTGGGCTTCTCGGGCAAGCCGCAGCGCCGCTTGCGCTCGCGGCGCTCGGGGCCGATGTGTCCTCCGTGACGGCGGATGGGGTGCGGATGAAGGCGCAGACGCGACCCGGGGCCGCGGCCGCCGGTTACTCCGTCCAGGAGCTCGTGCTGCCCTCGGGCACCGTCGTGCGCGAATACATCTCGCCCGCCGACCGCGTCTTTGCCGTGAGCTGGAGCGGCCCGACCAAGCCGAATCTCGCGCAGCTCTTCGGCACGTACTTCCAGTCGTACCAGTCGGGCTCGAAGGCCCAGGTGCACAACAGCGCAACGCGGCGCCATTTCGCGGTCCGGCAGTCCGATCTGGTGGTTGAATCCAATGGGCGAATGCGCGCGTTCTACGGCCGCGCGTACGTGCCCTCGCTCCTGCCCGCCAACGTGTCGGCGGGTGACATTCAATAAGGCTGCGATCGCGCGGCGACCCCCCAACTCACGATGGAATAATCGTATGCATCGAACCATCAGGGAGACGCTCCCGCGCCAACTCAGCATCGCGGCGCTCGGGATTGTGCTTGCGAGCCTTGCCGCCTGCGGCGGAGGGGGCGGTGGCGGTCTTGGTGGCGGCGGCGGTAGCAGCAGCTCCAGCACCAGCTCCAGCAGCTCGAGCTCGAGCAGCTCCAGCAGCTCGAGCTCCAGCAGCTCCAGCAGCTCGAGCTCCAGCAGCTCGAGCAGTGCTCCGAGCGGACCCAATGTCGTGGGCGTGACCGTCGACTGCGGACCGGCAACGGTGTGCTCGAGCAATGAGCCCGACGTGAACACGCTCTTTGTCACCGTGACGATCTGCCAGCCCGGCACCAGTACCTGCGCGACGATCGACCACGTCCAGGTGGACACCGGGTCCTATGGGCTGCGCGTGCTTTCCCAGGCACTGCCGAGCGGCTTCACGCTTCCGTACGAGACGGCCACGACGAGCGGGCCGGTCATCGCCGAGTGCACCACGTTTGCCGACGGCTACAGCTGGGGCCCGATGGCCCTTGCGGACGTTCAGATTTCCGACGAGACGGCCGCGAGCGTGCCCGTGCAAGTCATCGGTGACCCGAACTACAACACGACCGTCCCCACCTCCTGTAGCAACGGAGGCGGGACGCAGGAGGATACCGTGCTCAGCTTCGGCGCGAACGGGATCCTCGGGATCGGGCCGTTCCCGCAGGACTGCGGAAGCCTGTGCGCGACGGAGCTCGTGGGCCCGGCTTATTACACGTGCGCAACGCCGGCCACGTGCACCGAGGCTGAGGTCCAGGTCAGCCAGCAGACGACCGAGCCGAACGTGCTCTTTCTCGCCGACAACAACGGCACGATCGTCGAGCTGCCCTCGATCCCGCAGGCGGGACAGGCGACGGTGAACGGATATCTCATCTTCGGCATCGGAACGGAGACGAACAACACTTTCACGGCGCAATCGATTCTGTGGGGCGACCCGGACGCAAGCGTCGACACCGCGGGCGACATCACCACGAACTTCAATGGCGAGCAGCTGCCCGCGAGCTATATCGACAGCGGCTCGAACGGCTATTTCTTCGCCGATTCGAGCATCACGCCATGCACGGAGAACACGGGGTTCTACTGTCCGACGAGCCCGCTTGCGCTGACCGCCACGCTCCAGGGAGCTTCGGACAATCCGAACACAACGAGCACGACTTACACGGTTGACTTCACCCTCACCGACGTCGACACGCTCAGTACCTCCTTCTTCGCATTCCCGGACGTGGGCGGTGGCTTGAGTCCGGCGCAAACACAGATGGGCGGGATCTTTGATTGGGGTCTGACCTTCTTCTTTGGGCGCAATGTTTACATTGCGATACAGTGCAGCCCCACCACGACCCCGATGTGCGCCACGAATCCCGAGGGCGAAGGCCCGTACTTCGCCTACTAACGCAGGCCGGAGCGACGCTCCGGCCTGCGCGCGCATCGCCCGCCCGGCGCGTGTTCTCCGCGTCAACCCAGGCGGCACTCGCGCGCTTTACCCCACGTTGGCGTTGCGAACAGCGGCGTCACGCAGCGGTCGAAATTTTGTTTGATGTGATGCATGATCCGCTGCGCTCCTGCGGGAGCGGCATTAACAGTTCGTCACAGAGCGCAACAGTGTTCGATCAATCATTGACTCAAACACCGAAGTCAGTCACCAAGGAAACTGGACCATGAAATTCTCGAGCAATTATGCGGTACTCGCCGTCGCACTCGCGGCGATCGGCACCGGCGGCATCGTCGCCTCGGCGAGTGCGCAGCAGAGTGACTCCGCGAGCTCCAGCACCTCTGCCGCGAGCACGGCGAACAATCCCGGACATCACTGGCACCGCTGGCATCGCCGCCCGATGATGGTGGGGCTCCTGCTGCGTGCCGCGCACAACGCCGGCATCACCGTCAACCGCGGCACGCTCCGCAGCTGCTTCGCGCAGCTCCGCGGCCAGGGCCATGCCGGCTCGCCTCCGGCCACCACACCATTCACCGTGCTCGGTGATCTTGCCGCGGGCAACACCACCGCGTACTCGACCGACGTGGGGAGCCTCGCAAGCGAGGCGTCTTCGCGGGCGCAGTCGCAGATCGAGCGGCAGAGCGAGCTCACGCAGTGCGTCTACACCGCGATGGCGCTCAATCCCACCCAGGCGAGTGCGCTCGCGAGCGAGCTGCAGCAGATGCAAACGAAGCTGCAGCAGCGGCGCGCAGCCCGCGCGAGCCACTCCTCCGGTTGAGCTTGGGCACGGTGCGGTTCCCTCTGCGCCTCGTTGCGCTCGGTCTCGGCTTGCTGGGGCAGGCGGCCGCGCCGCTTGCCCTGGCGGCGCTCGGGGGCGATGTGTCCTCGGTCGGCGCCGACGGGGCGCGGCTCAGGGCGCAGGTGCGGCCGGGGACCTCCACCGCGGCCGGCTACTCGGTCGATGAGCTCGTGCTCGCCTCCGGCACGGTCGTGAACGAATACATCTCGCCGGCGGGGCGAGTGTTTGCCGTGAGCTGGCACGGGCCGATGAAGCCTAACCTCGCACAGCTTTTTGGCACCTACTTTCAGTCGTATCAGGCCGGCGCGAAGGCCGAGGCGCACAACAGCGCAACGCGGCGGCGTTTTACGGTGAGGCAGACCGATCTCGTGGTCGAATCGTTCGGGCGGATGCGGGCGTTCTACGGGCGGGCCTACGTGCCGTCGCTCGTGCCTGCGGACGTTTCGGTCGACGACATTCACTAACGCTCCGATCGCATCGCGACCGGCCTACATCGCCTTTCAATCACGGGACGGATGGAACCATGAGGGATGTGCTCGCGCGGGTGCTGGGCGTGGCGATACTCGGGCTCGCGATCACGAGTCTGGCATCGTGCGGGGGAAGTGGGAGCGATCTCACCGCGACGGGAAGCTCGGCGAGCAGCAGCTCCAGCCAGGTGATCGCCGCTCCCGGCGCGAACGCGGCGGCAGTCGTGGTCGATTGCGGTCCGGCGGCGATCTGCAACACCGATTACTCCGCCGTCAATACGCTCTACGTGACCGTGACGGTCTGCCAGCCCGGAACGAGCACCTGCGCCACCATAGATCACGTGCAGGTCGACACCGGCTCGTACGGGCTGCGGCTGCTCTCCCAAGCACTCCCGAGTGGGTTCTCGCTGCCGGCCGAGTACAGCTCCACCAACAATGAGGCGCTCGCCGAGTGCACCGAGTTCGCCGATGGTTACAGCTGGGGCCCGCTCGTGCTGGCGGATGTCGAGGTCGCGAGTGAGACCGCGAGCAGCGTCCCCATGCAAGTCATCGGGGATCCGAATTACACCTCCGTACCGAGCGACTGCTCGAGCACCGGCGGCTCGCAGGAGGACACGGTGATGACCTTCGGCGCGAACGGCATTCTCGGGGTCGGCCCCTTTGCGCAGGACTGCGGCGCCACCTGCGCGCAGGAGGTGGTCGGCTCGGGCTACTACCAGTGCTTGAATGCGACCACCTGCGCGAGCGCACAGGTGACGCTCGCGCAGCAGGTCACCAATCCGGTGGTGCTGTTCTCATCGGGCGATGCCAACGGTGTCATCGTCGAGCTTCCCTCCATTCCGGCGGGAGGGGCGGTGAGCGTGACCGGTACCCTCGTGTTCGGCATCAGCACCGAGAACAACAACGAGATCACGACGCAGACGATCCTGCCCGCCGATCCGGGGAGCGGGGACATCACGACCACCTACAACGGCACGGCGCTCACGGGGAGCTACATCGACAGCGGCTCGAACGGATACTTCTTCGCCGACTCGAGCATTCCGGGTTGCACGGTGAATACCTATTTCTTCTGTCCGTCCTCCACCCTCGATCTGTCGGCGACCGTCACCGGCTCGGACAACAATCCCTCGACCACCGGGGCGACTTACACGGTCGACTTCAGCATCGCGAACGCCGACAGTCTGAACGGCTCGTACACGGCGTTCGACGATCTCGGCGGTTCGCTCACCTCGCAGCAGTCCGCGCAGAGCGGGGGAGTCTTTGACTGGGGTCTGCCGTTTTTCTTCGGTCGTAACGTATACACCGCGATCGATGGCGAGGCGACACCGGTCGGTGAAGGGCCGTATTTCGCCTATTAGCGCGCACCGCTTGCGCGCGCCGCGCGCCGGCCCGGTTGCGGCTGCCGCGGGGGCGTGCCCGGTCCCGGGTGTACAATCACCGTTTTCGGGGGACTCTGCCAATTCGCGGGCGCATTTCGACTGCGCGGGATCGGACGCCCCCGGCGCAGTCCACCACCGATCGTCTCGCGGCGAAGACCCCGGGCCCGCCCGCACCGACGCTGCGCGGTGCGCTGCGCGCGCTGCGCGCAAACACGCGCTACCGCCTCGGTAAGGCGCTCACCCGCGTGCTTGCGGCACGCTCATACTCCGCGCGTCTCGAGCCGCGCGACATCCGCAGCGTGCTCATCGTCAGGATCAACGCACGCATGGGCAATACCGTCTTCCTGACCCCGCTTCTCGGGCGCCTCCAGGAGCTCATGCCATTTGCGACGATCGATCTCGCGTGCGCCTACCCGCACGCGAGCGGTCTCATCGGTCCGCTCCCGGGCGTGCGGCGCGTCGTCACCTTTCCGTACAAAGGGGCGCAGCTCCCGTGGCGTTACTGGGTTGCGCTCAGGCGCTTGCGCGCGCAGCGCTACGATCTCGTGATCGATCCGACGCCGAACTCGACCGGCGCGCGTTTGGTGCTGATGCTCGCTCACGCGCGTTTCCGGCTCGGCTATGCCTCCGACAACCAGTGGGCGCCGCTCACGCACGCAGTACCGCTGCCGCAGCAGCCGCTGCATCAGGCGATGCAGCCCGTGTACCTGCTGAGCGAAGCGGTGGGTGCGCCCGTCGATCCGGGGACGATCCGGCTTGCCCTTGCGCTCACGCCGCACGAGCTCGCGAGCGGACGCGCGGCGATCGCGGCGGCGCTGCGCGAGCGCGCGGGGCTCGCCGTCGGCTTCTTCGGCCACGCGACCGGAGCGAAGCGCATCCCTCCGGGGTATTGGCGCGCGTTCTGGGATGCATTCCTAGCGCTCGAGCCGCAGGCCGTGCCAGTCGAGTTCCTGCCGTCACCGGCAAGCCCACCGGTCGAGGCGCGCAGCGTCGCGCTGCACTTTCCAGCCCCGCGCGAGCTCGCCGCGGCGATCGCGGCGACGAGCCTGTTCATCTCGGCGGATGCCGGCCCGATGCACCTCGCCGGCTCGACGCCGGTTGCGACGGTCGCGCTCTTTCGAGCCTCCGATCCGCTGCTCTACGGCCCGCTCAAGGGCTGCGATCTGGCGCTCGATGCCACGCAGCTCTCCCCGCACGCGGTTGCGGAGCGCTGCAGTAGGCTCTGGCGTGCCGCATTGCGGGCTTGAAAGCCTCGGCGCCAGAATAGCCGTACCGATGTCGCGCGCCGCGCGCCGGGGAGACAGACATGACCGCGGAGTCCCAAGCACATTCCGGGGGCGCACGGCACGGCCGTGAGGTGCTCGCGCGCCTGCGCGAGCGTCCGCCCGCGCTGTGGTACCGAGGCGAGCAGGTGCGCGACGTGACGCATCATCCCGCGTTCCGCGGTGGCGTTCATACGCTCGCCGAGCTCTACGACATCCAGTGGCAGCACGCGGCGCGGCGGCTCTACGACTCACCCACGACCGGTAACAAGGTCTCGCGCGCGTTCATGATGCCGCGGACCTCCGAGGAGCTCGCGAGCGTGAGCGGCGCGATGAAGGTGTGGGCCGATTTCACCCGCGGCATGATGGGGCGCGTGCCGGATTACCTGAGTCGCGCCATGACGGGCTACGCAGCGGGAAGCGGCTTCCTCGGCGAGACGGACCAGCGCTTCGGCGCCAACGCGCGCGCCTACTACGAGTACCTGCGCGAGGGCGATCTCAACCTCACGCACACCCTCATCGCTCCGCAGGCGAACCGCGCCCGCAGTCTCGCCCAGCAGGCGGATCCATTTCTTGCCGCGCGCGTGAAGGAGGAAACCGACGCGGGGATCGTCGTGCGCGGCTGCCGCATGCTCGCCACGCTGCCGATCTCCGATGAGATCATGGTGTTCCCCTCGACGCTCCTGCGCAGTCCGGTGGAGGATGCGCCCTATGCGTTCGGCTTCGCGATCGCGAACGACACGCCGGGCCTGCGGTTCATCTGCCGCGAGAGCGTCGACTACGGACGCACGCATTTCGATCACCCGCTCGGCTCGCGCTACGAGGAGATGGACGCGGTGGTCGTGTTCGACGATGTGTTCGTACCCTGGGAGCGCATCTTTCTCTACCGCGACGTCGAGCGCTGCAATCAGGCCTATGCGCGCACCGGCGCCATCGTGCACATGACGCATCAGGTGGTGGTGAAGAATATCGCCAAGTGCGAGTTTCTCTTGGGGCTCGCGCATCTGCTCGTCAGTGCGATCGGCGCCGAGGTGTTCCAGCACATCCAGGAGAAGCTCGCGGAGCTGTGGGTCAACCTCACCACGATGCAGGCGTTCCTGCGTACCGCGGAGGCCGACGCGGCGCTCGATGAATGGGGCGTCATGCGCCCGGCGTGGGATCCGCTCGATGCGGCGCGCAATCTCTTTCCGCGGCTCTATCCGCGCATGGTCGAGATCATCCAGCAGATCGGCGCAAGCGGTCTGGTCGCGATGCCGACGGAGCAGGACCTCACGGGTCCGCTCGTCGAGGACGTGAAGAGGTACTACCAGGCCGCCCGCGCGGAGGCCTTCGACCGCATCCCGCTCTTTCGCCTCGCGTGGGACGCCTCGCTGTCGGCTTTCGGTGGACGGCAAGTGCTCTACGAGCGGTTCTTCTTCGGCGATCCGGTGAGAATGGCCGGTGCGCTCGTCACCGGTCACCACTCCCAGATCCAGGCGTGCGCCGAGAAGGTGCGCGAGTTCGTGCGGCAGGGCCGCGACGAGGCGTTCGCCGCGCAGAGCGGCGCCGCGCCGAGCCCGTGAGTCCCGCCGCCGATCCACGGACGCTGCGGCAGACCGCGGGACTCTTTCCGACGGGCGTCGTGATCGCGACCGTGGAAGCGCAGGGCGAGGTGCATGCGATGACGGCGAACGCGGTCGCCTCGCTCTCACTCGATCCGATGCTGATGCTGTTCTGCCCGGCGAAGAAGAGCCGCCTCGCGCAGTATCTCTCCGCCGTCAGGCATTTCACGCTCAATGTTCTGCGCGAGGACCAGCAAGCGCTGTCGAGCTATTTCGCCGGAGCGTGGCAGGACTCACCGGCACCGCCGTTTCGCTTCGTGCCGACGACGGCGGGCCCGCGCCTCGAGGGCTGCCTCGCCGCGATCGGCTGCGAGCTCGAGGAGGTGCGCGAGGGCGGCGACCATTGGATCGTCACCGGGCGGGTGGTGGCGCTTCACCGCGGAGTCGAGCCGCATCGACCGCTCCTGTTCTTCGGCGGCCAGTACCGCGCGGTCGATTTCGCCGCCGGGTCCGCGGCGC
>Ga0335074_10003779_pt1 | contig 20774 bp, 17 predicted proteins | sample Lox_Sample_23_FD_206715 | JGI IMG/M metagenome (GOLD analysis project Ga0335074, IMG submission 206715) | Soil microbial communities from Loxahatchee National Wildlife Refuge, Florida, United States - Lox_Sample_2.3 | ecosystem: Environmental > Terrestrial > Soil > Wetlands | place: USA... | reverse complement strand
TGTCTCATTCGGGCTGCGAAACATGGCCGACCCCGGAGCCGCCCTGGCCGAGATGCTGCGGGTGACGCGACCCGGCGGCAGGCTCCTCATCTGCGAGTTCAGCCACCTTCCCCGCCGCAAGCTGGACGTCTTCTACTCCAAGTACCTGGCAGCGGCTCTGCCGCTGGTGGCGCGCAGGATCTCCGGCAGCGGCGACGCCTACAGCTACCTGGCCGAGTCGATCGCTGACTGGCCGGCCCAGGCTGAGCTGGCCCGGTGGATCGCCGCCGCCGGGTGGCGGGCAGTGCGCTGGCGGAACCTCACGATGGGCGTGGTCGCCCTTCATCGAGCCCAGCGGCCGGAGACCGGTTCCGGATCAACGGCTGGCACGGTCTAGACTGCTCCTGCAAGCACTTGTGAAGCCGTTCACAAGATAGTCAGGACAAGTCTCGTGACACTCCAAGCCCCCCTCCCGGCCGAGTGGGAGAAGCCAGCGCAGACGGCGGATGTCATCGTCGTCGGGGCCGGGCCGGCCGGGTCGTCAGCGGCTTTCTACCTGGCCACAGCGGGCCTCGACGTCCTGGTCCTGGAGAAGAGCCACTTCCCGCGGGAGAAGGTCTGCGGCGATGGCCTGACCCCGCGTGCGGTCAAGGCGCTGACCGCGATGGGCGTGCGCACCTCCTCCGGCGACGGCTGGGTGCGGAACAAGGGCCTGCGCATCATCGGCGGGGGCGGCCGGATCGAGCTGCCGTGGCCGGATCTTTCCGACTATCCCGGGTTCGGCCTGGTCCGCACCCGGCTCGACTTCGACGAAATGCTGGCCAGGCACGCGCAGAAGGCGGGGGCGCGGCTGCTCGAGGGTGTCACCGTCACCGGCCCGGTGCTGGACGAGCGCACCAGCAGGGTCGTGGGCGTCACCACCAAGAGCGAGATCGACGGTGAGCAGGCCGAGCGCGAGTTCCGTGGCCGTGTCGTGATCGCCGCCGACGGCAATTCGTCACGGCTCAGCGTGGCGCTCGGGCTGAGGAAGCGCGACGACCGGCCGCTCGGTGTCGCCGTGCGCTCGTACTACACCAGCCCGCGCCATGATGACGACTACCTGGAGGCCTGGCTGGACCTCTGGGATGGCAACAAACTGCTGCCCGGCTACGGCTGGATCTTTGGCATGGGCGATGGCACCAGCAACGTCGGCGTCGGGCTGCTGAACACATCGGAGGCGTTCGGCAACATCGACTACCGGGCGCTGCTGCGGCGCTGGCTCGCCGGGATGCCGCAGGAGTGGGGGTTCACCGAGGAGAACCGGACGCAGCCGGTACGCGGGGCCGCGCTGCCGATGGGTTTCAACCGGACTCCGCACTACACCAGGGGCTTGCTGCTGGCCGGCGACTCGGGGGGCATGGTCAACCCGTTCAACGGCGAGGGCATCGGGTACGCGCTGGAGGCCGGCGAGATCGCGGCGCGGGTCGTCAGCCAGGCACTGGCCCGGCCGACCGCCGCCAGCGCTGAAACCGTTCTGCACAGCTACCCCAGCCAGCTCAAGGACGCCTGGGGCGGTTACTTCACCCTTGGCCGGACGTTCGTGCACCTGATCGGCCATCCGGGTTTCATGAGGTTCGCCACCAAGCACGGCGTCAAGCGCCCGTACGTCATGAGATTCACTATGAAGCTCCTCGGCAACCTGACCGAATCCCGGGGTGGCGACGCGGTCGATCGTGTCCTGAATGCGCTGTCTAAGATGACCCCGGCGGCCTAACGGCAGCCTGTCCCTGTAAGGGGGTGATGACGCAATGAGCCTGTATGTCCCGATCCTGGTGCTAGCGGCGCTCGCGGCCTTTTTTGCTATTTTCTCGCTGGTCATGGGGGCGCTGGCCGGCCCCAGGAGGTGGAACCGCGCCAAGCTTGAGGCATACGAGTGCGGCATCGAGCCCACGCCGCACCTCACCGGAGCCCGGTTCCCGGTGAAGTACTACATCACCGCGATGCTCTTCATAGTCTTCGATATCGAGATCATCTTCCTGTACCCCTGGGCTGTCGAGTACGACAAGCTCGGCGTGTTCGGGCTGATTGAGATGGTTACCTTCGTCGTCACGGTGCTGGTCGCGTACGCCTATGTCTGGCGGCGCGGCGGCCTGGAATGGGACTAAGGGCGGGAGGGCTGGCGAAAAATGGGCGTAGAGGAGACACTGCCGAGCGGCTTCCTGCTGACCACAGTGGAGAAGGTGGCCGGCTACGCGCGCAAGAGCTCGGTCTGGCCGGCCACGTTCGGCCTGGCCTGCTGCGCGTTTGAGCTGTTTTCGGCCGGCGGGTCCCGCCACGACCTGGCGCGGTTCGGCATGGAGCGGGCCTCGGCCACGCCGCGGCAAGCGGACCTCATGATCGTGGCCGGCCGGGTCAGCCAGAAAATGGCGCCGGTGCTGCGGCAGATCTACGACCAGATGTCCGAGCCCAAATGGGTCATCTCCATGGGTGTCTGCGCGTCGAGCGGCGGCATGTTCAACAACTACTCGATCGTGCAGGGCGTGGATCACATAGTGCCGGTCGACATCTACCTGCCGGGCTGCCCGCCGCGGCCGGAGATGCTGCTCGACTCCATCGTCAAACTGCACGACAAGATCCAGAACATGAAGCTCGGTGTGGACCGCGAGAAGCAGATCACCGAGCTTGAGCAGGCGCGGCTGCGCCGGCTGCCGCTGGTGCCCAGCCTCAGCGGGGCGGTGCCAGGAGCGGGCGGCGCCAGGCAGACGGCTACTGCCACCACAGGCACTGCCACCACAGGCACTGCCACCACGGGCAACACGGGTGCAGCAGGCAGCACAGCGGGGACGGCGGGCTCGTGACCGAGACCAACCAGCCGAAACAGCCAGCTCAGGCAAGTCAGCCCACCCAGGTAGAGCGGGGAGCGGATCCGGCTGCACCCGATTCGGCCGAGCTCGCGGGCCAGCAGCGGCTGTCCGAACAGGTAGTGCGGACCGGCAGCTTCGGCATCAGCGGCTCCCCGGACACCTCCGGGTACGGCGGGCTCAAGGTGCGCCAGCAGCCGCCGGTGTCCAGCCCGCGGCCGTACGGCTCGTACTTTGACGACGTCAGCGACGCCCTGGAGAGCGCGCTGCGGGATTCCGGGTTGAGCCTCGGCGACGCGGTGGAGCGAGTGGTGATCGACCGCGGGGAAATGACGTTCCACGTCCGCCGCGAGCACCTGCTCGCGGTCATGCAGCGGCTCCGCGATGACCCGGCGCTGGCCTTCGTGATCTGCACCGGGGTATCGGGCGTGCATTACCCGCTCGACGAGGGCCGCGAGCTGCACGCCACCTACCATCTGCTGTCGATCACCCACAACAGGCGGCTGCGGCTGGAAGTATCGGTCCCTGACGGCGACCCGCACATCCCCTCCGCGGTTGGCGTCTACCCGAACAATGACTGGCACGAGCGCGAGACCTGGGACTTCTTCGGGATCATCTTCGACGGGCACCCGGCGCTGACCAGGATCGAGATGCCCGACGACTGGCGGGGTCACCCGCAGCGGAAGGACTACCCGCTGGGCGGGATCCCGGTTGAGTACCGCGGCGCCACCGTGCCACCACCTGACGAGCGAAGGAGCTACCAATGAGCGCCCCCTCGGGGGGATCTGCCGCTCCGGGAGAAGCCGGCACCACCGACGCAGGCGCCGAGGGCCGCGTCTACAACATCGCCGGGCAGGACTGGGACGACCTGGTCGCAGCCGTCAGCGCGTCGCCCGACTCCTCGGGCGAAGAGCGCATCGTCGTCAACATGGGCCCGCAGCACCCCTCCACGCACGGCGTGCTGCGGATCGTGCTGACCCTGGACGGCGAGACCGTCACCGAGTTGCGCCCGGTCATCGGCTACCTGCACACCGGCATCGAGAAGAACCTCGAGTACCGCACCTGGACCCAGGGCGTCACGTTCGTGACCAGGGCCGACTACCTGATGCCGATCTTCAACGAGACCTCGTACTGCCTGGCGGTCGAGCGGCTGCTCGGCATCGAGGACCGGATCCCCGAGCGCGCGACGGTGATCCGGGTGCTGCTGATGGAGCTGAACCGGATCTCCTCCCACATCGGCGGCATCGGCCCGCTCGGCCTGGAACTCGGTGCCAGCACCGTGTTCATCTACGGGATGCGCATGCGGGAGAAGGTGCTCGACCTTTTCGAGCTGATCACCGGCCTGCGGATGAACCACGCGTTCATCCGGCCCGGCGGAGTGGCGCAGGACCTGCCGCCCGGCGCGATCGAGAAAATCCGCGAGTTCCTCGCCGTGATGCCCAGGGAGACTGGCGAAATACGCGCGCTGTTCGACGGCAGCCCCTTCTTCTTCGCCAGGACAAAGAGCATTGGATATCTGGACCTGACCGGGTGCATGGCGCTCGGCGTCACCGGCCCGATGCTGCGCAGCACCGGCTTGCCCTGGGACCTGCGCAAGAGCCAGCCGTACTGCGGCTACGAGAACTACGAGTTCGATGTGCCCGTGGCCGAGAGCTGTGACGCCTTTGGCCGGTACATGATCCGGATGGATGAGATCGACCAGTCACTGCGGATCATCGAGCAGTGCGTGGACCGGCTGGCGGGGGCGCGCCCGGCGCACGACCCGGTAATGATCGAGGACGCCAAGATCGGCTGGCCGGCCCGGCTGGCCCTCGGCCCGGACGGCCTCGGCCCGTCGCCCGATCACATCGCCCACATCATGGGCCAGTCCATGGAGGCGCTCATTCACCACTTCAAGCTGGTCACCGAGGGGTTCCGGGTGCCAGCTGGCCAGGTGTATGCGGCGATCGAGTCGCCCCGTGGCGAACTCGGCTGCCACGTGGTCAGTGACGGCGGGACCCGGCCGTTCCGGGTGCACCTGCGGGACCCATCGTTCAACCACCTGCAGACACTGCCAGTGATGGCCGAGGGCGGTCTGCTGGCCGACGTGATCCCGTGCGTGGCCAGCATCGACCCGGTACTTGGCGGGGTGGACAGGTAATGGCACCCGTCGACGACCTGCGGTCGAAGCTGGGAGCGGACGCCGCCGAGATCATCGGCCGCTACCCGAAGCCCCGGTCCGCGATGCTGCCGCTGCTGCACCTGGTGCAGTCCGAGGAGGGCTACGTCACCGAGGACGGGATAGCGTTCGTCGCCGCCGAGCTCGGGCTGACCGTGGCCGAGGTGGCGGCCGTCGCGTCGTTCTACACGATGCTCAAGCGCGCCCCCGTCGGCGAGTACCACGTCGGCGTCTGCACGAACTCGCTGTGCGCGGTGATGGGCGGCGACGCGATCTTCGCTGACCTGCAGGAGCACCTCGGCGTCGGGAACGACGAGACGACGCCGAACGGCCGGGTCAGCCTGGAGCACCTGGAGTGCAACGCTGCCTGCGACTACGCGCCAGTCGTGATGGTGAACTGGGAGTTCTTCGACAACATGACCCCGCAGGCAGCCAGGGACCTGGTTGACGGGCTGCTCGCGGACGCGGACGTGACCCCCACGCGCGGTGCCCCGCGGCTGTGCACCTGGAAGCAGGCGTCGCGGGTCCTGGCCGGGTTCCCCGACGGCCAGGCCGCCGGCGGCCACACCGCGGGCGACGCCACCCTGGCCGGCCTGCGTATCGCCAAGGAGCAGGGCTGGACGCCGGAGGGAGCGAAGTGACCACGATTCTGACTCCTGCGCTCACCGCGCACTGGGACGAGCCAGACTCGTTCACGCTGGCGGCCTACCGCCGTGACGGTGGCTACCAGGCGCTGCCCAAGGCCCTGGCGATGGAGCCAGACCAGGTGATCCAGACCCTCAAGGACTCGGTGCTGCGCGGCCGTGGCGGCGCTGGCTTCCCCACCGGGGTGAAGTGGGGCTTCATCCCGCAGGGCGACGGCAAGCCGCACTACCTGGTGGTCAACGCGGACGAGTCCGAGCCGGGCGCCTGCAAGGACGTGCCGACCATGCTGGCCAACCCGCAGGCCCTGGTTGAGGGCATCATCATCACCTGCTACGCGATCCGGGCCGACCGTGCGTTCATCTACGTCCGCGGCGAGGTGCTGCACGTGGTCCGCAGGCTGCAGCACGCGGTGGCCGAGGCCCGCGAGGCCGGCTTCATCGGCGAGAACATCCTCGGGTCGGGCTTCGACCTGGACATCGTCGTGCACGCCGGGGCCGGTGCGTACATCTGCGGCGAGGAGACCGCCCTGCTGGACTCGCTGGAGGGATACCGCGGGCAGCCCCGGCTGAAGCCACCGTTCCCGGCCACTGCCGGTTTGTATGCGAGTCCCACCGTCGTCAACAACGTTGAGTCGATCAGCACGGTCCCCTGGATTTTGCATAACGGTGCCGACGAATTCGCCGACCTGGGAACTGAGCGGTCCAAGGGGTTCGGGATCTTCTCGCTGTCCGGCCACGTGACCAGGTCCGGCCAGTACGAGGCGCCGCTCGGCACTACCCTGCGCGAGCTGCTTGACCTGGCTGGCGGTATCCGCGCCGGGCACCGGCTGAAGTTCTGGACGCCGGGCGGGTCATCGACGCCGCTGTTTACCGACCAGCACCTGGACGTGCCGCTGGACTACGAGTCGGTGGCCAAGGCCGGGTCCATGCTCGGCACCCGGTCGATTCAGCTCTTCGACGAGACGGTCTGCGTGGTGCGGGTCGTGCTCCGGTGGATCGAGTTCTACCAGCACGAGTCGTGCGGCAAGTGCACGCCGTGCCGGGAGGGCAGCTACTGGGTGGTGCAGCTGCTTGACGACCTGGAGCACGGCAAGGGCAGCGAGGCCGACCTGGACAAGCTGCTCGACATCTGCACGAACATCACCGGCCGGGCCTTCTGCGCCCTCGGCGACTCGATCGAGGCGCCGGTGAAGTCGTCGATCACCTACTTCCGCGACGAGTACGTCCAGCACCTGCGGACCGGTGGCTGCCCGTTCGACCCCGCGGCGTCGACCCTGTTCGCGATGGAGCCCGCCTGATGAGTGTTACACCCGCGCCGGCCGACGGCATCACGGTCACCATCGACGGCTTCGAGATCACGGTCCCCAAGGGGACGCTGATCATCCGGGCCGCCGAGCAGCTCGGCATCGAGATCCCGCGGTTCTGCGAGCACCCGCTGCTCAGCCCGGTCGGGGCGTGCCGGCAGTGCCTGGTGCACGTTGACGGCCAGCCCAAGCCCCCGGCGTCGTGCACGACGGCCTGCACCGACGGCATGGTGGTCCACACGCAGCTCACCTCGGATGTCGCCGAGAAAGCGCAGCGCGGGATCATGGAGTTCCTGCTGGTCAACCACCCGCTCGACTGCCCCATGTGCGACAAGGGTGGCGAGTGCCCGCTGCAGAACCAGGCCATGTCCGCAGGCCAGGGCGAGACCAGGTTCGACGGCCCCAAGCGCACTTGGCCCAAGCCGGTCGCGCTGTCCGCGCAGGTGCTGCTCGACCGGGAGCGGTGCATCCAGTGCACGCGCTGCACCCGGTTCGCCGAGGAGATCGCGGGCGAGCCGCTGATCGACCTGTTCGAGCGCGGCCCGCACGAGGAGATCGGGATCGGCGAGGGCGCCCCGTTCGACTCTTACTTCTCCGGCAACACCGTGCAGATCTGCCCGGTCGGCGCGCTGACCGGCGCCTCCTACAGGTTCCGGGCCCGGCCGTTCGACCTGGTCTCCACGCCGAGCGTGTGTGAGCACTGTGCCTCCGGCTGCCGGCAGCGCACCGACCACAGGCGTGGCGCGGTGACCCGGCGGCTCGCTGGCAACGACCCGCAGGTCAACGAGGAATGGAACTGCGACAAGGGCCGCTGGGCGTTCACCTACGCCACACAGCCCGACCGCCTGGTCAGCCCACTGGTCCGGGACGACGAGGGAGTCCTCAGGCCGGCCTCATGGCCGGAAGCCATCGCGGTTGCCGCCGAGGGCCTGCTCGCCGCGCGCGGACGGGCGGGCGTGCTCACCGGCGGCCGGCTGACGCTGGAGGACGCCTACGGGTACGCCAAGTTCTCCCGGGTCGCGCTGGGCAGCAACGACATCGACATGCGGGCCAGGCCGCACTCGGCCGAGGAGACCCTGTTCCTGGCGGACAACGTGGCCGGCAGGCCCGCCGCCGTGACCTACGCGGACCTGCAGCGGGCCAGCACCGTGCTGCTGGCCGGGTTCGAGCCGCAGGATGAGTCGCCGATCGTCTTCCTCAGGCTGCGCAAGGCAGCCCGGGCAGGAACGCTGAAGGTGTACTCGCTCGCGGCGCTGGCGGGCCGGGGGCTTCCGCTGATGTCCGGCACCCTGCTGCCGACCGTGCCCGGGTTCGAGGGTGACGCACTGCGCCGCCTGGCCGATCCGGCCGGCCTGAACGAGGCGGCCAGCGCGGCCGCGCAGGCCCTGCGGCAGCCCGGCGCCGTGATCCTGGCCGGCGAGCGGCTGGCCGAGGTTCCCGGGGCACTGACGGCCGCGGCCCAGCTGGCCGAGGCGACCGGCGCCCGGCTGGCGTGGATACCGCGCCGGGCTGGCGAGCGCGGCGCGGTTGAGGCCGGAGCCCTGCCCAACGTCCTTCCCGGCGGCCGGACCGTCACTGACCAGGCAGCCAGGGCCGAGGTCGCGCGGGCGTGGGGCGTGGCGTCACTGCCCGCCAGCCCGGGCCGGGACACCGCCCAGATCCTCACCGCCGCCGCGGTCGGCGAAATCGACGCCCTGGTCATCTCGGGTGTGGATCCGGCCGACCTGCCGGACCCGGGCGCTGCTCTCGAGGCGCTGGACAACACCCACTTCCTGGTCAGCCTCGAGCTGCGGGTCAGCGCTGTGACCGACCGCGCTGACGTGGTGCTGCCGGTAGCCGCCGTGGCCGAGAAGGCCGGGACGTTCGTGAACTGGGAAGGCAGGCCGGGCTCGTTCGGGCCCGCGCTCTCGGTCCCCGAAGTCTGGACCGACCTGCAGGTGCTGGGCGCGCTTGCCGACCAGATGGACGTGCACCTCGGGCTGCCGGACGAGGCCGCCGCCCGCCGCGAGTTCCAGGCACTGGCCGACTCCGGGCCGCACGCCGGCTCCTCGGCTGGCACCGCGACGCTCGCGGCCCGCGAGCCGGCTGGTGCGCAGCGGTCCGCCGCGGCCTCCCCGGAAGCCTCAGAACCAGTGCCCGGGCAGGCCATCCTGGCCACCTGGCATAATCTGCTGGACGCGGGCCGGATGCAGGACGGCGAGCCGAACCTGGCCGGCACCGCCCGCGATGCTGTCGCCCAGATGTCGGCGGCGACCGCGGGCGAGGTCGGAGTCAGCGAGGGCGGTAAGGTCACTGTGGCCACCGAGCGCGGCGTCATCACCGTGCCCGCTGAGGTCGTGAATATGCCGGACCGGGTCGTCTGGCTGCCAACCAACTCGGCAGGCTGCGCGGTCCGGGCACAGCTCGGCGCAGGCCACGGAAGCCTGGTCACCTTGAGGAGCGCAGAATGACAGCCCTGACCGCTCTGGCGGGCTCAGGCTCCATTCCTCGGGCGCTGGCCACGGGTCAACCTACGCTGTCTGACTTCGGGCACGACCCGTGGTGGCTCATCATCATCAAGGTGCTCGCGGTCTTCCTGCTGCTCCTGCTGGGCACGCTGTTCGCGATCTGGGCCGAGCGCCGGGTGCTCGCCTACATGCAGAACCGCGTCGGGCCGAACCGGGCCGGGAAGTTCGGCCTGCTGCAGTCGCTGATGGACGGCATCAAGCTCGCCCTGATGGAAGACATCATCCCCCGCGGTGTGGACAGGGTGCTGTTCTGGATCGCGCCCGCGATATCGGTGATCCCGGCGATGATCAGCTTCGCGATCATCCCATGGGGCCCGGTCGTCTCGATCTTCGGGGTGCAGACCCCATTGCAGCTCGCCGACCTGCCGGTGGCTGTGCTTCTGGTGCTCGCGATGAGCTCGATGGGCGTGTACGGGATCGTGCTGGCGGGCTGGTCGGCGAATTCGCCCTACGCCCTGCTCGGCGGCCTGCGGTCGTCGGCCCAGGTGATCAGCTACGAGATCGCGATGGGCCTGTCCTTCGTCCCGGTGTTCCTGTACTCCGGGTCGCTGTCCACCACCGCGATCGTGGCCGCGCAGGCGCACGGCAACGAGTTCCACTGGTTCGGCGTGCCGCTGCACTACCCGTCGTGGTTCGCGATCCTGCTGCTGCCGTCGTTCCTGATCTACCTCATCACCATGGTCGGCGAGACCAACCGGCTGCCGTTCGACCTGCCTGAGGGTGAGGGCGAGCTGGTCGGTGGCTATCACACCGAGTACTCCTCGCTGAAGTTCGCGATGCTGCAACTGGCCGAGTACTGCAGCGTGATCACCGTGTCCGGGCTGGCCACCACGCTGTTCCTCGGCGGCTGGGCGGCGCCGTGGCCCATCTCGGTCTGGTCAGGCGCCAACTCGGGCTGGTGGCCGCTGCTGTGGTTCCTGGGCAAGATCGTGATGTTCGTGTTCTTCTTCTTCTGGCTCCGCGCATCGCTGCCCCGGATCCGCTACGACCAGCTGATGCGGCTGGGCTGGAAGGTCCTCATCCCCGGCGCGCTGGTGTGGACTCTTATGATCGCCACGATCCGGGTGTGGCGCCGCCTGGGCGGCAGTCCAGGCATCTACGTGGTCGCCGGCCTGATCGTGGCTTTGCTCATGGGACTGGCCTGGGCCAGCGATGTCTCAGCCAGCGCACGGGCCAAACAGGAGGCCGAGCAGGATGCCGCCGAAGCAGAGGCCCAGGGCCAGGCGTTTCCGGTCCCGCCGATGGACCTGCCGCACTATCACGGCATCGGCGTGCTTACTGGGGAGGCCACGCCGGTGGTTGGATCAACAGCGCCTGGATCCGCGAACGGCGGCACGGGGAAGGAGGTAACCGGTGTCTGACTTCGCCAAGCCGATCAAGGGGTTCGGTGTCACCTTCAAGCAGATGTTCCGGAAGGTCGACACCGTCCAGTACCCGGAGGAGAAGAAGCCGACAGCCCCCCGCTTCCACGGCCGTCACCAGCTGAACCGCTGGCCGGACGGCCTGGAGAAGTGCATCGGCTGCGAGCTGTGTGCCTGGGCATGCCCGGCCGACGCCATCTATGTGGAGGGCGCCGACAACACCGAGGACGAGCGGTACTCCCCGGGCGAGCGCTACGGGCGCGTGTACCAGATCAACTACCTGCGCTGCATCCTGTGCGGGCTGTGCATCGAGGCCTGCCCGACCCGCGCGCTGACCATGACCAATGAGTACGAGCTCGCCGACGACAGCCGGGAGAGCCTGATCTGGACCAAGGAGCAGCTCGTCGCCCCGCTGCAGCCGGGCATGGAGGCTCCGCCGCACCCGATGCGCCTGGGCGAGACCGAGCGGGACTACTACCTGCTTGGCTCATCCGGGGTCACCGAGGCCAGCGGCAGTGCTCCGGCCGACGCTAAGCCCGACGATGAAGCCAAGAACGGCTCCGACGGGGCGAGTCGATGAGCCAGCATCCCACTGTTCTCGCCCTCGGCATGGCAGCCGAGACGCAGAGCCTCTTCTTCTGGATACTCGCCGTGATCTCAGTGGCGGCGGGCCTGGGGATGATACTGGCGCGGCGGGCTGTGCACAGTGCGCTGATGCTCGCGGTCGTGATGCTGTCACTGGCGGTCTTCTACATACTGCTCGGCGCGCCGTTCCTGGCCTTCGTTCAGGTGATCGTCTACACCGGCGCTGTCCTGATGCTGTTCCTGTTCGTCCTCATGATCGTCGGTGTGACCTCCAGGGACTCCCTGGTGGAGACGATCAGAGGGCAGCGGCTGGCCGCTGCTCTTGTCGGGATAGGGCTGCTCGTCCTGCTCGTCCTGATCATCGGGCACGCAGCGATCGGCCCGGCGCCCGCGGCCGGCGCGAACTACTCCGGATCGAACGTCCAGGGCATCGCATCGCTGATCTTCACCACATATGTGTTCCCGTTCGAAGTGACGAGCGCGCTGCTCATCACGGCGGCGCTCGGCGCGATGGTGCTGGCCCACAGGGAGCGGATCAGCCCCAAGCCAACCCAGCGGCAGATGGCCAGGGAACGGGTGGCCTCGGGCAGGCCAGGGGCACTGCCCGGTCCCGGCGTCTACGCCCGGCACAACGCTGTCGACATGCCTGCGCTGCTGCCCGACGGTTCGAGTTCCGAGCTCTCGGTGAGCCCGGTGATCTCCGGTCGTCCGGTGCCTGGCCCGGCCGGGCCGGAGAAACCGGAGATCGGCCCGGGCGGCGAAGCGGCCGGCGCCACCGCCAGCCATGGGGCCTCGGCCAACGGGGCCAGCGAGCATGATCCCGAGGGGGCGCGATGGTAAGCCCGGCGCACTTCGTCGCCCTGGCCGTGATCCTGTTCGTGATCGGGGGGGTGGGCCTGCTTGTACGCAAGAACGCCCTCGTCATCTTCATGTCCGTGGAGCTCATGCTGAACGCTGTGAACCTGGCGTTCGTCGCGTTCTCCCGGCTGCACAACAACTTGGACGGACAGGTGATCGCGTTCTTCGTCATGGTGGTGGCCGCCGCTGAGGTCGTCGTCGGCCTGGCCATCGTGATGGCGATCTTCCGTTCCCGCAGGTCCGCGTCTGTGGACGACGCAAACCTGCTCAAGTACTGACTGGATAGGACGAGCAGAGGGGTAGCCAGTGACTGGCTCTGTTGCGGCCGCGCACTCGGCCGCGGCCATCACCACGATTACTGCGTCGGGCGTGCAGAGCGCCGCGTGGCTGCTGCTCGCTTTCCCGATCGCCGGCGCCCTCATCCTGCTGCTCGGCGGCACGCGCACCAACTCCTGGGGGCACCTGGTCGGCGTGGCCATGCCAGTGGCCGCCTTCGTGTACGCGGTGATCGCGTACATCGCGATGCTGGGCTACCCGGCGGCGCAGCGCAGCCGGGACGTGCACCTGTACACGTGGATCCTGGTCGCCCACTTCAACGTGAGCATCGGCCTGCTGCTCGACCCGCTGTCGATCGTCTTCGTGCTGCTGATCACCGGGGTCGGGTCGCTGATCCACATCTTCGCGGTCGGCTACATGTCGCACGATCCGGAGCGGCGGCGGTTCTTCGGGTACATGAACCTGTTCGTGGCCGCGATGCTGCTGCTGGTGCTGTCCGACAACTACCTGGGCCTGTATGCCGGCTGGGAGGGCGTGGGCCTGGCCTCCTACCTGCTGATCGGCTTCTGGCAGTACAAGCCGAGCGCGGCGACGGCGGCGAAGAAAGCGTTCATCGCCAACCGTGTCGGCGACGCTGGGCTCTCCATCGCGATCATGCTGATGTTCGCGCAGTTCGGGACAGTCACGTTCACCGGGGTCTTCGGTTCGGTCCCGAGCGCCAGCCGCGGGGTCGCCACGGCGCTTGGCTTCCTGCTGCTGCTCGGTGCCTGCGGCAAGTCCGCGCAGCTTCCGCTGCAATCCTGGCTGCTGGACGCGATGGAAGGCCCGACCCCGGTGTCGGCGCTGATCCACGCGGCCACGATGGTCACCGCCGGCGTGTACCTGATCGTGCGGTCCAACCCGATCTTCAACATCGCGCCGGACGCACAGCTGGCAGTGGCCATCGTCGGCGCGGCCACGCTGCTGTTCGGCGCGATCATCGGCTGCGCCAAGGACGACATCAAGAAGGCGCTCGCCGGATCCACCATGAGCCAGATCGGCTACATGATGCTCGGCGCGGGCCTCGGTCCAGCCGGGTACGCGTTCGCGATCGCGCACCTGCTGGCCCACGGTTTCTTCAAGGCCGGGCTGTTCCTCGGGGCCGGGTCGGTCAAGCACGAGATGGACGACGAAGTCGACATGCGCCGGTTCGGCGGCCTCGCCAGAGTCATGCCCATTACGTTCGTGACGTTCCTCTTCGGCTATCTCGCGATCATCGGAATCCCGCCGTTCTCCGGCTTCTTCACCAAGGACCCGATCATCGAGGCAGCGTTCGACAAGGGTGGCACCTCCGGCGCCCTGCTGGGCACAGCCGCGCTGATCGGTGCGGGCATCACCGCGTTCTATATGACCCGGCTTATGTTCATGACCTTCACCGGGGCGCGCCGCTGGGACGAGAAGGTGCACCCGCACGAGGCGCCCTCGGTGATGACCTCGCCGATGATTGTCCTTGCGCTCGGTTCCCTGGCCGCCGGCGGACTGCTGATCGTCGACAACCGGCTGGTGAACTTCCTGGCCCCGGTGGTCGGCTCGCCGCCGGTCTCGCACGGGTTCCTCACACCGGTCAGCGAGGGCGCGTTCGCCCTCGTGATCGTCGGCGCGGTGATCGCCTGGCTGATGTACGGGCGAGGCGAGGTTCCGGTCACAGCGCCGGCCGGCAGCTTCGTCACGGTCGCGGCGCGCAAGGATCTGTACGGCGACGCCGTCAACGAGTCGCTGCTGATGCGGCCCGGGCAGTGGCTGACCCGGCTGTCGGTGTTCTTCGACAACAGGGGCGTCGACGGCTTGGTGAACACCCTGGCCGCCGCTATGGGCGGCACGTCGGGACGGGTCCGCCGGGTCGAGAACGGTTTCGTCCGCTCCTATGCGCTGCTGATGTTCCTCGGCGCGGCGCTGCTCGTGGGAGCCCTGCTTCTGGTGAGGGTGTAGGGAGAGCCCGATGAGCACATTCCCCTGGCTGACCGTTGCCGGAGCGGTCCCGCTTGTCGGGGCCATCGCTGTGGCGCTCACGCCCGGCCAGTCCGCGCCCGGCGGGCCTGCGGACCGGCTGGCCCGCGACCGGCGTGTCAAGGTCATCACGCTGGTGTTCACGCTGGTCACGCTGGGCGTGACGATCGCGATGGCCACGCAGTTCAACGTCGGCGGCCCGCAGTTCCAGTTCGCCCAGACCTACCAGTGGATCCCGCAGTTCGGCGTGCACTACGCGGTCGGTGCGGACGGGATAGCGCTGGTCCTGATCCTGATGACGACCGTGCTGATGCCGGTGGTCGTTCTGGCCTCGTGGAACGACGCCGAGGGTCTGGCCAGCCCAGCCGGCGAACGGCCGCCAAAGCGCAGCGTGAAGACCTACTTCGCGCTGATGCTGGTGCTCGAGACCATGATGATCGGCGTCTTCGCCGCGACCGACGTGTTCCTGTTCTACGTGTTCTTCGAAGCCATGCTGATCCCGATGTACTTCATGATCGGGAGCTACGGGGTCGGCCAGCGGCAGTACGCCGCGGTCAAGTTCCTGCTGTACAGCCTGCTCGGCGGGCTGCTCATGCTGGTCGCCGTGATCGCGCTGTACGTCTACTCCGGCCATAACGGTCATCCGGGTACGTTCCTGTTCACCCAGCTCGAGCACGTGACGCTGAGCCCGACCACGCAGAAGTGGCTGTTCCTCGGCTTCTTCATCGCGTTCGCGATCAAGGCGCCGCTGTTCCCGTTCCATACCTGGCTGCCTGACGCGGCCACGGCCGCCCAGCCGGGCGCGGCCGTGCTGCTGGTCGGTGTACTGGACAAGGTGGGCACGTTCGGCCTGATCCGCTACTGCCTGGACCTGTTCCCAGATGGCGCGCACTACTTCACGCCGCTGGTGATCACCTTGTCGGTGATCGGTGTCCTCTACGCCGCTATCGTGGCGATCGGCCAGCGGGATCTCAAACGCCTGATCGCCTACACCTCGGTCTCGCATATGGGGCTGATCACGCTGGGCATCTTCGCGATGACCAGCGAGGGCCAGGCCGGCGGCGTGCTGTACATGGTGAACCACGGGTTCGCCACCGGGGCGCTGTTCCTGATCGCCGGCTTCATGATCGCGCGGCGGCGGTCGCAGATGATCGCCGACTACGGCGGCGTGCAGAAGGTCGCCCCGGTGCTCGCCGGGCTGTTCCTTGTCGCCGGCCTGGCCGGCCTGTCCCTGCCCGGCCTTTCCACGTTCGTCAGCGAGTTCCTCGTCCTGGTGGGCACGTTCACCAGGTACGAAGTGCCGGCGATCCTGGCCACGGCCGGCATCATCCTGGCCGCGATCTACATCCTGTGGATGTACCAGCGCACGATGACCGGGCCTCCGGGCGAGGAAGTCGCCAAGATGCCGGACCTCAAAGCCCGGGAGCTGTGGGCGGTCGGCCCGCTGATCGCACTGATCATCGTGCTGGGCGTGTACCCGAAGCCGGTCCTGAACTGGATCAACCCCGCTGTGCACCAGACCCTGGCGCAGGTGCACTCCACCGACCCAGTGCCGCCGCATCCCGGGACCACAAGCACGACTGACGGCGCATACGGGTGGACAGGGTATGCCCCACTCGGTCCCTCCGCCCTGACGCGCGCCTACAGAAAGGCCGGATGCTCGTCGACCGTGGGCGGCGGCAGCGGTGATGTGACCTACGTCTGGACTGTCTGTAACTCGCCGCAGAGGAGTACCCCGTGACCGCGACCCTCGCAGCGGCCGCCCCGGGCATCCCGGCGCCGCACATCGAGTACGGTCAGCTCTCCGCGATGCTGATCGTCTTCGGCGTCGCTGTCGCCGGGGTGCTGGTTGAGGCATTCGTGCCCAGAACGATGCGGCGGCCGGTTCAGATCGTGCTGGCACTCGGTGGCCTGGCCGCAGCCTTCGTCGCGACCATCGTGGTCGCCACCACGAGTTCGGTCTTCAGCGGGGGCAGCGCAGGCAACATCGCGGCCGAGGGTGCGGTCGCTGTCGACCGGCCGACCCTGTTCATCCAGGGAACGATCCTGGTGCTCGCGTTCGTCAGCGTGCTGCTGATCTCCGAGTCCACCGAGCACGAGGTGAGCCCGTTCGTGGCCCAGGCGGCCGCGGTCCCGGGCAGCCCCGAGGAGCGCGAGGGCCTTGAGGCCCGCATGGCGCACACCGAGGTGTTCCCGCTGGCCCTGTTCGCTATCGGCGGCATGCTGCTGTTCCCGGCAGCCAATGACCTGCTGACGATGTTCGTCGCGCTTGAGGTGCTGTCGCTGCCGCTGTACCTGCTGTGCGGGCTGGCCCGGCGACGCCGGCTGCTGTCGCAGGAAGCAGCGATGAAGTACTTCCTGCTCGGCTCGTTCTCGTCGGCGTTCTTCCTGTTCGGCGTGGCCATGCTGTACGGCTTCGCCGGCTCGGTTCGGCTGTCGGACATCGCGGCCGCGGCGGCGTCCAACACCAGCAGTTCTACGCTGCTGTACGCCGGGATCGCGCTGCTCGGCATCGGGCTGTTCTTCAAGATCGGGGCCGTGCCGTTCCAGAGCTGGAAGCCGGACGTATACCAGGGCGCGCCAACGGCGGTGACCGCGCTGATGGCCTCGTGCACGCTGGTGTCAGGGTTCGGCGCGCTGCTGCGTGTCTTCTACGTGGCGTTCGGGCAGCTGACCTGGGACTGGCGGCCTGCCATGTGGGGCATTGCCATCCTCACGATGCTGGGCGGCGCGGTCGTCGCGATCACCCAGACCGACGTCAAGCGGCTGCTCGCTTACTCTTCGATCGCCAACACCGGGTACGTGCTCACCGGCGTGGTCGCAGCGACCACAGCCGGGCTGTCCAGCAGCCTGTTCTACCTGGCCGCGTACGGGATAGCGATCATAGGCGCGTTCGCCGTGGTGACCCTGGTCCGCGACCAGGCCGGTGAGGCCCTGCATCTCTCCCGCTGGGCCGGCCTGGGCAAGCGCTCACCACTGGTCGCCGGTACGTTCGCGTTCTTCCTCATCGCCTTCGCCGGAATCCCGCTGACCAGCGGCTTCACCGGTAAATTCGCTGTGTTCCAGGCCGCGGTCGGCGGCGGGGCGCTGCCGCTGGTCATCATCGGCGTGATCAGCAGCGCGATCCTCGCGTTCCCCTACGTCCGCGTGATCGTGCTGATGTTCTTCAGCGACCCCGCGCCGCAGGGGGTCGCGATCGTCCGGCCGAGCATCTTCACCGGGACCGCTGTAGCGCTCGGCGCTGTCATCACGCTGGTGCTCGGCATCGTGCCCGGCCCGCTGCTCAGCCTGGCCAGCGACGCGGCGACGAATCTGTTCGCCCGCTGAGCACTGATGCCGCCAGCCCCCGGCGCCGCAGGCGTCCCCCCTCGTGGCGCGGTGGGCGCGGGCCGCATTACCCTGCCTTGGGGGCACCGAGGTAACGGCGAGGGCGCGGGCGACAGCGGCGCAAGATCGGGGGAATCGGAGTGAGCACCGTAGTAACCGTCGAGCTGCCGGACGATGCGCTGGCGGCCGACGTCGTCGGCGCCCTCACGATGGTCGAGGCTGGTCTGCGGGAGGCCGCCCAGGCCAAGCACGAGCTGCTGGCCGAGACCTCTGGCCACCTCATCCCGGGCGGGAAGCGGTTCCGCGCGACACTGCTGCTGCTGGCAGCGCAGTTCGGTAACCCGGCCGACGAGCGCGTCGTGCCGGCCGCCGTCGCCATAGAGCTCACTCACATGGCCACGCTCTACCACGACGATGTGATGGACGAGGCCCCGGTGCGGCACGGCCAGCCGAGCGCGAACTCGCGCTGGGACAACACGGTAGCGATCCTGACCGGCGACTTCCTGTTCGCCCGCGCGTCGCAGATGCTGGCCGATCTCGGCCCGGACGCGGTCCGGATCCAGGCTGAGACGTTCACCCGCCTGGTCAGCGGCCAGATCGCCGAGACCATCGGTCCCCGGCCCGGCGAGGACCCCCTCGATCACTACCTCAGCGTGGTCACCGACAAGACAGCGTCGCTGATCGGCACGTCCGGCCGGTTCGGCGCGATGTTCTCTGGGGCCCCGGCCGAGGTCACCGGCAAGATCACGCCCGCCTGCGAGGCGCTCGGCATCGCTTACCAGCTCTGCGACGACATCCTGGACGTGGCCAGCGAGTCCGCCCAGTCGGGCAAGACGCCAGGGACCGACCTGCGGGAGGGTGTGCGGACGCTGCCGATGCTGCACGCTCTGCGCTCAGCCGACCCGGACGACAGCAGGCTGATCGAGCTGCTCAGCCAGAGCGAGCTGACAGATTCAGCGCTGCACGCCGAGGCGCTCGAACTGCTGCGCGGGCATCAGGCCATGGAGCTGGCGCGAGCGGACACCCGCCGGTGGGCAGCGACTGCCCGGGACCAAATACTGGCGCTGCCCGATGTCCCTGCCCGCGCGGCGTTCGAGGCGCTCTGCGAGTTCGTGACCGAGCGGACAGGCTGAATGACCTGCGGGCAGGCTAACATCCTGCACTATGAGTACTACCGGGCGCAGTGCGAACATATCGACGGCGCCTGAGCCGCAACCGGAGCTGAGCGTGGCTGCCGGCGACCGCGGCCTGGACAGCGGCATCGCCGCCCGGGACAGCGACTTCGTGCAGTCGCTGGACCGCGGCCTGGCGGTGATCAGGGCATTCGGTCCCGATCGCGAGCGGCTCAGCCTGAGCGAGGTAGCCCGGGCGACAGGGCTCACCCGGGCGGCGGCGCGGCGGTTCCTGCTGACCCTGGTCAAGCTCGGCTACGTGCGCAACGACGGCCGCGAGTTCTCGCTGCGGCCGCGCGTGCTTGAGCTCGGCTATGCCTACTTGTCCGGCCTGAGCCTGCCGGAGGTAGCAGCACCCCATCTGGAGGAACTCGTAGCCAAGCTGCGCGAGTCCTCGTCGATCTCGATCCTGGACGGGCACCAGATCGTCTACGTGGTCCGGGTGCCGACCAAGAGGATCATGACGGTGGCGATCTCGGTCGGCACCCGCATCCCGGCTTACGCCACGTCGATGGGCCGGGTGCTGCTGGCCGAGCTGAGCGACGAAAAACTCGACAGCTACCTGGCCGAGGCGAAGCTGGAGCGGCTCACCGCCCGCACTGTCACCGACCCGGACAGACTGCGGGAGATCGTGCGCGAGGTCGGCCAGCAGGGATACGCGATCGTCGACCAGGAGCTCGAAGAGGGCCTCCGGGCCGCGGCCGCACCCATCCGCGGCGCTCACGACGTCGGCGTGGCCGCTATCAACGTGTCCGCCCACGCGAGCAGGGTCAGCATGGCCGCGATGCGGGCCCAGATACTGCCGGTGCTGCTCGAGACGGCCCGGCAGATCGAGACCGACCTGAAGGCGCTGTCCTCACTGTGACTGGCGATTGCGCAGCCAGTAACCGACAGGGAACAGGCGCACGTTCAGGTGCTCGTCCACAAGCCCCCACAGGCCACGCCGGGCGAACAGCGCCACGACGATCGCGACGAGGCCCAGGATGATCAGGTACCAGGCGTTGTACGACTGGAGCGTCTGCTGGAGCACCATGTAGACAATGGTTCCGATGATCGGCCCCTCGATCGTGCCCAGCCCTCCGATGATCGCCGCGAACGCCATTTCCGCGGTCCACTGAACGCTGAACACCCCGCCCGGGCCTGTGGGCGACACCCCGAGCTGGCTGATCGCCAGGATCCCGCCGGCGGCGCCGCAGCCTGCTCCGGCCACCACGAACACCACCAGCCGGGCCAGACCGACCCGGGCGCCGGAGCTGCGGGCAGCGGTTTCATCGTCGCGGACGGCGGTGAGCACCAAGCCGAGCCGGCTGCGCAGCAGCAGGTAGACGGTGACAAGCGCCGCGACCGTGACGGCCAGCCCGGCCCAGTAGGTGTACGCGGTGAGCAGCGGCCCGGTAATGCCGGACAGCGGAGGGAACGACTTGCCAGTCCCGCTGCCGATCGCGCTGAACCTTTCGATGATCAGCATGACGGTCGAGGCCAGCACCCACGTGGCGATAGCGAAGTACCCGCTGCGCAGCCGGGAGACCAGCCACCACATCGGCAGCGCCGCCAGGGCGCAGCCGATCACGGTGAGCGGCAGCGCGGCGAACGGCGTGATGTTGTTGATCGCGACGATCAGCACGATGTACGCGCCGAGCCCCAGGAACGCCTGCTGTCCCACCGAGACCAGGCCTGCGTATCCCGCGAGCAGGTTCCACATGCAGGCCAGCGTGAGCACGATGAACCCCTGCACCATGATGCTGGTGGTGCCCGAGTAGACGATGTAGGGGAACAG
>Ga0335074_10003777_pt1 | contig 20779 bp, 21 predicted proteins | sample Lox_Sample_23_FD_206715 | JGI IMG/M metagenome (GOLD analysis project Ga0335074, IMG submission 206715) | Soil microbial communities from Loxahatchee National Wildlife Refuge, Florida, United States - Lox_Sample_2.3 | ecosystem: Environmental > Terrestrial > Soil > Wetlands | place: USA... | reverse complement strand
GGGCGGCCGCTCGCCGGGCCGAGGCCGCGCGTCAACGTGGGAAGGACGCCGGACGCCGCGCTAACGAGCTCGCCGAGTGGCTAGATCCACACACACATATGCACGGGGCCGAAGGAATACTCGAGCGGACGCGCCGGGCGGCAGGTGCGGCTGCCGAGGCGCGAGCGCGAGCCGCTGGGGCGCATGACCAGCATGCCACGGCGCAGGAGGATGCCGCCCGTGCGCACGAGCGCGCGGCCGAGCTGGCCGATGCTGTTGGTGACGCCGCCCGCTCGCTGGCGTACCGAACCGCCGCGATCCGAGCGCGTGAGGGAGCTGAGCGTGCCCGAAGGGCAGCGCAAGAGGATCGGGAACCTCATGAGCTCGATCCGCCTTACCGCTTTGCGTCGCGACCGAGCGGGGCGGACGAACGCGATCGCATCGCGGATAGGCGGGATGGCATCGCCGAAGCGCGTGAACGGGTCGCCGACGAACGCGAGCAACACGCTGACGAACGCGAGCAGCGCGCCGATGAACGCGAGCGGCGCGCCGATGAACGCGAGCGACTCCTCGACGCCCGCGAACAACGGGCCTACGGCGGCGATTCGGGTTCAGGCGGAATGCTGCGGCGGAGCCATCAGACGCTCGCGAGGGCGCGGCGCGCGATTGAACGCTCGCGCGCTCAGATCGATCGCCAGGAGGCCGAACTCTGGCGCGACGGCGTTCGATCTGAGCGCGACGACGCCGAGATCGAGCGCGAGATGGCCGAGACAAAGCGCGAGAGCTCACCGCCGGAGCGATAAGCGTTCTAGATCGACTCCGGTCCAGAACTGGGCGCGCGTTGCCTAACCGCGAACGAACGAGCCCGCTGCGCGGCATTGCGAGCCCACTCGGCCGCGCGATGCTCGTCTGCAGCGACCGAGCTCCGCCCGGCCCGCCGCTGTCGTTCGGCAATCGTGTCTGCGATGGCCGCAGTGTGGTCAAGCACTTCGGCCGTCCGCTCGTAGGTCTCCGCCAGGCGTTCGGCGAGCCCTCGTAGATCCTGTGAGATGCGTCCTGAGGCCGACATGGCTTGAGAGCTACCCGTCGTTTGCCGGTGGGCGACCGTTGGTGGCGGTGTGGGCGCGGATCTGTCGGGCTTCCGCCCGCAGGGCTTGCGACTCGGCCCGGAGCTGGGTGGCGCGTCGGCGGAACCTGAACGTCTCGCCAAGGACGGGGGCGTTTACATCTGTGCGGGCAATCGTCGCGACCCGGCGCTCTCCCTGAGTGGTGAGCAGCCATCCTCCGTCTTCGGTACGCCTGATGTAACCGTCAGATCCAAGCGAGTTGACCGCCAGTGTGACGGTAGGACGCCGGGACCCGGTCAGGTGGCCCAGGAGGTCGTGCGTGAGGGGGAGCGGCAGGAGTGTGCCCTCGGGGGTCACGCGCCCCCAGCGATCGGCGAGGTGCGAGAGCATGAGCAGGAAGCGGTGCTCTACCCGGGGCACGTGGCCGATCAGGCCCTGGATCGCGAGGCTCTCACGCTGCGCCTCGAGCCGGCGGTGGACGGCCGCGAGCAGGCTTGGCCAGCGTGCCGCGGCACGAGCGAACGATACGCCCAGCGCGACCAGCGTCGCATCGACCGCGGCCGTAAGTCGGACCGGGCCGCCAAGCCGTGGACGGTCGAATACCGCAACCGGGAGCTGCAGCACGTCGCCGGCGCCGAGGAGCTCAAGCATGTAGCGATCACGCAGCCCAACCTCTCGACACACGAGCCCCTCGACGACCACCAACCCGAGCAGATCATCTCGCTGCCCGGCCCAGTCGGACACTCGCCACACGCCGGCAGGAACCTGGAGCAACTCGCCCCGGCACACCCGCCGTGCCAACCCCCGCTCCTGTTCGTCAATCCCGGAACCCAAGTCGGAATCCAGGTCGAGTATCAGACCGACGGCCGGCGGCAGCGCAACGGTGGCCACCGGCGAGACGATACGCCGCCCCGCCTCCCCCCGCAACAGGGGGGCCGTGTGATCAAAAAGCCCCGCTTTACGAGGCTTCGCGATGCGCCCGAGAGGACTCGAACCTCCACGGGAGTTGTCTCCCACAAGGCCCTCAACCTTGCGCGTCTACCAATTCCGCCACAGGCGCGTGGGGAGGGGCAGTATAGCCCTGGGGAGGGGTCCGACTCGGGGGGTTGGAAGCGTCGCACGGCTTCCCTTGTATCCGTCCGCGGACCTCGCTACCTTTTCGAACAGGTGTTCGACGTAGAGGGACCAGCAGGCCTACTAGCAAGGAGCTGACGATGGACCTGACCAAGCGTCAACAGGAAATCTTCGACTTCATCAAGCGCTATTCGGCTAAGTACGGCTACCCCCCGACTGTCCGGGACATTGGCAAGGCGGTCGGTCTCGCCTCCTCTTCGACGGTGCACGCGCACCTGTCAAACCTCGAGCGGATCGGCATGCTGCGGCGTGACCCGTCCAAGCCACGGGCCATCGAGCTCCTGGACAAGGCGGCCGCTGGGATGCGAAGCCTGGTCAACCCCGGGCTCCCGCTGATCGGTCAGGTAGCGGCCGGGCAACCGGTCCTGGCCGAGGAGAACATCGAGGACTACGTGCAGACGCCGACCCACGCCGGGGGTGAGGAGGGGGACTACCTGCTCCGAGTCCGCGGTGAGTCGATGAAGAACATCGGCATCCTTGACGGCGACTTGGTCGTGGTCAAGCCACAGGACGTGGCCGAGGACGGCGACGTCGTCGTCGCGCTGGTCGGTGATGAGGCCACCGTCAAGCGCTTCTTCCACGAGGCGGATCACATCCGGCTCCAGCCGGAGAACGACACCATGGAGCCGATTCGCAGCCGCGATGTGCGGGTGCTCGGCAAGGTCGTCGGCCTGATGCGGAGCATGACCTGATGCCAGCCGTCGCCGAGGCACCGATGGACCTCGACCGCGCGTTCGGTGAGCGGGCGCTGGACGATCTGATCGTCCGGGCCTGGGAGGAGCTCACCGCGCGGCGCGGCGTGGCCTGTCCCGTGTGTGGCGGCGAGATGGACCCGGAGTACGGCGCCCAAGCGCGGCCCATCGCCGGGCGGTGCAAGAGCTGTCGCGCAACGCTGAGCTGAGCCCGTTCGGCGCTAGGCTTAAGGAGCAGGCCGAGCAGTCGCGGAGGTGTAGACCTTCGAGGAAAGTCCGGACATCACAGGGCAAGGTGGTCGGTAACGCCGACCCGGGGAAACCCGCGGGAAAGTGCCACAGAAATGACACCGCCTAAGCCTGGAGCCGCTGCAGAGCTTCAGGCCGGTAAGGGTGAAATGGTGCGGTAAGAGCGCACCGGCGTCGCGGTGACGCGGCGGCCAGGTAAACCCCACCTGATGCTAGGCCAAGCAGGACCGCTTGTAGGTGACCCGCCAAGGTCCGGGTAGGCCGCACAGATGGATGGCTGCTCTCGACAAAATCCGGCTTATAGGCCTGCTACGGGAAAGCCCCGCTCCGGCGGGGCTTTTCTATGCTCAGCGCTGCGTGCCCCCGGACGTCCGCCACCCCCTGTTCGCCCGCTGCTTCGATCGCCTCAGCCGCGTGATGGAGCCGCAAGTCGGCCGTCGGCGAGACGAGCTCCTCTCAGGACTCTCTGGGCGGGTGCTCGAGGTCGGGGCCGGTAACGGGATCAACTTCGCCCACTACCCACACTCGGTGAATGAGGTGGTGGCGATCGAGCCGGAGCCGTACATGCGCGCCAAGGCGGAGCGAGCCGCCGAGCGGGCGGACGTGTCGGTTACCGTCCGGCCCGGCTTGGCCGAGGAGCTCGAGTTCGAAGCCGGGAGCTTCGATGCCGTCGTCGCCTGCCTCGTCCTCTGCTCCGTCACGGCGCCGTCCCTGGCCCTGGCCGAGGCCTTCCGGGTGACAAAGCCCGGGGGCGAGCTCAGGTTCTTCGAGCACGTGCGCTCTGAGCGGCCGGCCAAGGCGCGCCTCCAGGGCCTGGCCGACGGCAGCCGAATCTGGCCCTGGCTGGGGGGTGGCTGCCACTGCTCCCGGGACACGGTCGGCGCCGTCGAGGCGGCGGGCTTCCGCGTCGACAAGACGGAGCGGGTGGACGTCGGCCCGGCGTGGGCGATTACCAATCCACACGTGATCGGATACGCGCTCCGCGCGGCCTGAGCCGACCCTCGGCGCCTCGTATCTGGCGAAGGCCTGACGACCCCTAATGCGGCAGCGGGCCCCCCGCGACGCCGATGATCGCGCCCGCGACACCCGCGGTGAGGAGCGTGGAGACGATTCCTCGGCGCGCCACGAGCAGGGCGACCGCCGCCACGCCCAGAACGATGAACTGCCACGTCTCGATCAGGGCCGAGGCGAGCGGGATCGCCGACCCCAGGATCGCGCCGATGGCGGCCGGGCCGGCGCCGGCCAGGAACGCCTGCGCCCGGGAGTTGCTGCGCAGCCGGTCGAACTGGGGACCCCCGAGGAGCACGAACAGGAACGAGGGCGTGAACGCGATGACCGCGGCCAGGACACCACCGCCGAGGCCGTGCGCCGCGTAGCCCACGGCGGCCACGGTGGCCACGACCGGGCCGGGCGTCACCTGGCCCAGCGCCACGGCGCTGAGAAAGCCGGTCGCCGTCATCCAGTGATAGGTGTGCACGGCATTTCGCTGCATCAGCGGGACGATCACGAAGCCCCCGCCGAACGACAGGGCACCCACCTTGACCGCGACCCAGGCCAGCGCCCCGATGCCGCCCGCCGACGCACTCGCCGCCGGCAGGAAGGGCGCCACCACCCCAGGACCGCGCCGCGCTCCCGTCCGCAGCCCGACCTCGACCATCCCGCAGCCCAGGAGAACGAGCACGAGCCAGGGCCCGACCAGCGCGGCTGCCGCACCCCCGAGGGCCGCGTAGGCGATCCAGCGCACGCGCCGTCCCCGGTCCGCCACAGCCCGTCGCCAGCTCGGGCCGGCCAGGCTGAGCCCGGCCCGCACCGCCACCGCGGCCACCGCCGCGCCCGCGCCGGCTCCCGCACCGCGGACCCAGGCCGGGGGGTGGTGGGCCAGAAACAGCGCTGACAGCGCGAGCATCAGAACCACCGCCGGGGTGATGAAGCCCAGCCCTCCCACCACGGCCCCCCAGGGGCCGCCGACCCGGCGGGCGCAGTAGATCGCCAGCTGGGTCGAGGCCGGCCCTGGGAGAAGGTTGCAGGCGGCGACCCCGTCCTCGAACTCACGGGGCGACAGCCATCGCTCGCGCTCCACGACGAGCCGGCGGAGCAGCTCGATGTGGGCCGGCGGACCCCCGAAGCCGGTGAGGCCGATCCTCGTCCACTCCCTCGCGATCCTGGTCAGGGGAACGCGGGGGGTGGTGTCAGCCATCGCGTCCTCCGCCCCGGGCCACCGCCTCGAGCTGAGCCCCGTCGACCCGGTGCAAGACCCACTCATCGAGCCGCTGGGCGGCCCACTTCTTGTAGAAGTCGAGGGCCGGGGTGTTCCAGTCGAGCGCCTGCCATTCGAGTCGGGCGCAGCCCCGCTCGAGGGCGATCGTCGCCACCGCCGCCAAGAGGGCGCCTCCCACGCCGCCGCGCCGGTGCTCGGGAGGGACGAACAGGTCTTCGAGCCAGAGCCCGGGCCGGCACTCCCAGGTGGAAAAGGTGCCGTGGAAGAGGGCGAAGCCGACGGGCGCGCCATCCCGTCCGGCGATCAGCGCCTCGGCGCTCGGACGCTCCCCGAACAGGGCCACGGACAGAAGCTCGGGGCTGCCGCGCACCTGCCCGGGCGCACCCTCGTATTCCGCCAGCTGCTTGATCAGGTCGAAGATCAGCTCGACGTCCCGGGCCTCGGCGGGGCGGATCCGGATCTCCTGAGCGGGGGTCACGGCGAGCCGACGATACCGGCGGCGTGAACGTCACGGACACCGGCGGCGATGCAAAGATGTGGCCCGCGTGCCCCCGCTTCCGCCCAACCCGATCACCCGGCCGCTCGAGCGCCTCGGCGCCGCCGCCCAGAACGCTCTCGAGGTGGCGCGCTTCGGCGGGCTGGCCACAGACGAGCAATCATCGCCCTACGAGGTTGCGGCCGAGCACCGCGTCTACCGGCTGCGGCACTACTACCCGGAGGCGACCGGCGACCCGGGTCCCGCCATCGTCCTCGTGCCGCCGCTGATGTTGGCGGCCGAGGTCTATGACGTGGCTCCGAGCACGAGCGCCGTGACGATCCTCCGTGAGCACGGCGCCGATCCGTGGGTGGTCGACTTCGGGGCCCCCGAGCGCGAGGAGGGGGGACTCGAGCGGACGCTGGCCGATCACGTCGTCGCGGTGTCCGATGCCATCGACGCGGTCCGGCAACTCACCGGCCGCGACGTCCATCTGGCCGGATATTCGCAGGGGGGGATGTTCTGTTACCAGGCCGCCGCCTACCGTCGGAGCAGCGGGATCAGCTCGGTGATCACCTTCGGCAGCCCGGTGGACACGCGCCACGGCATGCCCTTCGGCCTGCCCGAGCAATTCGCGGCCGACCTGGCCGAGCTCCTGGCCGAGGGCTTCCGGCGCTGGTCGGTGCCGGCCTGGGTCAGCCGCACGGGATTCCGCCTCCTCGACCCGGTCAAGACGATCCGCCACCAGCTGGAGTTCATCCTCCAGCTCCACGACCGCGAGGCTCTCCTGTCCCGGGAGCACCAGCGGCGCTTCCTCGAGGCCGACGGCTGGGTCGCCTGGCCCGGCCCCGCCCTGGCCGACTTTCTCGGCCAGTTCATCGCCCACAACCGGATGCTCGAGGGCGGGTTCGTGATCGAGGACCGGCTGGTCACCCTCGCCGACATCACCTGTCCGATTCTCACCGTGGTGGGGACGGTCGACCAGATCGCTCCCGCTGCCGGCGTCCAGGCCGTCGCCCAGGCGGCGCCCCAGGCTGACGTCTACGAGCTGGATATCGACGGCGGCCACTTCGCCCTCGTCGTCGGGTCCTCGTCCCGGAGGCGAACCTGGCCCACGGTGGCTGCCTGGGCGCGCTGGAGCGAAGGGGACGGCGAGCTCCCGGAGACGGTTGGGCGGCCAACCACCGAGACCTCGCTCGAGCTGAGCCGGAACGTCCGCAGCCGCGTGGGCTACGGCGTCGAGCTGGCGACCGGGGTGGGGGCGGGGATCGCCCGCTCGGTGCTGGGCACCACCCGCCGAGCCAGCCGCACCGCCGTCGCGCTGACCCAGGAGGCGGCGGGCCAGCTGCCCCGCCTGGCCCGGCTCGACCAGATCCACCCGGGCAGCCGGATCTCCCTCGGGCTGCTGGTCGAGGAGCGACGCCGGCGGGCCCCGGACGGGATCTTCTTCCTCTTCGAGGACCGGGCCTACACGGCCCGGGACTTCAACCAGCGGATCGACAACGTCGTCCGGGGCCTGATTGAGATCGGCGTTCGTCAGGGCGAGCACGTCGGGGTGCTGATGGGCTCGCGGCCCAGCGCCGTCGCCCTGACCATGGCCATCAGCCGCCTGGGGGCGGTCGCGGTGCTGATGCGACCGGATGGCGATGTGGCGCGCGAGGCCGAGCTCGGCCAGGTCGAGCGGATCGTCGCGGACCCGGAACGGGCCGATCTGGCGGCGGGCATCGCGACGGCTGAGACGTATGTGCTCGGCGGGGGCGGCGGCCCGCGGTCGCTCGGCCCCTTGGTCACCGACATGGAGCAGATCGACCCCGGTCAGGTGACGCTTCCGGACTGGTACCGCCCCAACCCGGGGAAGGCCCGCGACGTCGCCTTCATCGTCTTCACCGGTGAAGGCAAGCGGACGCGGATGAGCCGGATCACGAACCGGCGCTGGGCGCTCTCGGCCTTCGGCACCGCCTCCTCGGCCGCGCTCTCCCCCGCCGACACCGTGTACAGCGTGACGCCGCCCTACCACCCCTCCGGGGTGATGACGAGCATCGGGGGCGCCATCGCCGGCGGGGCGCGGCTGGCCATGGCCCGGAGCTTTGACCCCGCGACGTTCTGGGAGGAGGTCCGCCGCTACGGGGTCACAGTGGCCTCCTACACCTGGACCCTGGTCCACGACCTCGTCGAGGCCCCGCCCGAGCCCGGGGAGCGCCACCATCCGGTGCGGCTGTTCATCGGCTCAGGGATCCCGCCCAATCTGTGGCGCCGGGTGGAGCGCCGGTTCGCGCCCGCCCGTGTGCTCGAGTTCTATGCCTCCACCGAGGCCGGAGCGATCCTGGTCAACCTCCGCGACGTCAAGCGCGGGGCGATGGGCCGACCGCTGCCGGGCAGCGCCCAGGTGCGGATCGCCGAGTACGACCTAGAGGCGGGTGGCCTCGTCGTCGGCCCGGGCGGCTTTGCCCAGGAGTGCGGCGTCGATGAGGTCGGGATGCTGCTGGCGCGGGTCGGGCTTGACGAGCCGCTCAGCGTGGTGGCGCTGAGAGGCGTATTCGCGTCCGAGGACGCGTGGGTGGCCACCGGCGATCTCTTCCGGCGCGACGCCGACGGCGACTACTGGCGCGTGGATGGGGTGGGGGAGGTGATCAGGACGGTCGACGGCCCCGTGTTCACCAGCCCGATCCGCGACGCCCTCGGCGAGCTCGACGCGGTCGACCTGGCGGTGGCCTACGGTGTGCGACCCCCCGAAGGCGACCACGAGGTGGCGGTGGCGGCGGTCACGCTGCGCCCCGGTCAGGAGCTCAGCCCGCGGGAGCTCTCGCGGGCCCTCGCGAGCCTGGCGCCGCGCCAGCGCCCGCTGATCATCCGCCGGGTCCAGCGCATCCCCGTCACCACCTGGTTTCGCCCGCTCACCGGCCCCCTGCGTGACGAGGGCATTCCCGAGCCGGGCGACGGCGGCGAGGTGTGGTACCTCGACGCGTCCGGGGAGCGTTACCGCCCGCTCACCGACACCGCGCGCAAGCGGCTGGTCTCCGCGGCCGCCTAGGCCGGCACTGGCGAAGCGTGGAGAATTCGTCCCACCCCCCGGGACGAAATCGCCACGCTTCGGGTTAGGCGGCCGGCAGCGACTCGCCCGAGTAGAGCTTGATCACGCGGACGGCGCCGGCTGGGGCGGCGTTGATGCAGAGCTCGCAGAGCACGCACTCGTCGAGGTTTTCCTTGACGATCTCGACGCGCCCGGAGGCGTTGGTGAAGATGTCGACCGGGCAGACCTCGGCCAGCTTCGCCGCCAGCTCGGGATCGGCGTCTGAGGGCTCCCGTACCTCGACGTTGATGAACATCGCGTCGTGGTCGCTCACACCCGGGCTCCCATCTTCTCCTTGACGATCGTCGGGATCTCGGAGATCTCCTCGGCCACGACGATCCCCGCCTCGGCCAGGCGGGCGATCTTCTCTGACGCCGTGTCCTCCTTGCCCTCGACGATCGTCCCGGCGTGCCCGAAGCTCATGCCCGGCATCTCGTCCATGAAGCGACCGGCCATGAAGGCGACGATCGGCAGGCGCGAGTTGTTCTCGGTCACCCAGCGCGCCAGCTCGGCCTCCATCCGGCCGCCCGGCTCGGTGTAGATGACGATCGCCTGCGTCTCCTCGTCGGCCTCGAACAGGGGCATGAGCTCGGCGTAGGTCGAGCCGATGATCGCGTCGCCCCCGATGGAGACGGCGGTCGACTGCCCGAGGCCGGCGGCGCTCAGGGTGGAGGACATCTCGGTCGTCATGCCGCCGCTGCGTGAGATGACCCCGACGGGCCCGGGCCGGTAGGACTTGGCCGCGTCCTTGGCCGGGCCGCCGATCCCACCCATCTTGATCACGTCGGGAACGATGATGCCGAGGCAGTTGGGGCCGATGATCCGGGCGCCTCGCTCGGCGGCCAGCTCGACCATCTCGGCGACATCGCCGCGGGGGATGCGCTCGGTGACGATCACGACCAGCTTGACGTCGTTCTCCAGGGCCTCGAACACGGCGTCCTTGGTGAACGCGGGGGGGACGGTGACGACCGAGCCGTCGATCGGCCCGCCGTGGTGCTCCACCGCCTGGGCGACGGTGTCGAACACCGGCACCCCATGGACATCGCGGCCCAACCGCCCGGGGGTGACGCCGCCGACGATCTTGGCCCCCTTGCCGTAGTCGAGGCACTCGCGGGTCAGGTTGACCGCCTCACGGCCGGTGATGCCCTGGACGATGAAGGTCGTGTTCTCGTCGAGCAAGATCGACATCAGACGTCGGTCTCCGCGCCCACGTCGCCGGTGGTCTGTCGGAACCCGTCCCCAGCGCCGTTGGAGGCGCCCGTGCCCTGGATCTTCTCCACGGCACGGCGGGCGGCCTCGTGCAGGGAGACGCTCCGGTCGGCGTAGTCGACGCCGTAGCGCTCAAGGATCTTGAAGCCTTCCTCCTCCCAGGCGCCGGGGATGCGGAAGATGGTGATCTTCTCGGCCGGGTCAAAGCCGAGCTCGACGCACGCCTTGATAACGCCACGAGCGACGATGTCCACGCGAGTGTTGGAGACGATCGACATCATCACCGCGATCTTGTCCACCCCGGGCTTCGAGAGCACGAGCTTGGCCAGGCCTTTGGCCTTGCGGACCGAGGGGTTACCCCCGATCTCGCAGTAGTTGGCGGGGTCGCCGCCGTGGGCGCGGACGGCGTCGAACAGGGTCAGCGAGCCGCCGCCGGCCCCGATGACGAGGCCCAGGTTGCCGTCAAACTCGGTCACGTTGCCCGCCACTCCGCGGTGGTCCTGGGCGTCTACCTGCTCGCCCGCCAGCTCAAACGGGGTCGGCTCCCGCGCCTGGCGGGTCTCTTCGTCACCCACGCCGAGCTCGTGCAGCAGCGCCTTCTGCCGCGGCCGGGCCTCGTTCTCCATGTCCATGTGAGCGTCGAGGGCCACGAACGAGCCGTCGTCGAGCTGGCCCAGCGGATTGATCTCGGCCAGGGTCATGTCGTAGTCCAAGAACAGGCGGGCCAGCCGAGCCAGGATCGGCGTGAGCCGGCTCAGCGCCGAGCCGCTGACCCCCAGCGACGCGATCAGCTGCTTGGCCTGCCAGTCGGCGAACGGCCGCAGGGTGGAGAAGTGCATCCGGGCGACGTGATCGGGATGCTGCTCGGCCACCTCCTCGATATCGATCCCGCCCATGTCGGAGAAGAGCATCACCGGGCGCTTGCGGATCCCGTCCCAGACCACACCGGCGTAGTACTCGTGCTTGACCGCCGCCTTCGAGTCGACGAGGACCCCGCGCGGCATGTGACCGCCGATCTCGAGCTCGAGGACGTGCCGGGCGTGACCCTCGGCCTCCTCCGGCGTATCGGCGAACTGGACGCCGCCCGCCTTCATGCGCCCGCCGGTGAGGACCTGTGACTTGATCACGACCGGGCCGCCGATCTCGGCGGCAATCGTCCTCACCTCCTCGGGGGTCTTGGCAAAACCGTGGCGGGTGACTGGGATCCCGGCCTTGGCCACGATCGCGCGTGACTCGTACTCGAAGAAGCGCATCGACGGCGCGGGAGGCTAGCGAAGCCGGTTGATCGGGAGCGCCAGCCCGCAATCCTGGGAATTTCGATCAAATGAGTTGACTCTGTGCTAAACAACCCGGCAAAGCTGATCGACTTACTCCTAATGGTCAGCTCTTCGATCGCGAAACCGAGAGGACGACATGAAGAGACGATTCAGGGTTCCGGGCCTGGCCCGAGCCTCGAGGCGGGCCATCCCGCTGACCGCGGTAGCCGTGCTGGCCGGTGTTTCGCTGGCCGCATGCGGCGGGTCATCCGATAGCACCGCCTCGAACGCCGCCGACACCTCGTCTTCGGGGTCCGGCAAGACGGGCACCCAGCTCGCCCTGGTCGCCTACTCGACTCCCAAGAAGGCCTACGACGCGCTGATCTCGGCCTACGAGCAGACGAGCCAGGGCAAGGGGGTCTCCTTCAGCGAGTCCTTCGGGGCATCGGGATCTCAGAGCCGGGCCGTTGCCTCGGGTCAGCCCGCCGACGTGGTCGCCTTCTCGACCGCGCCCGACGTCACCCGCCTGGTCAAGGCCGGCCTCGTCTCCTCGGGCTGGGATGCCGGCGCAAACCAGGGGGTTCCCAGCAACTCCGTGGTCGTGCTCGTGGTCCGCAAGGGCAACCCCAAGCACATCACGGGCTGGGATGACCTGGTCAAGCCGGGCGTCGATGTCGTCACGCCGAACCCCTCGACCTCGGGGAGCGCACGCTGGAACATCCTCGCCGCCTACGGGGCCGAGCTCAAGGAGGGCAAGACCCCGGCCGAGGCCCTGGCCTACTTGAAGACGCTCCTGACCAAGAACGTCAGCGTCCAGCCCTCGAGCGCGAGCTCGGCGCTGGAGACGTTCACCTCGGGCAAGGGCGACGTGCTCCTCGACTACGAGAGCGACGCGATCGCGGCCGAGAAGGCGGGCGACTCGATCCAGTACATCGTGCCCAAGCAGACGCTGCTCATCCAGACGCCCGTCGCGATCACCAGCAATGGCTCGCACAAGAGCCAGGCGCAGGCGTTCGTCACCTGGCTCTACTCACCCGCCGCCCAGACGATCTGGGCCAAGGAGGGCTACCGGCCCGTGCTCCAGTCGGTGGCGAGCCAGTACGCCAGCCAGTTCCCCACGCCGCCGCAGCTGTTCACGATCAAGACGCTGGGCGGGTGGACCGTGATCGACAAGAAGTTCTTCGGAGCCTCCAACGGGCTGATCACGAAGATCGAGCAGGCCGCCGGGGTGCCCACTGTCTCCAGCTGACGCACTCGCGGCTCGGGCGCCCGCGCCGCGGGCGCCCGAAGCCCGGGCCCGAGCGCGGCGGCGCCGGGCCCAGCCACGCGGCGCCCTGGGCCTCGGCGTGGCCATGGTCTACATGAGCGTGTTCGTGCTCATCCCGCTCGCCGCGGTGACGGTCAAGGCGGTCAGCCAGGGCACGGGCACGCTGTGGAGCTCGATCACCAACACGGTTGCGCTCCAGGCGCTCGCGGTGACGCTCGTCTCGTCCCTGGTCGTGGCGGCGATCGGGGCCGTGATGGGGACGCTGATGGCCTGGGTGCTCGTGCGAGACCGGTTCCCGGGCAAGCGCTTCGTCAACGCGCTGATCGATCTCCCGTTCGCGCTGCCGACGATCGTGGCCGGCCTGACCCTGATCGCTCTCTACGGGCCCGATAGCCCGGTTGGCATCCACCTCGCCTACACGCGGGGCGCCGTGATCGTGGCGCTTCTGTTCGTGACGCTGCCCTTCGTCGTGCGCTCGGTCCAGCCGGTGCTGATGGAGCTCGACCGCGAGGTCGAGGAGGCGGCGAGCTCGCTCGGGGCCTCGAACCTGACCACCTTCCGGCGCATCGTCCTGCCCGCCCTGCGCCCCGCCATCATCTCGGGCACGGCGCTGGCGTTCGCCCGCGCGGTGGGGGAGTTCGGCTCGCTGATCCTGATCGCCGGCAAGGTCCAGATCGCCAGCATCGTCATCTACGCCGACATCGAGAACGGCGATCCCCAGTCCGCGGCCTCGCTGTCGGTGGTGCTGCTCGCCATCTCGCTGCTCGTGCTCGTCCTGCTCCGCCGATTGGGGGCCCGGGGTGCGCGTTAGCCGCTCGGCGACCCTCTCGCTGCGGGCCGTGGCGCTCGTCTATCTGAGCCTGCTGCTGCTGGTCCCGCTGGGCGTGATCTTCGCCAAGACGTTCGAGCACGGCTTCGGCACGGCGTGGGGCTGGGTGACCACTCCGGCCGCTGTGAGCGCCTTCTGGCTCTCGGTCACCATCGCCGCCATCGCGGTGCCGCTGAACACAATCTTCGGGGTCGGCGCGGCCCTCGTGCTCGTGCGCGGAAAGACGCCGGGCCGGGCTCTCCTCGATGGGCTGATCGACCTGCCCTTCGTCGTCTCCCCGGTCGTCGTCGGGCTCTCGCTCGTGCTTGTCTACGGTGCTGGGGGGTGGTTCGGGAGCTGGTTTTTGCACCAGGGGATCCGGATCATCTACGCCCCGGCGGGCATGATCATCGCCACCGTCTTCGTCTCGCTCCCGTTCGTCGTGCGCGAGGTGGCACCCGTCCTGTCCGAGGTGGGCGAGGAGCAGGAGCAGGCGGCGGCCACCCTGGGGGCGTCCCGCTGGCAGACCTTCTGGCGGATCACCCTGCCCTCGATCCGCTGGGGCGTCGCCTACGGCGTCGTGCTGACCACGGCCCGCGCCCTGGGCGAGATCGGGGCCGTTGCCGTCGTGTCATCCAACGTCGCCGGCTCGACCCTGACTCTGCCGCTGCTCGTCCAGCAGCGGGTGACCACCTCCTTTGGCTCCCAGGCCGTCACCAGCTCCTATGCCGCGGGCACCGAGCTCGCGGTCATGTCGCTGGTCGTGCTGGTGGCCATGACCCTGCTCGCGCCGAGGAAAGGAGATGCCGCATGAGCATCGAGGTCGAGTCGATCACCAAACACTTCGGCGAGTTCTCGGCCCTGGACGACGTAAGCTTGACGGTGGCCGAGGGCTCGCTCACCGCCCTGCTCGGTCCGAGCGGGTCGGGCAAATCGACCCTGCTGCGCATCATCGCCGGGCTCGAGGCGCCGGACACCGGAACCGTTCTCCTCGACGGCAAGGACGTCACCGATGCCCGTCCCCAGGACCGGGGCATCGGCTTCGTCTTCCAGCACTACGCCCCGTTCGCCCACATGAGCGTGTTCGAGAACGTGGCCTTCGGCCTGCGGATCCGCAAGCGGCCCCGCGACGAGGTGCGGACCCGGGTCGAGGAGCTGCTCGCCCTGGTCGGGCTGACCAAGTGGTCCGGACAGCGCCCGCACCAGCTCTCAGGCGGCCAGCGGCAGCGCATGGCGCTGGCTCGCGCCCTCGCCGTCGATCCCACGCTGCTCCTGCTCGACGAGCCCTTCGGCGCCCTCGACGCGAACGTCCGCGGCGAACTCCGCCGCTGGCTGCGCCGCCTCCACGACGAGCAGGGCGTGACCACCGTGCTCGTCACCCATGACCAGGAGGAGGCGATGGAGATCTCCGACACGATCGCCGTGATGAACGAGGGGAAGATCGAGCAGGTGGGATCCCCGCGTGAGGTCTACGACGCCCCCGCGACCCCGTTCGTGATGGGCTTCATCGGTCCCGTGAGCCGGGTCGAGGGCCACCTCGTCCGCCCCCACGACGTATCGGTCTCGCTGGGACCCGAGCCCGGCGCCGTCGAGGCGATGCTCAAACGGGTCATCTACCTCGGCTTCGAGGTCCGGCTCGAGCTCGAGCTGCCCGGCGGCGACACCGCGCAGGCGCTGCTCACCCGGGGCCAGACCGAGCAGCTCGAACTGAGCGCCGGAGACATCGTCTACGTGAAGTGGGACTCGGCGCATGCGCCGAGTCCTCCGGCGGTGCATGCACCGCCGGACGGGGGCGAGCATGCTCGCCCCCGAACCGCTACCGCGTGACCCAAGCCTCGGGGTCGTCGGCCAGCCGGTCGATCTTGGCCGGGATGTGGCTGGTCGCGATGTCGGCGAGCGTGACGTGCTCGACGACCGCGCGCAGGTTCGCCCGCACGGCGATCCAGACCCGGGGCAGCGCCACCGCGGCGCCGTCGTAGGCGGCTTCCTCAGGCGGGCCGCCGCGGACGCTGGCCAGGGGGCCCTCGACGGCCCGGATGACGTCGGCCACGGTGATCTCGGGCGCCGGCTTGGCCAGGCGAAAGCCGCCCTCGGCGCCCCGCTGAGAGCGCACGATGCCGGCGTGGCGGAGCTCGGAGAGGATGTTCTCCAGGAAGTTGAGGGGAATGCCCTGGGCGGTGGCGATCCGCTCCGCCTTCACGGGCCGCTCCTCGTCAGCCGCGCCCGCCAGTTCGACGGCGGCGCGCACGGCGTAGTCAGCCTTGGCCGAGATTCGCACGTCGGCTAAGCCGCCGCGGGCTCAAACCCGTAGGCCTCGGCCAGCTCAGGGTCCTTGTGGGCGAGCATCTCGGCCAGCTCCACCATCACCTTGCACTGCTTCCAGGTCGCGTCGTCCTGCATCTTGCCGTCGATCATGTGCACGCCGCGCCCGTCCGGGATGGCCTCGAGCACCTTTTTGGCGAAGGCGACCTCCGCGGGATCGGGGCTGAACACCTTCTTGGCGATCTCGATCTGGACCGGGTGCAGCGACCAGGCGCCGACGCAGCCGAGGAGGAAGGCGGCGCGGAACTGGGTCTCGCAGCCCTCGACGTCGCGGATGTCGCCGTAGGGCCCGTAGAAGGGGAGGATCCCCGCCGAGGTGCAGGCGTCGACCATGCGGGCGATCGAGTAGTGCCAGGGGTCCTGCTGGGCGGTCGCCCGCGGGCCATCGGGGTTGTTGGGGTTGGGGTCGTTGATGACCCGGTAGCCGGGATGGCCGCCGCCCACCCGGGTCGTCTTCATCCGGCGCGAGGCAGCGAGGTCGGCCGGGCCGAAGCTCATCCCCTGCATGCGCGGGCTCGCGGTGGCGATCTCCTCGAGGTTGACCACGCCGAGCCCGGTCTCGAGGATGGCGTGGATCAGGATCGGGCGCTCGAGCTCGTGCTTGGCCTCGAGCTGGGCCAGGAAGCGGTCCACGTAGTGGATGTCCCACGGCCCTTCGACCTTGGGGATCATCATCACGTCGAGCCGGTCACCGATCTCGGCCACGACGCTTGTGATGTCGTCGAGGACCCAGGGAGACTCGAGGCTGTTGACCCGGGTCCAGAGCTGGGTGTCGCCGAGCTCCATCTCCTTGCCGACGCGGATCAGGCCCTCACGCGCGGCCTCCTTGCGGTCCACCGGGACCGCGTCCTCCAGGTTGCCGAGCAGGATGTCCACGGTGGGCGCGATCTCCGGGGCCTTGGCCACCATCTTCTCGTTCGAGAAGTCCAGGAAATGGATCATCCGGCTCGGCTTGAACGGGATCTCCAGGACCGGCGCCGGGGCGCCGATGGCCAGGGGCTTGGTGAAATCGCGAGGGTTACGCAACGTTTGTCTCCTGTGGGTTTGCTCAGCCAAAGCTAGCGAGGATCAAATCAGCGACAGCCCACCGTCCACCGTCAGCACCTGCCCGGTGATGTAGCTGGCCTCCTCCGAGAGCAGGAAGACCACGGCCGCCGCCACCTCCCACGCCGTGCCCTGTCGTCCCAACGGGATCGGAGTCTTCTCGCGCGAGGGCCGGGCGGCGGAGGCCCCGCGCCCGAGCGGGGTGTCGATCAGACCGGGAGCGAGGAGGTTGGCCCGGACGCCGCTGCGGGCGGCCTCGAGCGCGGTGTGCCGGCACAGGCCGACGAGGCCGGCCTTGGACGCGTCGTACGCGGGGATGCCGCTTCCGGGGCGCAGACCGGCGGTCGAGCCGATGAACACGATCGAACCACCGGGTCTGAGCGCCGGGAGGGCCGCACGGGCGCAGAGGAAATGGCTTCGGAGATTGACCCTGAGGACGAGATCCCAGTCGCGCGGGGTCGTGCCCTCGAGGCGACGCCCGGCGCCGATCCCGACGTTGAGGACGAGTCCGTCGAGCTGCCCCGCGGTCTCGATCATGGCTCGGCACGCCCCCTCCTCGCTGACGTCGGCCAGGATCGCCGAGGGCTTTGCGCCCTCGGCTTCGAGTAGCTCAAGCGTGCCCTCGAGTGCCGCCTCATCCCGGTCGGCACAGATCACTTCGGCCCCCTCACGGGCGGCTAGGACCGCGATGGCCCGCCCGTTGCCGATCGGCGGGTCAGGGTCAGGAGAGGGCCGCGTGCCGGCGCCGACGACGAGAACCCGGCGGTCGCCGAGCCGGCCGGGGCTCACGGGCCGAAGCCCTCGACGCCCGCCTCCAGAGGGACTCCGAGTGCGTTCAGTGTGAACGCGACCATGTGGTAGGCGCCGACGAGCATCGGAACCTCGATCAGCTGCTGCTCGTCGTAGCGCGACGTGAGCTCATTCCACGTCGCCTCATCGATCCGGGCGCTGGCGTGGAGCTCGTCGGCGGCGCAGAGGAGCGTCACCTCGAACGGGTCCCAGCCGGCGGCGTCCGGCCCGTCGCGGACGCGGTCGATCTCCGCGTCGCTGAGACCCACGGCGCGGCCGATGACCGCGTGCTGGGCCCATTCGTACTCGGCCTGGCAGAGCCAGGCGGTGCGGAGGATCAGGAGCTCGCGCTCGCGGGCGGGCAGCTTGCCGGCCAGGAGCTTGCCCCCGAAGGGCAGCCAGCGCCGGAACAGGCCGGGATGGCGGACCAGGGTCGAGAAGATGTTCGCCGTCGGCGCGTCGGGAGCATCGGCGATCTGGACCTGGGCCAGCAGCTCACGCGCCTGCTCGTCCTGCTCGTCGGGAGGCAGCGGCGGGATGCGGGGTGCGGCCGGCACGGCGCGGAAACTACCCGGTCGCAGGGCGATTAGGCGATTCGGGGTTCCTCCATGCGGCGCGAACGAGCCCGGGATGGCATCCTCATAGGAGCCACCGAGTCAGGAGAAGTGATGACAGCAACCGGAAGCATCGAGACCGACCAGGCAGCGCGGGAGGCGTCAGGCGCCCACCCGTACGGTCGCTACCTGGAGGAGTTCGAGGTGGGGGCGGTGTACAAGCACTGGCCGGCCAAGACGGTGACCGAGAGCGATGACCACCTCTTCTGCCTGCTGACCATGAACCACCATCCGCTTCATATCAACGACGTGTACGCCAGCCAGTCCCAGCAGGGGCGCAACGTGGTCGTGGGCCCGCTCGTCTATTCGCTGGCCCTGGGCATGAGCGTCTCCGACGTCAGTGGCAAGGCGATCGCCAACCTGGCCACCGAGGAGCTCAAGCACCCGGCTCCGGTGTTCCATGGCGACACGCTGTTCTGTGAGTCCGAGGTCCTCGAGGTCCGGGAGTCGCAATCAAAGCCCGACCGCGGCACGGTCAAGGTCCACACCCGCGTGCTCAACCAGGACGGGGTTCTGGTGGCCGAGTTCAAGCGCGTCGTGCTCGTGCCCCGCCGTGACGCCGGCAACGGCTCCGGCGGCTCTTTCTCGGCCGAGTCGAACGTCGAATAAACCCCCGGCAGCAGGTCGAATACGGACCATCTGCGGTCTTTTTCACCGTTCCCGGGGTACGCTTTCCTACGCCACCGAAGATTGAGGAGTTGCTGAACAACATGGCCCATACCGCACCGAAGCACCAATCGACCACCGACCACGAGGGACTACGGGCGTGGGTCGAGGAAGTGGCGGCCATGACCCGGCCGGACGAGGTCCACTGGTGCGACGGATCGACGGAGGAATACGAGCAGCTGTGCCAGGCGATGATCGAGGCGGGCACGATCCTGCGCCTGTCCGACGCGAAGCGGCCCGGTTCCTATCTCGCGCTGTCTGACCCGGCCGACACGGCTCGGGTCGAGGACCGGACCTTCATCTGCTCGGCCGAGGAATCGGACGCCGGACCCACCAATCACTGGCGCGATCCCGATGAGATGCGGGAGACCCTGACCGAGCTCTTCACCGGCTCGATGCAGGGCCGCACGATGTATGTCGTCCCGTTTTCGATGGGCCCGCTGGGCTCGCCGATCTCCTATATCGGCGTCCAGCTCACCGATTCCCCTTACGTCGTCGCCTCGATGCGGATCATGACCCGGATGGGGCAGGAGGCGCTCGACTGCCTGGGCGAGGACGGCGACTTCGTGCCCTGCCTGCATTCGGTCGGCATGCCGTTGACCGAGGGCGTCGAGGACGTGGCCTGGCCCTGTAACGCCGACAACAAGTACATCGTGCACTTCCCCGAGACCCGGGAGATCTGGTCCTTCGGCTCCGGCTATGGCGGCAACGCCCTGCTGGGCAAGAAGTGCTTTGCCCTGCGGATCGCCTCCGCGATGGCGCGGGACGAGGGGTGGCTGGCCGAGCACATGCTGATCCTCAAGCTGACCTCCCCCGAGGGGGAGAGCAAGTACATCGCCGGCGCCTTCCCCAGCGCCTGCGGTAAGACCAACCTGGCCATGATGATTCCCTCGGTTGAGGGCTGGAAGGTTGAGACGATCGGCGATGACATCGCCTGGATGAAATTCGGCTCCGACGGGCGGCTCTACGCGGCCAACCCGGAGGCGGGCTTCTTCGGCGTGGCGCCGGGCACCAGCGAGCGCACGAATCCCAATGCGCTCAAGATGCTCGCGCGCGACACCCTCTTCACCAACTGCGCGCTGACCGACGGCGGCGACATTTGGTGGGAGGGGATGAGCGAGGAACCGCCGCCCCACCTCACCGACTGGCGCGGGAACGACTGGACACCCGAGTCCGAGAGCACGGCGGCGCACCCCAACGCCCGCTTCACCGTCGCCATCGACCAATGTCCCTCGGCCGGCGACGAGTGGGATGACCCGGCTGGGGTGCCGATCGACGTGATGCTGTTCGGCGGCCGGCGCGCCGCGGTCGTGCCGCTGGTGTTCGAGGCCACGGACTGGGAGCACGGCGTGTTCCTGGGCTCGACGATGGCCTCGGAGAAGACGGCCGCGGCCGCCGGGACGGTGGGCGAGCTGCGCTTTGACCCGATGGCCATGCTTCCGTTCTGCGGCTACAACATGGCCGACTACTTCGCCCACTGGCTCAAGATCGGGCGCCGGGACGGGGCCCAACTGCCCAAGATCTTCCATGTCAACTGGTTCCGCAAGGACGACGACGGCAAGTTCCTGTGGCCCGGCTTCAAGGAGAACTCACGCGTCCTGGCCTGGATCTTCCGGCGCTGCGACGGCGATGCCGAGGCGGTCGAGACGGAGATTGGACTCGTCCCGCCGGTCGGCGAGGGCGGGATCCCGCTTAAGGGACTCGAGATCTCAGACGAGGCCATGACCAAGCTGCTCGAGGTCGATCCCGAGGAGTGGCGACTTCAGATCCCGCAGATGCACGAGCACTACGCCCGCTTCGGCAGCCGGTTGCCGAGCGAGCTGCGTTCGCAGATGAAGGCGCTCGAGGAGCGGCTCGGCTGCTAGCTGCTTCGCGGGGGCGCGTTCCAGAAGCGCTGTGCGCGGCGCGCGAGCGCTTCTG
>Ga0335074_10003776_pt1 | contig 20781 bp, 13 predicted proteins | sample Lox_Sample_23_FD_206715 | JGI IMG/M metagenome (GOLD analysis project Ga0335074, IMG submission 206715) | Soil microbial communities from Loxahatchee National Wildlife Refuge, Florida, United States - Lox_Sample_2.3 | ecosystem: Environmental > Terrestrial > Soil > Wetlands | place: USA... | reverse complement strand
AGCGGTGATCGAGCCTCCGGTCACCACCTGGCCCTGAGCGTTATAGAACGTGATGCCCCCGTAGGGCGCCGGGCTCAGCGGGTACCAGGGCGGAGTCGGACCTCCACCGCCTGCGGCGACGGCAGCCCCACCTCCCACCAGGATGCTTGCGGTGGCAGCAGCGGCCGCAGTAGCAGCCAGCATCGCGCCAAAGATTCTGCCGTGTCTCACAGATTTCCTTTCCCCTAGCGAGTTGATGAGTAGGTCAGCCAGTGGTCCCACGACGGCGACGCGATACTGCGGCCGCTACCAGAAGAGCGCCGACTACCAGCACGGAGAGGCCGAGGGCTGCCGCGATCGGGCCGGCGCTGGAGGTGTGCGCGGAGTCGGCAGCGTCGGCTGCGCTCCCGGACGACGAGCCGCCGTTCGAGCCACTGCCGTTCGCGCCGCTGCCCGACGAGCCAGCCGTGGTCGACGACCCGGATGTGGTGCCGCTCTTCGCGGCCGCCCCGGACGAGGATTTCGGCATGCCGCTGGCGCCTGGCATGCCGTCGAGCACCTCGACGGACTCCGCCTTGCCGCTGGTGCACGACGCGTGGCCGCCGGCCACCAGATGCCAGGTATTGCCGATCACCTGGATGTCAGCGGCCGCGTAGCCCATGACGTCCTCGACCCGGTCCGGGGCGCCCAGATACAGCCGCAGCTCGATCAGGTGGTCCCAGATCGGATGGAACTGCTCGGTCATGTAGCTCAGCGGCTCGTCGATCGGCGTGAATTGCGCCATCGGGTGCAGCCGGTTGCTGTACAGGGATGCGGCGGCCATGAACACGCCGCTCCACGCGCCGGCCGGCGTGTACGGCCGCGGCTGGTAGGCGGTCATCTGAGCCTTCGCGCCCTTGATCCAGTAGGCCGATGACGCGGGCACGCTCGACACAGCGCGCCACACGAACGGCTTGGCGTTAATGCTGCCTTCCGTGATCGGCTTGAGGTTGGTGCCGCACAGCGTGAGCCAGCCAGCCTGGTCCGGGTCCTTGAACGGCAGCTTGAACGCCCTGCTTGCGGACGATGTGGTGCCGGCAGACGCTGCCATCGCTGGCGCTGCGCCGATAGCGACCGCGATCGCTGCCGCGCCGAGCAGCGCGGCTAGCTGGCGTACCCTCACGAATCTCACGACATCCCTCCCGCAGCGCTGGGCGCTGGTACTCGTTCGTGGCTTGCGGCCGCGGCCTTGTGGTGACGACGGCGCCGGCGGTACCACCAGCCGGCCCCGAGCAGAATCAAGAAGATGAGGATGAGCAGCGGGATCCGGGGCCACGCCCAGTAGTTGGCCTGCCTGGTGTAGATGGTCAGACCCTGGTCGTACTGACCGGTGACCGCAAGCGGCGCGATGTCGACTTTCGCGTGCATGAGGAGCTCGGGATAGACGCCCGGCACCGTCACCTTGGCCGCGTCGGTACCACCGGGAATCATCGGCGGGACCGAGACCGCATCGAGCCGCGACTCAGTCGAGCCGAACAGGCCGCTCACATAGACCGAGACCTTGCCGCCGAGGATCTCGTTTCCGCTGTTGAGGACAGTGAACGCCAGTGTGGTGAACCCCGATGACTGCGGGCTCAGCGGATTGCGGTAACTCACCTTGAGCCCGCTCACGCTGAGCCGTGGCTGCAGCTTGCCGGAGATCCTGGCGATGACGCGGGCGGCGACCTGCTGGACCAGGTGCACCTTGGCGTGGTTCTTGCTCTGGATCGTCGAGGTCAGGCTGGCGATGATCGCCCCTTCGTGATCACCCGGCGTCGCGTTGTGCGGGAACACCACGGTAATGGGGAGGAAGGCTTTCGTCTTGGGTGCCAGGTGAAGTGTGAACGGGGCATGCTTCCCGTCGATTGTTATCCAGGACGCCAGGCCTCCGTGCGACTTCCCCCGGGTGAGGAAGGCGGTGCCGCCATGCGCCGTGCTCACCGCATTGCTGGCAAAGACGTAAAGGCTGACCGCGGTCGTCCCGTAGTTGATGACCGCGACCTGATCTTTCAGAAACGATCCGCCCGTCCCGGCCCAGTTGAAATATGGTCGGCCGTCGATCTTGTTTTTCGTGGCGGGGCCGAGGCCGAAGAAGGCGCGCGGCGGGCTGGCAGCGTCCGTCGATGCGTGGGCCGGGGCTGCCGTGGCAGCGAAGGCGCTGGTGCAGGCTACAGCGCCGAGGAGTCCGGCTGCCAGCGCGGCCGCCAAAGTGCGCTTGCCTGCGGTCCGGGCTCGCGCCCTCAGGCCCGCTATCCAGCCGGAGCCCGCAGTAGTTATGTCGTCCATTTAGGTGCAGCCCTCCGCCTGGTCCCCGATAGGCGCCGGAAAGCATCGAGATGCGACACCATCGCAGCAGCAGACGCTACCAACTCAGGTTGCGGGTAAGTGGGGTATGGATTGAACAGAAAGTTAACTAGCGGCATCTATCAAAGAACCAGACTGTAATAATCGCTCGCTGAAAGCAGAGCGAGCTGGGCAGTCGCCAGATGCGGCCGCCCAGCTCGCCGGCTAACTCTTCCGTCGCTTTCTGGCTGGCGGCTAGCTCGCGATGGTGAACGTAATGGTGCCGACGAACACGCCAGCCTCGGTCGAGGTCGGCGCGTTCAGCGTCACGGTGCCGTTGATGCCGACCGTTCCGTCTGGCTGCGCGGAGTCGGCGGCAATCTGGTGCGCGGCGGTCCCGCCCAGTCCAAGGCTGCCCGTGTCGGTCGGGGAGACCGGCGGGGTGGCAGCGGGCTGGTCGGTAACAGTGACGTCACCGGTCTGGATGGCGTTGCCGGACACGAACACCGGGGTGAGGTTCGTCAGGCCGACGTTCTCCCCGCTGATCGTGCCGCCCGGGTTGCCGGAGCCGTCAGAGAGGTTGCTGGCCAGCGCCGACACTGTCCACGGCAGGTTGCCTGACTGGGTGTCGACAACCGTGATGCCGTTGAAGTTGGTACCCGGAACGTCAGCCGCACCGCCGGTGTCCAGCGAGGCCGACGCACTGAAGTAGGTGCCGCTGGAGTTGAGCGCCAGCGTTCCCAGGTTCAGCGGGTTGGTAGCGGTGTACGGCGTGGAGATCGAGAGCGTACCCGCGGGCACGGTGCCCTCGATCGTTGCCGTGGTGCTACACGTGGTGCAGGCTGGCGCCGCCTCGGTAAAGGTCACCGGAGACGAACTGGAGCCAGCAAACTGCGGCGTGCCGGACGTGGTGCCGGAGTAGGTGGCGACCACAGAGTGGCTGCCAGCCGAACTGTAGGTGAAGGTGACACTGTAGGTACCCGTGGAACTGACAGCCGTGGTGGCAAACGGGGTGGTCGAACCGTTGTCAAACAGGCTTACCGTTCCGGCGGCAACCGTCGTGCCGGGGGTGGTGGTGTCGGTGACCGAACCGGTGAAGGTAACCGCTCCGGCCGGGCCGCCGCCGCCAGACTCAGCAAGCGTCGTCGCCGTGCTGTCCGGCGGCGCGCCGACTAGGTAGTTGATGGTGTTGGAGGCCGAGCCGATGTCAGCCGAGCCGATTGTCGGCGTGAAGACCGCCTGGTAGGGAGTCGTCGCACCGGCTGGCGGAGTCACCGTCACCGACGCGCTTCCGCTGCTGGTCGTGACCGTCTGGGTCGCGCCCACCTGGGTGGTGCCGCTCCAGAACGTGACCGTGCCCGCGGTCGCTGGTGAAACGTTCGCCGTCAGCGTGACCGGCGACGGGGTGGTGGTGTTCTGCGGGCTTGGCGGGTTAGCGGTCAGCGTGGTGGTGGTGTTCTGCGTGTAGTCCGGGTAGTCCACCGACCAGGTACCAGCAGTCGGATCAGTGGCGGTTCCCCCGGTGATGTTCACCGAGATGACCGTGTCCCAGATGGTGGTGTCCTGCGGGATGCCTGCGCCGCCCACCTTCATGCGGATGTCGTACAGGCCTGTGTACCCCGACGCGGTCGAGGTGTTGGGCTCGATGATGATGGCGTCGGCGAGAGTCTCGTCGGTGGACGCCTCGGTGACCACCGGGTTAGCGGTCGTCCCGATCTGTCCCGGCGCCGAGGTGTTCGGGTACGTAGTGGATGAACTGATCTGACTGCCACCCCAGCTGTACGGGTTCTCCCCGCTCACCGGCGTGTACGCGTACAGAGTCGCCTTGGAGTAACCCGAGCCAGGCTCAGGCGCGTCCGCAACCGCGTACGCGGCGAGGCCCGGGCTGGTGATCGAGCCTCCGGTCACCACCTGGCCCTGCGCGTTGTAGAAGGTGATGCCACCGTACGGCGCTGGACTGAGTGGATACCACGGCGGAGTCGGACCGCCACCGCCCGCAGCGAGAGCAGCCCCACCTCCCGCCATGAGTCCGACACCGGCGACCAGCGCGGCAGCTGCCGCTCCGACCGCCAGCGAACGGAACTTCCCCTTCATGTGGACCCCTTTCGTGATGGGTAACCCCGACCCTCGCCGGACGGTCCGGCCAGGATCTTTCTCCAACCTGAGTTAGCGGGGACCCCCTTGAGGGCCGCCGGAACCGGCGGCCCTCAAGGTCTGGAACTCAGGTCAGTTCAGCGGCGAGGTCAGGCACGACTGCGACGCTGGGTTAGCTCCGGCCTCAGCCAGCAGCGTCTTGCCGGCCGCCGTCTGGAAGAACGGCGTCGGACCGCCCGGGTCGCAGAACAGCGTCTCCGCCCAGTTGAGCGAGCCGCCTGGCTGCCACGGCGTGGTGGAGATCTGGTCTGTCCACCGGTAGACGATGTTCAGGTTGCGGGTGTCGGTATAGCTGGCCGTCCCGTCGGGCCCGGTACCGGTCAGCTGCTCGATCCCTGGTGTCAGCACGCTCGCCGACGTGTTCGGGTAAGCAATCGCCGGGTTACGGAAGTACGCGTTCGCCTGCCCAGGGTTCGAGCCGAAGGTGGTGTTGCCGCTCAGGCCCGAGTACAGGTCGAGACGGGCACCGGAGAACGGCTCGATGGCGTCGGCCGCGCAGTTCGGCGAGCACGTGTCGGTGGTGATGATGGGGTTGGTGGTCGTGCTCGACAGGCTGGTAATGGCGGTGGGGTCGTTCTCCTCGCCAATGGTGGTGCAGCTGCCAGGCGTGACCGATACACCCGTTCCGAGGCCGAGAGCAGCCCCGAGGTCAGCCAGGAAGGTGCTCCGGGTGCCGGAGCCTGGCTGCGGGATGATCGGGATGATCACGTCGTTCGACACGCCGGCCGGGACTGTGCCCGACCCGCCGTCCGCCGTGGAGTACAGGTCAGCCCAGGTCAGGCAGTTCGGCGTGTTGGCCTCGTAGATCAGGCCAAGCTGCTTCGCTGAGATTCCCGGAATGGTGCTGCCACTGCACGTACCTGTGCTGCCGCATGGCGCGTTGGTGGTGAGGTCCGCGGCGATCCGGAGGTTCTCGGTCCCCAGGACGAAGTCCTGCAGCCCGTCCCAGCCGTTTGTCTGCGCGACCGCACCCTCGGAAGCAGTCGGGTTGCTCGACATCCGGGCGAAGTTGATCGTCGGATCAGCAGCCGAGGTGTCCGCGAGGAGTGCGTTGATGCCGGCGCCGCTACCGTTGATCCGCAGCTGCGGGTAAGTGCCTCCCCGGTAAACGGCGGTCGGGTTCAGCGCACCCGCGGTGGGGTTAGACAGCGACGCGCCAACTGCCCAGGAGAAGCGCGCATTGGCGTCCGCCGTCGCGTCCATGCTGACCAGCTTGTAGGCCCCGCCGAGGTCGTTGTACCCGGCGTCACCGTCGACGTCGCCGTCTGCGGCGAAGTCGACCATGTACTGCAGAGTGTCCGACCCACCGCCGACGATGTCGTTCGGCCCCGGGGCGTAGTCGGCCAGAGCGGGCCCTGCACTCATAACTGCCGTGAGAGCCATGCCCCCCAGCAGAGTGCAGGCAGCCGCAAGGCTGACTGTGACTCTTACTCGTTTGCGCACGTGATGGTCCCTTCTCTCGCGCAAGCGGCTTGCCTTTGCCGCGCACCCAGCGAAGCGGGCCATGGTCACCAGGGATCGCGTTTCAAATGAACGACGTGAAAACTAGGACTTAACATTGCGGCCGGCAATTATCGTGAATGGAATGCACACAGGGAGCTTCTGCATTCGGTCTTCTGTAGCGCCAGGTGAACAACGGTCAACGTGGCGCGAAACAACGGTGCTGCGACAACACCAGCGCGAATCAACCAGATGCTGCGCTAGATGAGATTAGGCAGCAGCTGAAAGGCAACCTCAGAGACGACCCATGCCAAGGCCAGCATGAGGGGCGCGCCGATGAGCCAGGTCAGTCGAGCGCCCCAGCGGGATCGGACCCAAATCAGCGCGAGGACCACGAGCAGGAGCAACTGCAGCCAGAACACCAGCGCGATGAGGGCACCCGGATCTCCCTGCATCGGCCGCTGATTAGCCGGTATCGCGGTCGGCATGCCAGACGGAGTGGCGGCCGGCTTTCCGACCAGCGTCGCATCGACGTACAAGTACCGGTCCGGAACTCCGAGACTGCGCCAGCCGCTGCCAGCGGCAGTGGTCAGAGTCAGCCTGCCCTGGCCTGCGGCCAGCGGCGGCGGCTCCGGACCGCCGGAATATCGGACGTCGTGCACGCGGTAATGGAACGTGCCCTGCCCGGTAGTGACCTGAAGGACGTCGCCGGGGGCTAGCACACTCAGATGCCGGAACGGGCCGCCGAACAAGGTGGAGCGCCCGTAGATGATCGAGGTGCCTGCCTCGCCCGGCAAGGGCGTATCGGCCTTCAGCCCCGGACCGTGCTCGAGCAGGCCAGCGGTGGTCCCGTCGACCACCACGGCGTTAATGCCCGCCTGGGGCACGACCAGCACCGCTATCGGGTCGCCAAGCGAGATCTTCTTGCCAAGGGGAGCGACGCCCAGCGCGAGCTGATTGCGCAGCTTTGCATAGAGGGCGTCTTGGGCACTGTGCTCCTGGTAGCCCGACAGCACGAAGGCATAGAGCAGGAACCACCCCGCGAGCACGGCGAGCGCCGTCAGGAACCAGAGCGCCGTCGCTTCCCAGAGCGGTCGCTGCGGGCCGGCAGTGGCTGCGACCGGTGCCCATGGCATCGGCTCGCGGCGCGTAACGGTGGTCCCCGGGGCCCGCTGCAGTACGGAGGAGCGCAGTGTCACGGCGCCTTGCCCCACTTCTTTCCCTTGGACCGAGTCAGCCTGGGCCGAGTCAGCCTGAAGAACAGAACGGCGCCGGCGGCCGCGACGACCAGGAGACCAGCGATGACCGGCAGCAGGTCATCTGCCAGGCCGAAGTTCGCCACCGGCGTCAGTCCGAGCCGGGCCGGCAAGGACGTGCTCGGGCTCGGCGTCGGGCTGGTCCCGGGGCTGGCGCTCGACGTTCCTGATGACCCTGTCGAGCCGCTCGATCCGGTGCCGGACGAGCCCGTGCTGCTAGTCGAACTGCCAGAGCCAGAGCTTGGGGTCGGGCTCGGAGTGCTCTTCGCGGCTGCCTTGTGCGCAACCAGGCCGGGAATGGCACCCTTCTGCGCCGCGATCGCGGTCGCTGCGCGAAGTGCGTAGCTCGCCTCAGCACCGAGATGGTTGGCGGCCGTCATCGGCAGGTATCCGGCCGGAAGCTCGCCCACGCCACCGCCGGGCTTCTGCCCGGAGGTCGCGGCGAACCTGATGAACTCGGCGTAGTCCTCGGCGTCCAGACTCTTCCCGCTCTCGGTCGGAAGGTCCTTCGTCGGCACGTCGGCATAGACGAGCATGGCGCCGGGGTAGGCCCCGGCCGCGCTCTTGCTGTCCTTGTTGTACAGCGAGTACGGGAACGTCCAGTCGTCGGCTGGCTTGTCCATCTTCAGCAGTCCCGCCGCGGCCCGCATCGAGGTGGTTGTCGGCTTGGTGAAGGTCATTCCGGCGGCAGAGGTGAACTTCGCCGGCGTACCCGGCTTCGTGTAGGTGAGCAGAGACGCCGTGTCGAGTCCGTACCGCTCAGCATCGGCCAGCGTCGTGATGCCGATCATGAAGCGGTAGCCGACTGTCTCCTGCCCCTGATTGGTTAGATACGTTGCGCCGGGGAGCGTGGATGTGGTGAGGCCAGCGCACTGGTTCTGCGCCTGGCTCTGGTAGAACTGGATGTCCTCGGAAATGTCCAGCAGGTTTGGCTGCGGGTCGTCCAGCAGCGGGAGCGCTGGCGACGGATCCTCGCTGTAGCAGATGCCGGGTCCCTCGGACGGATTAAGGATCCATTGCTGCGGAATGTAGGTGCTCTGCAACGGCCAGGTATCCGTCGGCAGCGTGAGCTTCTTCCCCCTGTACGCCTTGTTGACGACCATGCCCCACGGGTCAGGCTTGCCGTTGAGCCAGGCGCGTGCGGCCGGATTGGACTCGATGTAGGACGTCACTGCCTGCGTGACATCGGCGTTGCCCTGGATCATGAGCAGGAGCGAAGCCGTCACCTGCAGGTCGTTGACGGGCGGGATGTCCGGGTTCAGCGCCTGAAACTCGGGATCATCAGTGATGTTCACCGGGTTGGTGCAGACGGGCGGATTGCTGCCGGTGAGAGGCACTCCTGGACACGGGTGCTGGAGCTCCGGGTCATTCGCCATGACCGTGTCGCCGAGATAGGACTCCGTGAGCAGTTTCGCCAGCAGCCGGGGATCCAGCCTGAGCGTCGTGATCGGCTGGTGCGTGACGTCGTTGTCGATCACGAAGCTGATCGCGAACCCGGTGTCGGCTACCGGAGCGTGGACCACGGGCTCCGGAAAGGCTTCCTTCGACCCCGGTGGCGGGCTCGGCTGATCGGAGGTCAGTGCCGCCTCGACGCTACTCGATTCCGGCCGACCCGACTGCAGCGCCGTCAGTGCCTCCGGCTCGTCTTCCGACTCGTAGCTCAGCGTGAACAGCTTTGAGTTGAGGCAGAAATGCGGCTGCCACTGCACCATTGCCTGGTCCATGAACTCCGAACCGTAGATAGCGACGCTGCGGCTGGTCTTGCTGACGGTCGCGCACTCGTTCGTTGGCGGGGCGAAGTGCAGCGGGACCACGAATCTGTTCCGCCAGTTTGACGCTGCCCACCACAGCTGACCGGTGACGGTGAGGTCCTGCTCTCCCTGCGGCCCGGACGCACCCTCGGGAACCGGCTGGCCCGGAGCGAACGCACCAGTCTCCTCGCACTCTGCGCCCGATTGCTGCTCCTCAGTTCCTGTCGGCTGGTCATCGGCAGGCATCGACGCGGCGGCCGGGTCGCAGCTGATTCCCATGATGGGCACTGCGACGAGGGCACATGGCACGGTCTCGGAGCAGCCAAGATCGAGGTTGGTCTGGCTTGTCTCGACGTCAAACTTCCACGAGCCGCGGCCCTTGGTGTTGGTGATGGCGAAGGTCTCGTTATCTGGCTGGAGGCCGGTGCTGCCCAGATCGTTCATCTCGTTCGGCATGCCGCCGCAGCCGCTCGGACCAACCGGGTAATCCTTGTGGCCAGGCGTCACGTACTGGAGCCAGTAGTTGGCGATGCTGGGCAGGTACAGGCCGACGCAGGCAGGCGGTACCGGACTCGGGGCTCCGACCGAGAGGTTGCGCTGGTCGGCTGCGGTGGCATAGCGATCGAGCCGCCACGGCGGGAACAAAGCATCGCCAGTTGACGGGCTGAAGAAGCGTTCGATCGGCGTAGTCGTCCAGCAATCCCGCGGCGAGATCTGCTGCAGGAGCGATGCCTTCGACGACGAAAAGCCGTGACACTCCAGCAGCACCATCGGGTACTCCTGGTACTGGGAGTAAGGGCCGCTGGGGTTCCCGCCAGGATCGGCGTTCGTGATGCCCCCGGTCGGGTGAGCCCCGGTCCAGCTCACGTTGATTTCCTGATTGTCGATCAGGTTGCTCGTATCGCTGACCGACAGGGACACGGTCCGCTTGTCGACGACGACGTTCTTCCCGTTGACGAGGTTCACACGCTCCATCGTCTTCGTCTGGTGGACCGCGTCGGTTGCCGTCGCCGCCAGTGCCGCCCACGCGGGACTCGCCGCCGCGGCTGAAACTATGGTGCTGGTCGCTCCTGCCCCCTGGGCCGCGAGGACACCGACCGATAGCAGCGCGACACTCAGGGCTGCGGCCTTCAGGGCTGCTGGCTTTGCCGTCCGCCGGGCTGCGCGCCGGCGCACTGCGGGCACCTGGTTCCCGGCCACTAGTACTGCCGTCCTCGAGACAGCCGCCGGTACACGAGCGGCGGAACGATCAGGATGGCTAGCAGCAGCAGGACCGCTAGCACCGCGAGCGACACGTCGTTCAGGCCATTTGCCTGCCCTGGCGGCAGCGTGCTGGCGACGTTCGTGACATTCCCGGTTGTCGCGGTCGAGCCATCGGACGTGGTGGTTGTGCCGGCGGACGTGCTGCTGCTGCCGGAGCTGTTGGTACTTGAGCTGCCGTTCCCGCTGTTTCCATTGCTCGAGCTGTTTCCGGACCCCGAGCCGCTATTACCGGATCCGCTGTTGCCGTTCCCCTTACTGCTGCCGGACCCGTTGCCGTTGCCCTCTTTCGAGCCGCTGCCCTTCCCGCCATTGGAGTTGGCATCGAGAACGCCGGTGCACGGGCCGTTGCCGGCCTTATCGCAGGCCGGCGGATACGGCGCAATTTTGGCCAGATGGTTTTCGTTCGGCTGCCCGGCGATGAAGGTCGGGTTGTCGCAGTTCTTGATGTTCAGCGCGGAGATGTTGACCTGCGACGCAGCAGTCTTGATCTTCTCGATCTGCTTGAATCCGGCCTCGACAAGGTTCACCGGCAGCGCGGAGTATCCGATCGGTCCGATGTGGTCCTGGCCCTGGCAGATGGAGTAGTCCAGGAAGCACGCGAGGGCCTGTGCCTTCGCCGGGAAGCCAGGGCTGCCCGACTTCGCCATGAGCTCGTCGGTCTTGGACGTCGGCATAATGGTGTAGGAGTAGGAGGAGAGCGGATAAGTGCGCGGGTCAGGATTCTTGTAAACGTTGGTGAGTGTCTCGAGCAGATAATCCGGTGAGGATGTGTCGTAGTTGATCTGAGCTTTCGTGAGCGCGACTGCGTCGTTGTACTCACTCGGCAGGACGAAATAGTGCGCCGCGTTCTCGACTGCCGCAACGGGGTATCCCGCCTGCAATGCGTACGAGTACTCGTCGAAGCCGATTGACCCGTTGGCGGCAGCTGAGGTGATGTAGTTCATCACCTGGGCCGAGCCGGTCTGCGCGACCTGGTTCGAACCTTGCTGGGGCCAGTACTCGGTCAGCCCCTTGTGGCCGCCGTTGAACGGAACCCAGTACTGCGGATAGAGGGTGTTCAGGTAGTCAGTGAACTGCGCGCTCGTACCGGAGCCCTCGGACGGCACCACCGTGATGATCGGCAGGTTGGGCAGCTTGCGCCCGTTGTTGTCCGCAGTGATCGCGGGGTCGTCCCAGTTCGTGATGTGGTTGGTGAAGATCTCGGCCAGCGTCTTCCCGGACAGCCGCAGGTTGGTGATGCGCGTGCCGTTCACCACGAGGTTGTACGGGAACGACGTGCCACCCGCTGTCACGGGCAGGTAGGCATAAGGGCGGTGCGACACGTCATCGGTGTTGGTGACCGGGTCGTAGCCCTGGTAGCCGATGTCGCTTACCGCGAAGTCCACCGTGCTGAGGGCGAAGTTAGTCCGTCCGGCGGCCGAGCCGTCTCCGTTGAAGACGACATTGATGCCGTTCTGGTACTCGTTGGCGATCCACTCGTCCACGGCGTTCTGGGCCCAGGTGGAGCCAGATCCGGTGATTTCCGCCACCGGCCCACCGCAGGGACTGCTGCCGGTCCGGGCCTCCGGCGCCGCTTTCGCCGCCGTGATTGCGCCTGGCAGCACGGACAGCAAACAAGGCACGGTCATCGCGCCGATGAGGTAGAAAGCCTTTCGCTTCCTCGGCCTGGTGCGCGGCCTGAACATGGTGTGCTCCTTCACGACCGGCCAGGCCGGGACCTGGCCAGTATGCGTGCGGTAACGAAGAGGATGAGGATCAGCGCCAGCAGCACGCTCGCTGCACCCCAGGCACGCAAGATCATCTCGTTGAGTCCGCTCTGGATCCCCTGGTAGATGAAGAGCGGCAGTGAGTTCATCGGCTCATGAAACGGATTGACGTTCAGGAAGTTGGACTCGCCTGATGCGATCAGCACCGGCGCGGTCTCGCCGATGCCGCGGGCAATGCCGAGGATCAGTGCGGTCGCAAGGCCGCTCCTGGCGGTCGGCAGCACAACGCGCCAGACCGTGCGCCAGCGGGAGGCGCCGAGCGCAAGGCTCGCCTCGCGCAATCCGCCCGGCACGACGCGGAGCACGACCTCCGACGACCGCGCGATGATCGGCAGCATCATGACTGAGAGGGCCATGCCGGCCGCGAAGCCGCTCTGCTGGACGCCTAGGCCGACGATCAGGACGGTGTAGATGAACAGTCCGGCAAGGATGTCGGGCATCGCGGTCATGGCCTCGACGACGGTGCGGACGACTTGCGCGAAGCGACCGCTGACCTCAGTAATGAACACGGCCGTGCCGATGCCGAGGGGCAGCGAGACGATCACCGCGATAGTAATCTCCCAGAGCGTCCCTACCATGGCGTGCAGGATGCCGCCGTGAGTCACCGCCGCCGTCGGCTGCGTGCTCGCCATCGTCTGGGTGAAGAAGCTGAGATGGGTGTAAGCGGACCAGCCCCGGATGAACGTGTAGGCGATTGTGGTGACGACCGCAGCGAGCACTATCGCAGCACCACCGTGCACCACCGCGGCTGCCAGTCTGTCCACGACGATCTGCCGTGGATGAGTCATGGCGCTGACAGCGCCGTAGACCAGCAGGAAGACGACGTACCAGCAGATGAAGAAGCCGACCGGCCCGCTGAAGGGCAGCAGTCTGTCGTAGCTGACCCAGACCAGCCCGAGCGCGCCGACCAGACCGCCCGCCAGCGCCAGCCAGTCATCCGAATTCCGTGCAGCTACCGACCGGGGCCGTTTCGGTCCGTAACTGGGCGGGCCGAACTGCATCGGCGGAGGCTGCCCCGGCTGGAGTTGCCCCGGCTGGAGTTGCCCCGGCTGGAGTTGCCCCGGCTGGAGTTGCTCAATCTGGGGTAGCCCTGGCTGCGGTTGCACAGCCTGGAACGGCGCGGACTGCACCGCTGGCGAGTTCGCTTGCGGGACTGCGGGTATTCCGGCGGGTCCGGACACGGTACTGGACATGGCTCAGATCTCCGTGGTCGCGCCGCTTCGGCTGCGGGTGACGAACGTCGCCGCGACAAAGTTGACGGCCATGGTGATGACGAACAGCACGCAGCCTGCGGCCAGCAGGGCTTTGAGCTGGCCTGGTGTCGCCTCGCTCCAGCGGTCAGCGATCAGCGAGGAGATCGTGATGGTGCCGGTGAACAGAAGGTGCCAGTTGATTTCGAACTTCACGGAGATGACAACGAGAACCGCCATCGTCTCGCCAAGCGCGCGCCCGAGCCCGAGCATGGTGCCGCCGATGATGCCGCCGCGACCGAACGGGACCACGACCGAGCGGATGACGCCCCACCGGGTCGCGCCCAGGGCGAGCGCCCCTTCCCGCTCGCCGATCGGCGCCTGCGCGAACACGCCCCGCATGACCGCGCACGCCATCGGAATCACCATCATCGCGACGACCAGGCCAGCGATGGCGACCGAACCGTAGTACCTGTCGGCCACGTAGACGACGGCCGCGTGCGGATTGGAGTCGGGCACCTTGAAGATCGGGATCCAGCTCAAGTACGTACTGATCCACCGGGTGACTGCAGCCGCATGCGGCTGGAAGAAGAAGAAGCCCCAGAAGCCGTAAACGATGCTCGGAATCGCCGCCATCAGGTCGATGATCGATACCAGCCCGCTCTTGATTCTGTGTGGCGCATATTCGCTGATGTACAGAGCTGTGAGGAATGCAAGCGGCACGGATACCACGATCGCGACCCCGGCCACTTCGACGGTGCCGACGAGGGCACCCGCAACGCCGATCTGCGCGGTCTCCGGATCCCAGTTGGCCTGGGTGAAGAAGCTCAGACCGTAAGCGCGCACCGTGGGGATGAGCTGCAGCAGCAGGAAGACGCCGATCCCGCCCGTGATGAGCAGTACCAGCGCGCCGATGCCCCGCGACAGCCAGAAGAATGCCTGGTCGGACGGCTGCAGGCCGCGGAAGATGCGACGTGGGGTGCGCGCTGCCGACTGCGCGTCGGGCCCGCTGATCGCCGCGCTCATCTGCGCCCCTCCCCTATTGATCCAAACGCATACATCGGCTTTGACGATAGACTTAGGTGGTATCTGCGGTCAGACGCGTAAGTGAACGAGGCATGAATGCGCCAGCCGCGTCAGCCGAATCGGCCGTGCACGTAATCGGACGTGCGCGGGTCTTTCGGGTCGCCGAATATCTGCTGGGTGTCGCCGGCCTCGACGATGCCGCCCGGCATGCCAGGCTCCGCCAGAAAGAATGCGCACTGCTGCGAGACTCGCGCGGCCTGCTGCATGTTGTGCGTGACGATGACAACGATGACGTCGTGCCTGATCTCGCCAATGGTCTGCTCGATCCGAGCCGTCGAACCTGGGTCCAGGGCCGAGCACGGCTCGTCCATGAGCAGTACGCTGGGGTTGACGGCGAGCGAGCGCGCGATGCACAGCCGCTGCTGCTGCCCGCCGGAAAGCGCGCCGCCGGGCTGGCCAAGCCGGTCCTTGACCTCGTCCCACAGGCCAGCCCTGCCCAAGCTGCGTTCGAGGAGCTCTCCCCGCTCCTGCCGACTCGCATGCGTTCCGGTGAGCCGCAGGCCGGCCAGCACGTTCTCTGCGATCGACATCGCCGGGAAGGGGTTGGGCTTCTGGAAGACCATGCCGATTCTGCTGCGCGTTTCGGTGACGCGGACGCCGGGCGCGTAGATGTCCTGGCCGTCCAGCAGCACCTCGCCGGCTAGCTGTGCGCCGGCAACGGTCTCGTGCATCCGGTTGAGGATCCGCAGGAAGGTGGATTTGCCGCAACCGGACGGACCGATGAGAGCGGTGACGATGCCCGGCGGCATGTGCAGCGACACTCCCTCAAGAACAAGTCGCTGGCCGAACCACGCCCACACGTCTACTGCGCGCAGGCCCTCGCCGCCGAGGAGCGCAACTCCCTGCATCGTGTCCGCGGACGCGGACGAGGCCCCTCCAGGGACGTCCGGAGCGCCCCAGCCCGGGATGCCGCTGATCTGCGGGAACTCAAACCCGGATGAAAGCGGTGACCTGGAGTCAGCCGACCCTGACGGCAGGACGTCGCTCATAGACCGGCGTTCCTTCCCATGCTTGCACGTCTACCAGGGCGGCAGGTCTCGGGCTGACGTACGACATGCTTCCCCTCAATCGGGACTATAGCTGACTGCCCGGCGCGAGCGGTATTCCTACTATCCGTTCACTAAATGGCCACTGGTTACGCGGCTAAAGACGGGATTAATTCGCCCTCAGGCCATTCTATGTTTGCCGTTAGTTCACTTTCGATCCGGACGTCAGGGCGGTTTTAGCTCGAGGCCGGACCACTCACGCCTGAGGGCAGCGGAGTTTCAGAAGCAGCGCACGCCTCAGCCCGAGGCAACACACGCCTCAGCCCGAGGGCAGCAGACGCCTCAGCCGTGGGCAACACAGGTGTCAGCCCGACGGCAACAGACGCCTCAGCCGTGGGCAACACAGGTGTCAGGCCGATGGCAACACAAGGCCGGCCCGCGATTGCGCACGCCCCGGCGGGCCCGAAACAGTGGCGGTCGTCACGGCGGTCGGAGTCCGTGCCAGCACCACCCGGATCGTCGTGCCAACGGCAGCGACGGGAGCCATCCGGACGAACCACAGGCACGCCGCCTCGCACTGGTGCCGCCGGTCGAACGAGCGGGATGCCTGGGCTAGCACCTCATCGCCCAGTGCTAGCTGCCACTGCCAGCGCTGGCCTGGCGTGCGGACATGATGGGCCTGCAGTTCGCCGAGAGCGCCGAGCAGCCTGGCAAGCGCTTCCCGGCAGGCGTCAGCGTTGGGGTAGCCAATCGCCGACTGTCCGCTGTCCCGGTTGTTGGCAGCGAGTAGCCGCCAGCGCACCACGTGACCCACCGAGTAGATGTCGAAATGGGTAGTCACCGGAACCAGCCGGTCTGGCCGTCAGGAAACCGCGGCTGTATCCGCGTGCCAAACATCCGCCCCACTGGTAACGCCGTCCCCTCAGCGAGAGGCAGCGCTAAAGCGGCATGAGCGAATCCACTCATGCGAAAGGCCGCCCCTTAGTACCCAAGCCTCAGTAGCGTACAAAGAATCGGCTACTTTGACTAGGGGACAACTAGTGATATTGAATCAGTTAACAACGGCTAGAATCCCGTAACCCGTTGTTAACCAGAGGCAACGTCAGGAACACGCTCACTCGAAATGGCGGCCGGGCGAGGGCCAGGCGGACCAGGTGCCAGCCGAGCGAAGTCTGCTCGACGGGTGTCAGCCGAGCGAAGCGTCCTATTGCAGATCTGGCGCCAGGTCAGCCGCACCCGGCTCGACCGGACCGTCGACAGCCGGCGCGAGCCCGTCAGTTTCGAGCCCGCCAGTACTGAGCCCAGGAGCATTGAGCACGGCACCATTGAGGCCAGCGGCATCGAGCCCAGCGGGATCGAGCACACTCTCGACGGCTGATCCGAGACCGGATCGCCACTCGGCGAACGCCATCGACAGCAGGTTCGGCACCAGGTCCGTCGACCGCTTCGCCACCCAGGCCGTGCCCTTGGTGGCCATCCAGGCCAGTTGCTCGGCTCTGGTCGGCGGCTCCTCAAGTGGCTCGGCTCCAGGCGGGTCACCCACTGGATGGCCGCTATCCGCCAGCAGCGCGTGGAACCTGCGGGCGATCAGCCGGTGCCCGCGCTCGCTCGGGTGGAGCCGGTCCACGGCCCACATCCGCGAGTCGTACGCCTCCTCATCGTGCACGGCATCGTAGTGCAGCGTGCCGAAGCGCTCGGCCACGTCGTCCATGATGTCGTTGATCTGGGTCGCCCGCCGGGCCAGCGGCCGGGCGAATACGCCGGGAAGACTGAGCATCTTGCCCGGATCCGGCAGCCTCATCGTGAGCACTTCCGCCCCGCACGCTCGCAGCGCTCCGACCGTGTGCGCGGCGGAGTTGGCGATGCGCTCGGTATCGAAGTTCGGCCGCAGCGTGTCGTTGATGCCGATGACCATGCTCGCGACGTCGGGTCGTAGCTGTAGCGCCCTCGGCAGCTGATCGCGTTCGACATCGGCGAAGAGGGCCCCGTTCCCGGCAACGATGTGCAAGGCGGGATCGGGCAGGCACTCCGCGAGCAGGGCAGCCCAGCCACGCCACCCGCGGCGGCCCTTGCGGGTCAGCTTGCTCCGTTGTCCAGGGGCCGGCGGCAGCCGGACCGGGTCGCCAATCCCGAGCGAGATCGAATCGCCCAGAGCGACGAACGTCGTCACGCCGCCACCGCCTCCCGCTCGGCCGAGCCGGCCGTAGCCAGCACCTCGGCGTAATGGTCCATCAGTTCGTCACACAACGCCGGCCAGGTGCGGGCGAGCACCATCTGGCGGCCGGCCGCGCTCTGAGCGGCCAGCAGCGTCGGGTTCGCTACCAGCCGGGCGACCGCGTCGGCGATCGCGGCACCGTCACCCGGTCGCACCAGGAAGCCGGTGACACCGTCGCGGACCAAGTCGAGCGGGCCGCCGGATGCCGGTGCGACAACCGGGAGGCCGCTCGCGGCGGCCTCCTGAACTGTGTTGCCGAACGTGTCGTGCGGCCCGGCGTGTACGAACACGTCCAGGCTGGCATAGATCCTAGCCAGGTCCTCCCCGCTGCGCTGGCCGAGGAACTGCGCGGACTGCAGGGCCTTCCGGATGCCCGCCTCGGCGGGTCCGCTGCCCACGATCACGAGGCGGACACCGGGAATGCTCTGGACCTTGGCGAGCAGGTCGAGCCGCTTCTCAACGGCCAGTCGCCCGACATATCCGACCAGGAGCTCGCCGCCGGGAGCGAGCTCTGCCCTCAGCTCCTCGCTGCGCTTCTCTGGGTCGAACCGGACGCAGTCGACGCCCCTGGCCCAGACGTGCACTCGCTCGATACCATTCGCCCGCAGATCGGAAGCCGTGGCCGTGGACGGTGCCAGGGTCCGGTCGGCCACGTTATGGATCTTGCGAAGCCGGTGCCAGGCGAACTTCTCGCCCACCGTGCCGGTGTGGTAAGCCCGCGCGTAGGCGGGGAGGTCGGTGGCATACACGGCGACGATCGGGATGCCCTGCTCGATCGCGGCAGCGCCGCCGCTGGCCCCCAGCACGAACGGCCCGGCAAGATGCACCAGGTCGGCGTGGTGATCGGCGACCGCCGCGTGCACCTTCGATCCGGGCAGCCCAACCCGCAGGCCGCGGTACACCGGTACGCCGATCGACCGCACCCGGACGATCGGAAAGTCATATCCCCGATCGGGCAACGGCACTCCGCTGGCGGGCTCTGGCGCAATCACCAGCGGGTGGTGGCCCCGAGAGAGCAAATGCTCTGCAACGCGCACGGCTGTGTGCGCAACGCCGTTAACGTCAGGCGGGAAGGACTCTGTCACATACGCGATTCGCACGCTGCCACCATCGGTCATGTTGACGCCCGAAACGTACGCTACGCCATGACGGCCCGGCGAACTGTCAGTGACATCTCCGTGAGCGACAACGGGCTGGTCAGCGGGCCGTTACGGTACTTAGTCAATAGGCTTTATAGAGATTCAGATATGTAATACGCACTATGTAGATAGCCATCCGCACGGCATCGCTCGGCCGCCGCAGACTGCAACGATGCCCACCCGCGACGGGCGCTAGCTCTCGCTTACCTGGGGAGCACTGGCTTAGCTGGGGAGCACTGGCTTAGCTGGGGAGCACTGGCTTACCTGAGGAGCACTGGCTTAGCTGGGACTACCGCCTGCCGCTTGGCTTTCTCCGTAACTATGACCGAGAAAGCCAACCGGTATAACTAGCGGCCATCCTCGCGACCAGCGCGCGGGCCAGCCCGACCGCCTCAGCCCGAGAGCCGCGACCAGCCCAGACGGCCGCGACCAGCCCAGACGGCCGAGACCAGCCCCGACGACCGAGACCAGCCTCGACGACCGAGACCGGCTCAGGCCGCCGCGACCAAGCCGACCCTAAGCCGGGACGCGGACTAGCCGCCGTGGGCGCGGAAGTCAGCCGCCAGTTTGGCCAGGTTCGGGACACCAAGGCCGGTACCCGGGTTGTAGATGTGGCCCTTCGTTCCGGTGTAGTAGAGGTTGTCGTTGCTGGAGCTGGCTGAGTCCAGCGGCGTGAACGGCGTGTACGACTTGGCCGCGAACTTGTAGATCGCCGGGTTCCAGAATCCGGTCCGGCGGTGCAGGTAGGAGTCGATCACCGCCGCCGACCCGTTGAGCTGCGGAGCCACAAAGCTGGTGCCACCCCAGCCGAACTGCAGACTGTCATCTGGAGGGGACTTGCTGAAGTACAGCTCGTATCCGGTGTAAGGGTCTGCGTCCGCCACGATGTCGGGCACAGCGCGGCCGCCGCTCCGGCTGAAGGTGCCGGTCTTGACAGCTGGCGGCGCCCCGGGACCTGAGCTCGACCCAAGCCAGGAAGTCCACTCGGTCGGCAGGCAGATCGGCGAACTCCCCGCCGTGCACGACTTCCTCGTGCCGTAGGTGACATAGTCGGTCGGCGTCTCATACGGGACGTAGCTGTAGTTGTCGATGCCCTTGATCTTGCTCTGATAGGCCGGCTGCTTCTCGACGACGCTGTACCCGCCGCCACCACCACCTGCGTCCAGCGGGTCGGCAGCGAACTCTGCCTCGGTGAGTGGCGTACCGTTCGGCACTAGGTAGTAGTACGGGAACAACCAGTCCCAGCCCCAGGCACGCTGCGCCTTGATGTGCACGACCGCGGCCGGCGTCGGGCCAGCGTCGTACAGGCCGATGTAACCGGAGTTCGTCGTGCCACCTGCGGCCGTAATCCACGGGCTGTCGGCCGGATTGTCGACGGAGAGCTCCGTGTACGGCGTGGAGTCGCCGTTCGCCGGGTTGAAGTCGCCGACATCGTCGTACGCGCCGGAGTCGCCCGCGGCGTCGAAAGTGCTCTCGCCCTGCGCGGCCATCTCCAGCGCGGCACCGGTGAAGATGCCGGTGTAGTTGGCCGTTTCGGTGCCGTTGCCCGCGATGCCCTCGTTGAGGATCTCCGACTCGCCCCAGCTCGTCGAGACGCTGGCAGCCACGTCCTGGCTGGCTGCGGCGTACCACGCGTCCGCCGAGCCGTAGTCAGTGTTCGGGGCCTGGTACACCACGATGTTTGCGTCCGGGGCCACCCCGCCGGACTGCTCGACGTCCAGCGTGGTCTCACCCGATCCGGCGGCGTTGCTCACCCGGCCGGATCCGCCGTCAATGTTGTCCAGCTTGATCCGCTTGGCCTTTGTCTTGATGTGCAGAATCGATGACCAGAAGTGGGTCGCGTCGGCCGGGTCCACGCTGGCGTAGGTGATGATGCCGATCGTCTCGCCCTGGCCCTTGGCACCCTTGGCGTAGAGCGAGCTGAGGTGGTACTGCGACGCGAAGTTGCTCGGCCTGCGCCTGCCCCCCTGGAGTTTCCTGGCAGCGTCGCGCTTCTCCGGGGTCAGCGTGTGCACGGCATCGCTGCTCGCGACCGGGTAATTGGTCAGGCCGAGGACCGCGTCGACAGTTCCGGCGATCCTGGCCGGCAGTAGCGGCTTGTCCGTCGTGCCGTGGAAGGTGATGGCAGGGTGGGCAGGCTGGTCGCCACGGGCCGGCACGGCCTTCGTGGTGTAGTTGCTCTGCGTGACGCTCAGGGCCCTGTTGTAGTCCCTGGCCGTCCCTCGCGTCGCTACGTTCAGGCCATCTTTGTAGAC
>Ga0335074_10003775_pt1 | contig 20787 bp, 12 predicted proteins | sample Lox_Sample_23_FD_206715 | JGI IMG/M metagenome (GOLD analysis project Ga0335074, IMG submission 206715) | Soil microbial communities from Loxahatchee National Wildlife Refuge, Florida, United States - Lox_Sample_2.3 | ecosystem: Environmental > Terrestrial > Soil > Wetlands | place: USA... | reverse complement strand
ATACGAGTACGACCCCAATCTTGATGCAATGAAAATTGTCAACGACCGCTATGAATTCCCAGAAACTTTCGACGCTTCATCGTATTTGTCAGATGATGCCGATAAATCAGAGCCATATATATACAAACTCCACGGCGTTTTGGTATATAGCGGGGATTATAACTCAGGTTACAACTACGCCTTTCTCAAATCGAAAAAGGACGGTCCATTCTACAAGTTTGTCGATGACCGGGTTACAAAGTGTACAATGGAGGTACTGGAAGATAACTTTGGAGGCCCGAACCCAAATACCAGAACCACGCCAACGAAGATGCCAACGCTTGCCTATATACTTGTCTACATTCGCGAATCGAGATTGGAGGCTGTCCTAGGAGAGGGCCGTTAGATGCAGCCAGAACATCAGAAGCAGTAGAGCCGCCAGCGCTATTGTCGTTTTCTTCTGTTTCCTCCAGTCCCGTCCTCAATGCGGCCGTCTTACCATATGTCTTTCGCGTTACGAGTGAATGCCTAGGGCTGCTGCGCAGGTGTATCTCCCGAACGTAAGAATTAGATCTTTCGGTCATGTCATCAGCCGCCTCCTCTTGTTCATCTTCTTCAGCCTCTTCATTCTGTCCTTTGTCGCGTGTTATGACCTTACGGCGTGATGGCTTCGGGCGCTCAGGCGACACCTAGAATTCGTAGATATCCCGATGATTCAGTGACTTTAGAAGTCGAGGTACAGGTGTCTTCTGGCTCAATCCCACTGGCTTCAATTTCATGCTGTCGCGAGTATCGTAGGCTTTTCTTATTGAATTGAAGAGACCCACGGCGCGTAAGGAGATGGATGGGCGCCAAGATACTCTGGAAGTGAGACATGGTGGAAAACGAGATATCGGTTCATGACATATCACTCCATGCAACCAGCGACCCTTCCGAGTGAGTAGTTTGTTTTATTACTCAAACTTTGCTACCAAATTGAAGTTCAAATTAGATAGGAAATCCCTTTGACTGCATAAGAACATTCGATTCAAACAGTGAGCGTATAATGAGCTAAAATGACCATATCCCTTAACAAAGCCAGAGATCCCGCACTCCATCCAACCAGATGCAGCGTAAATTCCGTGCCCAACACAACCATAGGCCCAGAGTATGTCCCGTAAAACCTGCCTTTGACATTGTTCGGGTCGGGATTAAGCGTTGTCGGCGGGGTCTGCCCATTCACAGAGACCTGCACTTGTGAAGGAAGACTTCCCCCAGGAGAAGTAGTGTTCGCCTCCAGCTCAACAAACAGCATGAACTGATCAATCGTAGGCCCATGCTTCCGCGTAAAGAACGGCAGACTCGAGATGGACAGTTTTAGGGTCGTCGTGTTGCCCGGGCTCGTTAGCAGCTGGTTCCATACCGATTGGAACATCTGCGGGAGAGAATACATCTGGAACAACCCCGACTTCTTCGCCGCGTTCAGCATGCCATTAAGCTCGTCTAACTGGATTAACTGGACCGTATTCGCGAGAGTCGACCCACCATCGCGCGCCGTGTACCGGACGTGCAGGATCACGTCGCTGATGGTGTTGAGGTCGAACTGAGGGAACACGGACGGGATCTGCAGCTGCCAAGTCGCAATGGCGCCCGTACCCTCAAATGGAAGGTAGCGCTCGTCGTGGAAGCCGACCTCGAAAAGCCCAGAGTCGTCCTGGCAAGTCGACGTCGCGACGGTCTGGATAGGGCCGACATTGTACATGAATCGCTGGTCGCTGCCGCTGGGTGTGGACTCATCGTATGATTGTTGGGGCGTAGAGGCAGTGGGAAGTAGATCCGTGACCATGCGGTAGCGATTGTTGAATAGAGTGAGCTTACAGCAGACTGTGGAATACGGCGTAGTCAGGTGAGGTATCGTTATGCTAACGTTTTTGTGTCGACGCATGTAGTGACTATGACAACTCTAAAGTTAGTTTACTTCCGCGAAGTTTTGAGGAGTACAGGCTAAAATATAAGAGTCGCCCGCTCTCGAGAAATGCATGATACATTGGTCCATGTCATCGGGGTTGTCACGATTCCTACTGCCTGCTTTGGGAATTTATACTCGAAGAAATTAGCGCTTACCCCGGATAGTCGAGATCAAACATTGCCTCTGGGACCTGGAATGTACACGTCCCCGTAGCGCGTAGATCAAGGAGGGAGCGCGGATCGAGCTGCCGTAACGAAATGTGCTTGGTGAGCTCAAACTCGCGGATATTATTATCAAGGTACGCAGACTGCATAGTACTGAGGCCAGTCTGGAGGGCGTCAGCTGCCAAAAGACCCTTCTTTAGCGTATCGAAGCCGTAAGTGATGAAGGAGGCATCGCTCGCGATTTCAAGTTGATAGCAGCGTTCAGCCTTCTTGGCCATGTCAAAGGCAAGCTTGTATGCTGCTAGGTAAGTCTGACTCGTTTGCGTAATCATCCAATTATACAACTCTTGATTGGTGTACTTGGAGTATAGGAAGGCGTCTTCGGCTTGGGCATTCTGGATGTCTTGGTCGTGTGCGGCTAAGTCGTCCTGGCACCAGGTGTAATGTGCTTTGGCGGTTGCAATTTTGCCATCATAATCAGCCAGTTCGGCGCTGGCAACGTTTAGTTCTCGGGTCCAATCATTCTGTCGGCGTTGGTAGCCGGCTTGCACGGTAGCCTGAAGTTCCCAAGTCAGCAGTGTCGCATCAGCTAAATTAGGGAGTTTCCAAGTAGATTGGGATAACGTCTCAAGAGCACACTACTCTGAGATATTCCAAGTTTTGCTACCGAAGATGTCACACTCACCATTCCAGCAGCCTTATCGGAGGCATTGGCGATCGTCTCTATGGTCCTCGCGGCCATTTCCGCTCCATTTCCAATCGTGGAACCGCCCATGGTGACATTGACCGTCGGCGAGCCACCGAAGCCTGCCCCGCCAGCCATGAAGTTTGGAATCAATTTTAGACCTCCTGATATGGCGTACCCCGCTGCTATCGCCACGGAAGCCAATAATGATACCCCTGAGAGGGTAACTGCCGTAACTTCCCAGCCGTTCATGTATTCCTGCGAGTTATACCAGTCAAACTTGGCTTGCGAGATAGCTTTTGTAAGTGAAAGACCATCAACCGCGCTTTGGGCTTCGGCCAAGGCATCCTGTTTGACTTGGCGTATGGCTGCGAGCAGAGTTTTTCTATCTGTTGATTGCAGCCTCGCCATCGCTTCCGCATCCCGCTTTTCAAGAGCCATTAGCAGTGAGCTGCCAAATGAACTTGCATATGAAGCAACTTCACTAGCCTTCGCAACCATGACCTGAAATCGATAGGTCGGAAGTGAAGCGCCCATGCCACCCAAGAAAGCAGAGATATCCAAGCCTCCAGCAAGTGCACGACTGAGAGCTCCGAAATCAATGGGAGGGGAGAACAAGGACAGATGAGCTTCGATTCCGTCAATATTGCGACAAGTGCGAATCTTATTCAGCCTATCATCCACGAGGGCCCAGTAGCTGAGCAGGTAGGTATCGGGAGGAACACAGAAGTACAGTGACGTGTAGCCCGTTGGAGGGAGCTCCTTACCGCCGTGGGGAAGATTATGCAAATCGGGCAAAAGGTTTTCTAGATCCAACTGGGCATTACCAGTAATATCCATCTTTGCCTCCAACTCATTGTAGCTCTGGATAGGTGTTTTAACGGCTGGAGCCACTATGCGGGGAGTTGGACCAAGAATTTTGCTGGCAAGAATGTAGAGCTGCGTTGCTTCGGTGATTGCCTCCCTAGTGAATTGAGCGAACAGGCTGTCTCCCCAGTCGATCAGGTTTTTGACGTATGCTAGCACAGTGGCGACTTGAAATTCGACTGTTCGGTTTTGGGCAACTCCCCAAGGATCAAATGGGTTTGCCCGCCAGTCTTGCACCGCTGTCTGGAGAGCTCCAAGGTTGTTGCCATCAGGGTCAGCAGCAATGTCTCCAAGAATCGTTTGGATTAACTGATTGTAGTAGTCTGTGCTGGATCTCAGTTGAAATGGTTTAGTGACCCAATATCTTTGTGGCACAGGGTCGCTTCCGGTACCGAGAGGGTTGAAAACGTAGTGGAACCATTGCTGCGCCTCGGCGAATTGTTGATCCTGGTGGAGCGCCTGTGCCACTGCATAGACACAGAAAAAGAACAGTTCCCAGTTGTACCCGGCATAAGCTCCGTCTGTATCATAGTCTAAATCCTCGACAGGATAATCTGGAAGAACCACGGATGTTGGTTCATAAGTGCTGCTAAAGTCAAAGGATGTCTGCTTTAGTTGTAGTGTGCGGTCCATGAGTCCTGGAATTCCATTCGTGTTGTATGCAATCCTCAAATCACACACAAGCGGGTGATAATGGTTGCAGAACTTGAATCGGAACCCGAGACCCGGCTGAGTAAAGCTTTTATACTCAGCTACCAGTTTTGTGTAGTCGGGATCAGCTTGGATCTCCTGGAGGAGCTTTGTCACGTTTTTGGTGGGATCATTCTTAAAAACAGTCAACCATTTAACAGCGAGATTATAGGCATCGTCTATCAGCGTGTAGAGGTCGGAGTAAGTCTTCTCAAGCGTTGGGTCGAGCTGTGTCACTTGGTCACGACTTTCTAGGTCACGAATGGGGTACCATCCGGGGATGATTGTATAAGTTCTGTTAGGATCCCCGTAAAAGAATGGCATAAAAGTTCCGAATTGGTAAAGAATGATCCGCCGTGCAACTGCTCTTACTTCGGTATCGCTATATGTCGAATTCCGGCTGCTCAAGTAAAGCACGAGTATTGCAATCACTGTATCGACAAGATCGAGCTGAAGGGGATATGTGATTATAAATCCGGGATCTGCGTTGTTGAGTAGGTGTTCATAACCCGTCATGTACCCAATCCAGCGCATGCCCAGATCGTTGATACTATCCGGACCATTTTTATAGAAACGTCCCGTCTGGAAGGTTGTGTCCTCGAATTGAGGGAAGTAAACAAGCGGCCCATCGTATCCTGCCGTGGTGGCTTCGGGATAGCCACTGCAGCCGGTTAACGCAAAAGCTCCTAGCCAGTTGCCTCCCACCATACTAGCAACAGCTTGCCCCAACTGAGTGCCGCTGTAGGGCCAGAATGCAAAACTTGTTTGAGGATAATCACTTTCTAGTTCATCGACTGCAATATAAGGAGTGGATGAATCCTCCGGTGGGTAGTACAAAGCGTCTCGAGACACCTTCTTTGCCGTCCAATTGCCGTCTACTAGTTCGCTGATTGCCATTTGGATCTGCCATCTCTTTTGAACTTTAGGAGTTGGCTGACCCGGGTCTTTGATCTCACTCGCGACAGGAATTGCTGGTCCTTGAGAGCTTTGAGAAGGGTCAGGCTGTTCTGTAAAAATAGGCCAGGCAAGTGTAAGTCGACTGTTCCGGTCGAATGCCATCAAAGCAAAGCCAGTGATATCAACATTGACAGTCTGCCAAGGGGTCCATGATCTTTCCTGGTTGAACATGCGGTGATAATAAGTTGGAGGATCGTTGGCCTTGGTACTCGCAAAGACATCTTTGGTTTAATTAGCTGTCATTCTCTCTTACGACGATTCCTAGAGTGATATGTCTGGGGATGAGGGGGAGTTCTAGAACAGAGCCACACTGGCATTGTGCAGAATGGAGTAAAGGGCAGGTCACATACGCATGACAAGAATATCAGTCTGATAGTAGCAGCATAAGATGTCTAACTGCTCAATCTGCTGAAGGCTCGTAAGATAGGTTGTAAAAGCAGACGTAATGACGTCGTCCGTGAGCTGGTCTTGATTCAGTGCCGCTTGGAATGTATTGAACAATTCCGACTGGTTTTGTCGCGTCGATTGATCCAGATAGGCATGTGGCCATAGGAAGACCATTTTGCTCAACTCCCATAAACGATAGTTCGCCATGGATTCCGGCCATTCGGCCCATCTGGGATCGACAGCTGCAGTGGCAAGGGAGTGCGGTTCCAAGCCAAGGAAACATCGTTGAACGAAAAGCTGGATCGTGGCGTGGGCTTGGACAACCCGAGATGTATCCATGCAAGCCCCCATCTGGACGTCGATGAGAAAGTAATCGTACAAGTCATCTGCAGTACTCATTTTAGTTGGCAAAGATGGAGGGTTGGCGGCAATAATGTAATTGACCAACGCATCGCGTTTCAACTTCCTAAGTCCGTCTTGCAGCGGTTTAAGAACACCATACCAATCTGTGATGCCGTTCATAAATTAGTCTTTGTTTAGAGGTTTGGGAGTCAAGACCTAGAAAAGTTAACTTCAAGGTCAGACATACCGGAATCATCATAGCGCGATTTCAGAGCTTGCCTTAAGAGGGTGGAATCGTCGGGAGTAAGATTTGGGGCAATGACGGATTCCGCTTGAGCGACGGATATTCCAAGCTGCCGAAGCAGATTGGCGCCATTCTGGAGGAGTTGGTAATTCGCGCCAACACGGAAACCGGCCAAGTTGGTATTGTAGCCAAACAAGGTTGCGATGTCAGTTAAAACCGTTTCGTCTAGACCTGTGAGCTGCACAAAATAGTGTATGATAGCCGGTGCTGCTGCCCCCGCCAAAATTGCATCAAACATGCCCGTAACGGAGAATGGGGTAGTCGGATCGACGGGGTTTTGCACGGGCGGGTAAGCTTGAATCAGATTGAAAATGTACTGAAGATCAAGCCAAGAAGCGTATGGGATGGCGGGTACATCGGCCTGATATCTGAGTCGATCCAGGCGCATCCACCCCAACCCGGCGTTGTTGACGAGCATCCATTGCACATTATTCGACGACAGCCCCATTGCCAATATGAATTTGTTCATCACCAGCATCAATCGAAGAGCACGTGCTTGGTCGTCAGGAACTGCTGGACTTGGGTCTGGAGCAAGTACAAAGTCTGCTTCAAGAATAGTTTGCAAGGAGGTGTCTATGGTTATCGCCGGAGTAGTGATCATTGCATACTGTAATAAGACCGGAACCAGGTCATCAGAAATGTTAAGTCCAGTTCCGACCGTGGTTTGGAGAGCCGTGTTCTTCGCGAAGGCTATGAATTGCGTACTGAGCGAAGTAGCCACAGCCTGAAGAAGAGCGTTCTCTTGCGCAGCATTGTTGTCCGGAGGTGCACTAGCTAGGGCTGCCTGGGCGTTTTTGATGCTTCCATCAGGGTCCCCTATTGTTGCGTCGATGAACTGGGCTGCCGTTTGGGTGGTATCTGTCCATGGAACGCCTTCGAACATTGCTTTGAATGTGGCAATATCGGTAGAAGATAGCGGAGTGGCGTTTGCGGGATCTGATATAGGCAAAGGGGGAGCTTTGTTCAACATGGCAATAACAGCTCCTTCGTTGACTGCCGGAATAGCATTCGGATCAAAGGGAGATGCGAACTGAGCTGCTGCTGCCTGGTAACTGGATTGTAGGGACTTGAGCATTGTTCGGATGGCGCTGTCTGTGACGTCTAGAATGTCTGGTGTGGGAGTGACATGGAGTAGATAGTATTGAAGGTCTGACGCACTAATCCCAGACGTTTGATATGTTGTTAGAAAACCAAGAAATTGGAGCAGGGTATTGGGTGAAGCCAAGATATCGAAGCCCGTAAGCCCTAAAAGAATACACAGATCCCCGATTTTCAGACGCATCGCACGTGCCAATTGGACCAAAGCCCATACCGAGTTGACATTTGCAAGAGAAAGGACGAGATTCGCACCCAGCAGCGTGGTTATGGATGCGATATCTTGAAGAGAAGCAGCAAGACATAGAGCTAGGTAAGCCTGCACATCGGCATCCGAGAGCATTTTCTGTGTGACGCCAGGAGCCGGATTTTCATTTGCTGCAAGATTTGCTACAGTGAAATCGTTATCCACAACACCATTAGCCGTGTTATTGAGGAAGACTTTGTTATAGGCAGAGCTGGAGTCCTCTACTGTTGATAAGACATCAAAGATGTATAGTAGTCGTTCCCAACTAAGATTAAGTTTACCTTGCAGCCGAGAGATCTGCGATAGTATGATGAGGAAAGGTCCATCAAGAGAACCATTCCCAAGCTTTTTGGCGCGAATCATACCGTCGAGGGTGCTAGCCGCAATCGAAGTCTTCAACATTAGTCGAATGAATCTGTGAAATCGGTCAAGAGCCGGGAGGTCCAGAGCGTAGATAGATTTAGCAGATAGATTGCAAGTATTGTCGGCGTGAACAATGAACATCGCCGAGGATGGGTTAATCCATGTTAAAGTAAGAAGATTCTGCAGGGCAGGGTAAGTCAACCCGGTCTTGTCGACAAATGTCTCAACGGTTGCCACTTCGACAACGGCAGAGGATGAGGGATCTGCACCCCAATAAGTATTTTGGTCGGTGGCGTCTGGTCGACTAGCGGCAACCAGGTCGAATTCCGCAGGAAAGAAACCAAGGACCTCGCCGGCGATAGTTTGATCTGTTGGAGTCGTCGTCTGTAAAGCTAACATAAGATCAACCCGTGATATGTTAAACTGCGTAAAGTATGCAAGGCATTCCTGGTGGGAAAGACTAAAGGGGAGGCTAAAAGCGTAATCTGCGGCCTCAAGCTTCGTATAGGCAGCCTGATTTACATATTGTGGCATAGCCTCAACTTCATCCTGAGGGCCGTACGTTTGTTTCAAAAGAAAAATTTGCCACGCATTTGAGCCATTCGGATAACATTTTGCCACACATCTTTTATCTCGAACAACAAGCTCATGGAGACTGGTATTCGTTTGGTCCGAATCGTATATCAGTGCGTTGGATGTAAAGGGCAGTCCATTTGCAACGAGAGTTGCCAGAAAGGCTGGCGAAATTGCACCCGCCGTGAGAGTACCGACGAAAGCGATACCAGGATCTGGGGCAATGGCGTCTTCCAGGAGCTCACAGACAACATCAATATACGGCAGTGTGATATTCGTGTTGTCACAACTCAAGTCCATATCCCCGAGGTCCGGCCTCCGATCGAAAAGGACTTCTTTTGCTGTTTGTGGTGTACTTCCAGGAATAGGATCCGTATCAGTGACGTTGACCTCAGTGAGAAAATGGAGAGTATCGGCAACATAGGCAGCGGCACTGTGAACAGTTCGACAGTCGCTACATGCACAGAAATCTCCAATCTGAAAGAGACTAGTGAGGTTCGGAAAGGTGTCTGTGGCTGCGGACAGATCCAGGCCGGCTGGTTTCAGGGCAGCAATTCTCGTCGCTGAAGTCAACGAGATCAGGTTCCCGGCTTGCAGAGATGCAGCAATGGTCACATTCGTTGCGCGCTGGAAGATAGTTTTCGCTTGCTCCGGTGTTGTTTCTTTGTCGCCCTCTTTTAACATCTTCGTCAGCTTTGTCAAGCCAATACTTTTAATTTTCGCAGCTGAGCGGACACGATTGTCCATGAGGGCTTTGACATGGCTATATCGTGGGCTGACCTTATAGAGCCTTTGAAGAGCTAGAAAAGTGTCTTTGGCTCCAGAAGGTTTGGTTGAGTCGGAGGACGATGTTTCCTTTGGGAAAACGTTTTTTACTCGAGCATTGGAAAGGTTCATGTCGGTGTTCTTCTCGAAGACAGAAAGTAGCTCCTCGCGATGACCCGAAAAGGCGCCACTATCCCTGTTGAGGGATGCGGCGAAGGCAGTGGTGGGATACTTCTGCTCCAGATCCCGTACCTTGGCGGCCGCGTGAATCTGCGCCGCATTGGCATCGTGGTGAGCTGAATTCTCTACAAAATGCTTCATGAGTTGACTGGGGTCGACATGCAGCAAATCTCGTTCATGAGTTACTTGGAATGTGCTCATTGCCGTAGAGATAATGTCACTGGGGAGGCCAGACGCGATGAAGGGCGGTGAGTTGGTCTTTTCAGCGGCTTGCGTGGTACTGGACGGGGCAGCAGATGCAAGCAGAGCATCTTGCAGGTTTGCCATGGCGGTCGGCAAACTTCCCCCGGCATCCGTTGAGAGGGCATTGAGCAGGATTTCAGCCTGTCCGGACTGCAAGGCCGACTGGATCTCGGTAGGAATGGCAGCAGTTGAATTGGTGGCCTTATACTTCTGGGCGGCGGCTGTCAGTTGGCCAAGCTCACTGAGAATCGTGCTCAGGTTCTCCAGGATGCTGGATTGGACGACATTTGCCGCCACAGCAGCCGTGATGGATGCTGTGCACGGGTCCGGCGGCAGCAGAACGACATCATACAAGAGCGGCTGGATAGGAGTCTGTAGATTGATTGCGACTACAGGCAGGCCCGTAGAGCTGCTCAGGTCGGTTTGCAACAGCACATTCTCCGCCAGCAAAGCATAGAAGAACTCGGCGGAAATGGGAACCTGGCTAAAGATCAGCCGAAGAAACAACCAATACAGGAATGAGGATTTGCAATGTTCCGCATAATACAAATGTACATGAGAACGTGAACGTGAACATAAACATCTCTATCAAGACCGAAAGGAAGAAGACGCACCTTCGCTCCCGGGACGCTGGTGGCGGCCAGGTCGGCAAGGCGGAAGGCCACGGCGAGATTGGTGATCTTGTCGGGATCCCAACCTGTCTGGTTGGCCAGAAACGTGACATCGCGATATTTGGTGTCTTCTCGCAGCGCGGCAGGACTAGGGATTTTGGAGCACTCCAAGAGCGGTTTGATGGCGTCGAGGAGCTGCACAAACTCGGGCACCACAGGCCGCGACGGAATGCTGAGGCTGATGTCAATCGTTGCCTGTTTGGGGGCGTTGTACACAATGTTGCTTTGGCCCGGATAATTATGATTAGCCGGTTTCGGATTAAGGTTAAGGTGACGACGACAGGGACAGTATCAGAAGAATGGGATGTGGCTTGTGGGTTTGGTTTTAAGCTTAAGGTTGGGATGTGGAGATGCGAGTGAAGGGGGGAAACAAAAGAATGGCTGAATGGTTGGGGCTTATCAAGCAACTGACATACTCGAATGCCGTCTCGAACAACACCTTCTCCGTCTCCTCCCCATCCGCGCCCTCCACCACCTCCACGACCTTCATCACCAGATCCGCGCCGGCCTTCTCCGCCCGCACACACTGGCCGAGCTTGTAGCGGATCTCATACTGGCCCAGGTGATCGGTGATGGCGGTCCCGAGTCCTTGGCGGCAGCGGAGATCTTGGTCGAAGGCCTCGACGCATACATCCTTCGCCGGGACCCCGTCGGAGTATGTCACGGTCCCCGACACCGTCCGCGCCTCATCCTTCATTCCGTCGAGTTCGTGTGTACGGGAGGCAGCTCTAAGGTAGGTTGAATCGAGGGCGATGGACGATTTCAACCCCTCACCACCTCCGGGCAGCTGAAAATGAGAGCCTTATAACTTCTCTCCACGCCAACGGAGACAAAGAGACAAGCAGCGGGATGTCCCGCCATGGTACCCTGCCAATCCTTCGAGCTGGCGTCCAGCGTGATCAAGCTCCTGCTTCAGCTGCCTAGGTCCCTTCTCACCATGCCAATATGTACGCATAGGAAATACCAGAGTAAACCCCTCAGTGCGGGGTCGACAGATGCCAAATGGTCCAGAACAAGCCACCAACCGCCAAGCCTAGCTGTGAGGCTGAGGAGACATTTTGCAACATCATCTGACCAAGCCACTCTATAGTGGGATGACAAAAGTATTTACCCACGGAAGAATACCGAAAACCATGAAACCACCACAACGCCTATACATCCGCAATAAATTAGTATAATTAATTACAAATTATCTTGCATTGCGAATTATATATATACCTACGTTTTCCCACAGTTGCGTCTAAATCTCTAGAGTTGTTGCTATTACCTATGCATGTAGAGCTAATTATATCATAAGTGGGTGTTCCAGGCCTTAGTGTGTCAATAGCGAGTGATATCGCTAGAATTTAGTGGATGTTCGTAATATTTTTTCGTGGGTAAATACTTTTGTCATCCCACTGTAGGCATATGGACTTTGCCGTTGCCAAACTTCAGTTCGTGTAGGTCATTGGAAAACTTGGGCGGGGTATTTCAGCCCAGGCCGACCAATCACTTCCCGGTGGCTGCTTATCACTAGGTCCGTCGTACGGGTCTTTAATTCATATCCCCTCAAACCGCTGATGGTCTAATAAATATGATTCTCTTCCGACGATGGGGCTGGCTTTAATTTCCTATCAGCCCTGGCGAGGGCTGCGACACCACCGGCGTCAGGCTCATAGCTTGAGATCTCGACGTTGCCGTTTAGTTTGACTATCCCTTTAACTTCCATGCGATTTCAGGTAATGGAAATTTTGGGATGAGAGTCTTCTCTACGCCAAGCCGTTAAGATGCAGGAGAATGAACCTAGTTTACCTTCGGGCGGCGACTCCGGTCCCTTTCAAGAGCCGGCAGAAGGGCAACAGAGCAGTAGAATGCCAATGCCAATCGATTATGGCGGCCCTAGTACACACTCACAACCGACCGTTTCTCTACCCAAAGGCGGAGGAGCATTGCACGGAATCGGAGAGAGTTTTCAAGCAAATACGGTCACTGGAACTGCGTCTCTTGCTATCCCAATTGCTGTTACTCCGGGAAGAACAGGCTTTGGGCCGCTGTTGTCCCTCTCTTATGATTCTGGGAGTGGCAATGGGCCCTGGGGCCTTGGCTGGTCTCTATCCCCGCCAAATATCAGCCGACGGACTGATAAAGGTCTGCCGCAATACAACGACCGCCAAGATATCTTCCTCATATCCGGCACGGATGATCTCGTGGCGGTGTCCTCTAACAATGCAACTCAGGATGTGACCGGGACAACCAGTGGAGTGTATACTGTCCAGCGTTATTGTCCAAGAGTTGAAGGTCTCTTCGCTCGAATTGAGAAATGGACGAGCACTACTGACAGTTCCGACGTCTACTGGCGTACTATCACGCCGGAAAACACCACCACTCTCTACGGCCGAGACGCAAATTCACGTATTTATGACCCATATGATCCTTCACGCATCTTCCAGTGGCTCATCTGTGGGAGCTATGATAAACGCGGAAACTCTATTGAGTATGTATACAAAGAAGAAGATTCTACCGGGGTTTCTCTCAGCGATTCTCACGAACGCTATCGAACCAGCAAAGAACGCTCTGCAAACAAGTACCTGAAGTACATCTGGTACGGCAATCGCTTCCCTGGGCAGACCGGAACCACCCCCGATGATGCCACAAAGTGGATGTTTCAGGTGGTCTTAGACTATGGTGAGCATGATCAGGATGATCCCAAACCTGACGATTCCGGACCATGGCTATGTCGAGAGGATCCATTTTCCACCTATCGTTCAACTTTTGAGGTCAGAACCTATCGCTTGTGTCGTCGCGCTCTAGTTTTTCACCGTATCCCCGAGGTTCTCGGCGAGCCTGTTACTCTCGTCAGGTCTACTTCATTTACCTATCAGGAGTCCGCAAATATGTCTTTCATGATATCGGTCACTCAGTCGGGTCACGTAAGGCCGACGGCAAACAATCCTTCGCAAGGGACCCCGTATATCACGCGGTCGGTCCCGCCTACTGAATTCACTTATACATCCGTGCCCACCCGTGATGAACTGTCAAAGTTGGTGCCACAGAAAGTAGCTGAAAAGAGCTTGGAAAACCTTCCAAGAGGGGTGGACGGGAATGCATATCGCTGGATCGACCTTGATGGCGACGGGCTGCCTAGCATTCTCTCAGAGAGTGACGGATCTTGGTATTTGAAGCCAAACATAACCACGCAATATTTCACTGCAACACCTTCCAAACCTGAGGGTAATTTACCATTTGCAACTTTCGAACCAATGCGTCTCCTTGATGGTAAACCTCTTAGCCCAAGCCTTAGCTCAGGTGACACCATTTTCGCGGATATTGAGGGTGATAGCACAATGGATCTTGTTCAAATCGCAGACATCCCAGGATACTATCCTCGAATCAATGGAAAAATGAATTGCTATGGCAACCGCAAGCAAAACTCATGGGGTGCCTTCCATACTTTCGACCAATGGCCAAATCTCGACCAAAACGATCCCACAGTCCGGATGGTGGATGTAACTGGGGATGGCATTGCAGACTATCTTCAGGCGCAAGACTCGATGTTTACCTGGTATCCGTCGCACAGGAAATGTGGCTTTGGAGCGGCCCGTTTCACATTTGGAGACGACGATCACGGTGCTCGAGCCACCTTTTCAGATCCTGACAAGGCTTACTTCATGATAGACTTGAGCGGGGATGGGCTATCCGATCTGGTAAGAGTAACTAATGGCTCCGTCAGCTATTGGCCGAGTATGGGATACGGCAAATTTGGAAGGGAAGTAGTCATGGATAATAGTCCGACTCTAGACAGCGATGAGATGTTTGACCTTCGCCGGATTCGTTTCGCCGACATTGACGGATCTGGGACCGCCGATCTCCTCTATCTCACCTCCAGAGGAGTCAAAATATATCGAAACAACTCCGGAAACAGCTTTGATGACGAGCAAGAGCTAATTCTATTCCCTAACATCGCCGATCAGACGGCGGTCGATATTGTCGATTTGCTCGGCATGGGAACTACGTGTCTAGTTTGGTCTTCGCCTCTAATTAGTGATTCCAGTAGTCCAATGCAGTATATCGACCTCATGCAAGGGAGCAAGCCTTATCTCCTAAGTAAGTCCAACTTTGATGGCTGCAAAGTCTTCCTATTTCCATTTTATCCCAACAGAAATTCACCCTTATACTCTCGTCGTGTGCCTTGTTCGGGAATAGACTTCCAAATTTACCCAATGAGGCAGTACTAACCCAAGAACACTATGACAGGTCGCGTGGTTAACAATCTCGGCGCGGAAACCCAGATCTATTACGCCCCCTCTACTTATTTCTCTCTAAAGGATGCGGCAGAAGGCAGGCCGTGGATTACGAGGTTGCCATTCCCCGTGCATTGTGTTCAGCGTACTGTGACCTTGGACTATATTGGCAGAACTCGATTCAGCTCTCGGTTTGCCTATCACCATGGGTGTTTCGATGGCTTTGAGCGAGAGTTCCGAGGCTTTGCATCTGTGGAGCAATGGGACGCAGAAGAGTATCTCGACTCGCTTGACCTTCTCGATCCGAGTTCGTCTCCAACGTTTGCAAACCTCGATAAGTCTTCTCTAGCCCCTCCTATTCACACCAAAATGTGGTATCATCCGGGCATTTACATTGATGAACCCGAGATTCGACGAAAATTGGCAAGCGAGTACTATGGAGCTCCTCAATGGGATGACCCCGCCTTTGATTCATTCCTGGCCGACCTACTACCAGACTCCACTTTATCTTCCACGTCCCCGTTACTTACAGGATTTGAAACGCGGGAAGCTTATCGAGCTCTCAAAGGAATGCCACTTCGAACGGAGGTGTATGCAGATGATGCAGACTTCGCTGATGATCCATCATCAGTTGCGAGGTCAAAAATACCCTATAGTATTTCCGAATCGAACTATCTTGTTGAGCTTGTGCAGAGAAAGGGCAGCAATAGATACGCTGTATTCCTCCCCCACGCATCTGAACAACTATCTCGTCAGCTAGACCGCAATCCTGCCGACCCGCGTGTTCAGCACAATCTCGTTTTAGAAGTCGACAGTTATGGACATGTACTCCGCAACTGCTCAGTTGCATACGGCCGGGTCGCGGGGCAGAGTCCTCTCCAGCCCGATGATGCAGCAAAGCAGGAGCAGATACATGTAGTCTATGTAGAGACTGACTATACGAACAAGGTTGATTTGCCGAACGACCTGGTACTTCCAGCCTCCTGCGAAGGTCGAACATACGAAGTCTCAGGGCTCTCACCATCTGGCTCTCGCTTCTCACTGAGCGACTTTACCAAGAACGACTTCGCGCCCTTAGACAGCCTCATCGAGATTCCATATGAGCAAACACCGACCTCCGGGGCTCTTCAGAAACGAATGTTTGCACGCGCAAGGACAATCTATCGCAGTGACGACATGACGTCGCTGCTTTCTCTTGGGCAGATTCAGCCACGATGTCTACCAGGCGTACAATATCAGCTTGCCTTCACTCCCGGGCTTATCCCCCTGGCATTCCAGCGTACCAAGCCCGATGGAACAGTCGTTGACCTTCTTCCCAACCCAGCAACTGTGCTTGGTGGCCCCGAAGGTGCTTACGTTGACCTGGATAACGACGGAAACTGGTGGACACCAAGTGGACGCGTGTATTTCCACCCCGACCCCGTAGCCACGCCAGCCCAGGAACTCATCATGGCATTACAAGACTTCTTCTTAGTGAGACGTATTACCGACATTTTCGGCAACTCGGGCTCATTAACCTTTGATGACCAGAACTTGATGGTCATCCAAACTTTAGACTCAATGCAGAATCTGACATCATGCATTAATGACTACCGTGTTATGATGCCAAGTCTTCTGACCGATCCAAATGGAAATCAAGCGCAGGTAGTTTATGATGCACTAGGGATAGTCGTGGCAACCGCGGTGATGGGTAAAGTTGGCGAAAACCTTGGAGATTCTCTTTCTGGCGTGCAGCCGGACTTGCCTCAGACCATGATTGACGACTTCTTCTCGAATCCGCGAGGACCAATTGCAAAGACTCTTCTTGGTACGGCCACTACGCGCTTCATATACGACGTGAACAGATTCTACCTCGAGCCTGATGTGAACAAGAAGAAGCCCACCGTGATGGCAAGTGTCACACGAGAATCCCACGTTAGTAGTGGTGTTTCCGAATCTGATCTCAAGGTCCAAGTTATGTTATCTTACTCCGATGGTAGCGAGCGGGAAATCCAAACCAAAAGTCAGGTTGAACCAGGCCCTTTGGAAGATGGCGGGCCTTCGGTTGACCCTCGATGGGTCTGCAGCGCCTGGACTATCTACAACAATAAGGGCCTTCCAGTCAGGCAATATGAACCTTTTTTTGATGACACCCATGAGTTCAAGTTCGGGGTCACTATCGGCGTAAGCCCGATCATCCTGTACGACGCCATTGAGCGCCTAGCTGGTACAATTCGGCCGGATCACGCATGGACTAAGACGATAATTACTCCTTGGGAGCAACAGTTTTTCGACGCTAACGATACCGTATTGATGGACCCAAAGACAGACCCAGATGTCGGTTCATTCTTCCGGTTATTGCCTGATGCCGATTATTTGCCTACTTGGTATGAAGCTCGCGCATCAGGCGGCTTGGGACCAGCAGAGCAGGATGCAGCTACCAAAACTTCAGCTCATGCGAATACACCAAGCACGAATCACCTCGACTCCCTAGGACGAATGTTCCTTCACATTTCCGACAATGGAACTGGTGGTAAATATGAGTCGCGTTCGACCCTTGACATCGAAAGCCACCAGCTTCAAGCAATCGATTCCAAAGGTCGCATTGTCGGTAATTACATGTACGGCATGCTAGGGTCGAGTTTGCACCAGTCCAGTATGGAGGCCGGAGAACGGTGGTCACTTGCCAATGCCGCCGGCAGCCCTTTATTCACTTGGAACTCCCGTGGCTACAGATCGCATTTTACTTATGACAGTATGCAGCGGCCCCTGGCTACCATGATGCTTGCGGACGGAGCGACAGCAGAGGTTCTCATGCATTGCACAGTCTATGGAGATACACTCACCTCCCCGGATCCAAAACTACAAAACCGGCGAGCGCAGGTTGTCCAGGTATACGATCAAGCTGGGGTAATTTCCAGCGGTGCCTATGATTTCAAGGGAAACCTGATGGAAACAACGCGACAGTTTGCAACCAACTACAAGACGACCCTGGACTGGTCAAGTGGCTCTTTGCCATTAGATTCTCAATTGTACATTTCCTCCCAAACAGTGGACGCGTTGAATAGAGTTGTGACCACCACCAGTCCCGACGGTACAATTGTGCAAAATACTTTTGACGCTTCAGCTGCGATAGTGACTGTGACAGCGAATCTTAAAGGGGAGGTGGACGGAAGCGGGTCACCAATATGGACTCCTTTCGTCACAGATATCACATATGATGCCAAAGGCCAGCGCCTGTCTGAGACAAACAACAACACCACGACATGCCAGTATACTTACGACCCCCTGACTTTTCGTCTTACAAACCTCCAGACAACCCAGTCTGGTTCTTCCGACAAATTTCAAGATCTTAGCTACGTCTTCGATCCCGTGGGGAATATCACGAGCATAACAGACGATGCTCAGCAGACAATTTTCTTCCGTGGCCAGAAGGTTGACCCCAGCAATAATTATACTTACGATGCAATCTACCGACTTATTCAAGCTTCCGGTCGTGAGCATCTTGGACAAACCAATAATACTCCGAATTCTCCAACTCCGCCAAAGCCATTCGATCGCGTTCATACTCGACAAGATCAACCTGGGGATAGTAACGCTATGGGAACTTACGTGGAGACGTATACCTACGACTCAGTTGGGAACATTCAGGCTGTGGCTCACGTCGGAAGTCAGCCAGCTAGTAGTGGGTGGACGCGATCATATGCGTACAATGAAGTCAGCCAACTTGCTCCCTCGATCGCAACATATAGCAACCGATTAAGTTCGACTTCGGTCGGCGGCGTCACAGACTCTTATTCCTATGCTGGCAATGGCGGCATCCACGGACTCATGACTTCGATGCCTCATTTAACCGCAATGGCATGGAACAGTCTCGATCAACTGCAGTCAACTTCCCGGCAAAGAGTGAAGGATTCTGACACCGTTGCGGAGACAACTTACTACATTTACGATGCAAGCGGGCAGCGAGTGCGCAAAGTAACAGAGCGAGGAGGAACCGGATCTCGATTAAAGGAGACAATCTACGTCAAGAATGTTGATATTCGTCGTAAGTATGCCGGAGACGGCATGACTGTGACCCTCGAACGCCAAACGGTGCACATCGCGGATGGCTCTAAAAAAGTCGCCGAAGTTGAAACACGGACCCAAGGGACAGACAAGTCTCCTCAACGTCTCATTCGATATAAGTACAGTAATCACATTGGCTCCGCATGCCTCGAGCTCGACGACCGAGCACGCGTTGTGTCATACGAGGAGTACTATCCGTATGGCAGCACCTCCTATCAAGCTATGAGCAGCATCACGCAAGTTCCAAAACGATACAGATACACCGGTGCGGAGCGAGACAATGAGAATAGCTTCGACTATCGCGGGAGCAGGTACTATGCCGCGTGGCTCGGACGGTGGATAGCAGCAGACCCAGGAGGTTTGATCGATGGGCCCAATCTCTACTGGTACGGGCACTGCAACCCAATTACCTTGACCGACCCGTCCGGATTTGCCGCTAAAGGCATTGACATCGTTGCTAAAGGAAACTTTGAAGGAATGTCCCAGGTCCAGGTGAGGCAGCTATACGCGAGCCTCCAGGATCCGATCTACTACAAAGGAGATGCCACTTGGAATGCAGATGCTCACTCCTGGGTCGTAGATCGTAGTCAGCTCATTTCGCACGACGAGGCACTGGACATGGGGGATTCCTACTGGGGAGATGCAAGCAACTCAGGTAATGCTAGTACCGAAGAAACGCCACCGCCAGATGCGCCTGGACCTTCTAAGCCGGGGACGGGAGAAGGAGCGAGCCAGGGCAAGGGTGAGGGCGAAGGTGAAGATCTCGTCAAGAGCTTCGCCTACGGAGTAGTCAAAGGTGCCATCACCGGCCTTGTATTCGGCTTCGCATTTGGCGCCATCATTGCGACGGGCGGCGTTGCGGCAGTACTCGTCGGTGCCATCGGGGTAGGCATGATGGGCGTCCAGGCAGGAGAGATTATTGTTGGCAAAGACCTCTCTGGAAACAAATTGTCAGATTCACAACGAGTTGAGATGATTGGGGAACTAGTTGGCGGTGCGATCACCGGTGGCATCGGCGCCAAAGCTGGGAGAGCATTCAGAGGATTGGGGGGCAAGTTAATAACCGGCGCCATTCCACCCGAGGTGGGCGGAGGATCTGGTGGTGGAGGTGGAGGAAGTAGTCCTCCTCCGCCTTCTCCTCCACCAGAGGCGCCTGCACCACCGTCTCCACCGCCCGCGCCGAAACCAACACCCTGGCGCAATGTTGTCGGCAAAAGACTGGGTGATAACCCGGCCGTGCGGCGTGTTTGGAACTCGGTGGCCAAGCCTAACTCCAAAGGTACCCCTCGGGATATCTACAATCTTCACCGGGTGCGCTTCATGAACGCTATCCGAAGGCCTGCCAATGCCGATGCGAAAGCGTTCTTAACAGACAACGGCTTCCAACTGCCAGCGAAACCAGGGCGGATGCCATTCCATCCAGACGCAGGCAATAACAGGTTTGGCAGATTGAGCTTAGACCACATGACGAGGCTAGACAACGGTGGCAATCCGGTAGATCCAGATAATCTGGAGTGGATGATACAGGGCGACAATTCGAATATTAATAACATTGAGCAGAAGTATAATGCGAGTGGAGCCCCGAGCTGGTTGGGGCCATTGAACAGGTCTCTCGCGGATACCGCAGCTGAGTTGGCGACTATGCCTGATACTGACTAGTTGAGGGTAAGCAGCTGGTGGAAGATGCGTAGGGGTAGATTAGGTGGGATTTTCATTCTGCGTACGATGCTTGGGACTTGTCTGTAGCGTTAGGATCGTGGCAGATAGGTTCGGTGAAATGATCCACTTGTACGTAGTGTCTTTCGTAGGTGCGTAGTAAGGTTTTTAGTACTTAATGACTTATCTATAAAACCAAATAGTGCTATGCAAGTATAGTAGGAGGCGAATTAAGTGTCGCTAGTTTTTTAGTTAATTATATTTAGCGGGGTCCATTCCTAGATGCTTGTGGCTGTGCACCCCCTACCTGGTTGTACTCTACGGGTACCGCTCCTAATTGTCGTCGTAGAGGGGAGCTAGTTCTTTGCCGATTCCGCGTCTCATATTCAAGTTTACAGGTATAG
>Ga0335074_10003774_pt1 | contig 20792 bp, 16 predicted proteins | sample Lox_Sample_23_FD_206715 | JGI IMG/M metagenome (GOLD analysis project Ga0335074, IMG submission 206715) | Soil microbial communities from Loxahatchee National Wildlife Refuge, Florida, United States - Lox_Sample_2.3 | ecosystem: Environmental > Terrestrial > Soil > Wetlands | place: USA... | reverse complement strand
CACCAGGTACCGGATCACCGACGAGCGGGTTTACGTGCGCCGGGGCCTGCTGAACAAGAAGGTGCTCTCCGTCGCCCGCGACCGGATCAGGACGGTCGACGTGACCGCCAATCTGCTGCACCGGGTGCTTGGCGTCTGCCGGGTCAGCATCGGGACGGGGCGTAACGACTGGAGGCCAGGGCAAAGTCTCCACCTCGACGGCCTGGCCAGGACAGATGCCGAGTCGCTGCGGCTGGTGCTGCTCGCCGCGGCTAGCCCGGCTGATCAGGAGATCGTCAGGCTGCGGCTGGCGTGGCTGCGGTTCGCGCCGCTGACCATGACCGGGCTGGTCGTGCTCGGCGTGCTGTTCGGCTCGGTCATCCAGATCACCAACGCGACCGACATCAATCTGGCCAAGACCGGCCCGGTCAAGCACTTCATCCGTGACTTCGCCGCGTACAGCATCGTCCATCGCATCGGGGTCGGCGTGCCGTTCGCGATGGCGGGTTACGTGCTGATCGCGCTGATCGGTTACGTCGCCGTCTACTGGAACTTCCGGCTGACCGAGTACGGTGCGGGCACCGTCAGGGTGACCAGGGGGCTGCTTTCTCTCCGGGCGACGACGATCTCGCTGAGCAGGCTGCGCGGCGTTGAGATCAGCGAGCCGCTGCTGCTGCGCGCGGCTGGCGGCGCCAAGTGCAGCGCGATCACGACGGGACTGCGGGTGGGGGAGGGCGCCGAGCATGAGGGCTCGGTGCTGCTGCCGCCGGCTCCGCGCCAGGTAGCGCACCTTGTCGCTGGCGAGTTGCTCGGCGTCCCTTCGGGCCTCGTGGCAGGCCCGCTGCGAAGGCACGGCAGGGCCGCGCTTCGCCGCAGGTACTCGCGGGCGCTGACCGCCGCCTGCTTGCTGATCGCGGGCATCGGAGCGGCCACCTGGGCCAGGCAGGGTCCCGCCTGGGTATGGGAGAGCTCGTTCGCGCTGGTCCCGCTGGCGGTCGTCGTCGCGACCGACAGGTACCGCAACCTCGGGCACCTGCTGTCTGATGGCTGGCTGGTGACGAGGGCGGGCAGTTTCGCGCGGCGCCGCAGCATTATCGGCACCGACGCGATCATCGGCTGGCGTATCCGTCAGACGTGGTTTCAGCGCAGGAGCGGGCTGATGACGGTGACTGCCACCACGGCGGCCGGGCAGCAGCATTACTCGCTGCGCGACGTTCCCGTCGAGGTAGGGCTCGCCGTAGCCGCCGGCGCCACCGCCGACCTGGTCAGGCCGTTCCAGCTCGACGTTGAAGCGAGGGCTAGAACGGCTTAGCGAACCCGTGGTCCTCTGGCGGGCCTGACGGGCCGCCTGATTCTGGCGACTCGGTTTCTTCTGCCTGCGGTGCGTCCTGAAGCGGTGCGGGCTCGGTCAGCGGAGTGGCCTGGGCAGCCCGGGCCGCGCCTGCCGCACGTGCCTGGTCACGGACCCTGCGGATGGTGAGGATGGCGCCCAGGTAAACGTCTGCGGGAGTGCCGGCTGGCGGCGGCGGGCTGACGTAACCGAAGACCTCGCTGGTAAGAGCCATGCCGAGGCGAAGGCGCGCGGCCGGCCGCAGGCGCGGGAACCGGCGCAGGTAAGTGCCCGCCGAGGTAGCGGTCTGCTCGGGCAGCCGGGAAAGCTCGACATGGTGCGCCCAGTCGAGCAGCGGCAGCGGTATGTAGGTGTAGGCCGCAGGCAGTTCAGGCCGGCGTGCGGTCCTTTCCTGAATGACGAAGGTGCCGGCGAACAAGTCGCCGAGCCGTTTGCCTTTCGCCGAGACCATCGAAGTGGTGAGCCCGATCGGCATGCCGATCAAGGCGACGGGCGGCCAGATCTCGATGAACGCGGCGGCGAGTGCCCTGATCAGTGCCTGCCTGAATCGCACGGGGCCGCCGTCATCGCTGACGACCCGAATGCCCAGGGCCAGCTTGCCCAGGGTCTTGCCACGGCTCAGCGTCTCGAAGGTCACCGGGTAGGCGATGATGACAAGGACGTACCCGATCACGGAAAGCGCCACGGCCGAGGCGGAGTTCAGGTGCCTGACTGCCCCGATGGTGACAACGCCGTTGAGGAAGCTGATCGCGGTCAGTTCGACCACGATGTCGATAATCTCCGCCAGGATGCGGACAGGGAATCTCGCGACGGCCAGGTCGAGGACGACGGCTTCGCCGGTGACGACCTCGGCCATGCCGGTTCCTCCGGACTGGTTAAGACGGTGCGAGCCTGGCCAAGGATAGCGGGAATCGCCTCGCTGTAGTCTCCAGGCGTGGACGTTGACGTGTTCGTGGCCGAGCACCGCGCCGAGTGGGCGAGGCTTGACCGGCTGACCAGGCGGCGCGGCCGCCTCAGCGGCGCCGAGGTCGATGAGCTCGTCTCGCTCTACCAGGCCGCGGCCGCGCAGCTTTCCGCGGTGCAGGCGGCCGGCCTCGACCCGGCGCTAGCCGCGACCTTGTCGAGCAGGCTGGCAAGGGCAAGGGCGGTGGTAACCGGCGCGCAGCCCTCTTCGCTGAGCGCGGTCACCAGGTTCGTGACGGTCTCGTTCCCCGCCGCGGCCTACCGTGCCAGGTGGTGGTGGCTGGGCAGCGCGGCGGGAACGATCCTGGTCGCGGTGCTGATCGGCCGCGAGGTTGCCGCCTCGCCCGCGCTTCAGGCGTCGCTACTTCCCGGCGCCGGAGCAAGGAAGCTCGTCACCCACGAGTTCAGGCACTATTACTCGACCTACGACGGTCAGTCCTTCGCCGCCCAGGTCTGGACGCACAACGCGCTCCTCGCCGCGGAGTCGGTCACGTTCGGGCTGCTGCTCGGCATCCCCGTGCTTTACTTCTTGTTCGCCAACGCGGTGAACATTGGCGTCGACGGCGGCCTGCTGGCCGCCTACGGCAGGTCGGGCGAGTTCTGGACGCTCATCCTCCCGCACGGCATGCTCGAGCTGACCGCCGTTTTCCTCGCCGCAGGCGTCGGCCTGCGGCTTGGCTGGGCGGTCATTGACCCAGGCCCGCGTACCCGCTTCGAGGCGGTCGCGGCCGAGGGGCGCGCCATGTTCACGGTCGCGATCGGCCTCGTCTTCGTGCTGCTCACCTCGGGGCTGATCGAGGCCTTCGTAACCCCCTCGCCGCTGCCCGCCTGGGCCAGGATCGGCATCGGCGCCATCGCCGAGGCCGCCTTCCTCAGCTACGTCTTCGTCCTCGGCCGCCGCGCCGTGACCGCAGGAGAAACCGGCGACATCGCCGAGGCACCGGACACCCTGCCCGTAGCGGGGTAATCCGCGCGGGGCCGGCCGGCCGCGTTACAGGCGGCCCGCTGCTTTCAGGCTGAGGTAGGCGTCGGCCAGGGCGGGCGGGAGTTCGTCGGGCGTGGCGTCGACGACGTCGATGTCGTAGCGCCTGAGCAGGGCGCTGACCTGGGCGCGAGCGGCCCGGGCGCGAAGGGCGGCGGCCGCGTTGTACACCGCTGCCGTGCTGCCGCGGTCAGCGGCCATCTCATCGGTCCTCGTGTCGGCGACCGAGGCGATCAGGAGGTGGTGCCTGGCTGAAAGCGACCTGAGCTGCGACAGGCCCTGCGTGATCGAAGCCGGGTTCAGGTCGGTCATCAGCACGACCAGGCAGCGCTGCCTGGCAAGGCCGAGCACGGTCGCGGCGATCAGGGTCAGGTCAGGATCGGTCAGCTCGGGCTCGAGCAAAGCCATCTCGCTGGTGATGGCGGCGAGAACCTCGTTGCGGCCCTTGCCTGTGACCCTGGCCCGCACCCTGCGGTCCACCGCGATGAGGTCGGTGCGGTCACCTGCCCGCACCGCGAGCGCGGCGAGCAAGAGCGCCGCGTCCATCGAGGCGTCAAGCCTGGTGATGCCGCCGATCCGGCCCGCCGAGCTCCTGCCGGTGTCGAGCACGATCACGATGCGGCGGTCGCGCTCGGGACGCCAGGTACGGATCAGCACGTCGGCGCGGCGCGCTGAGGAGCGCCAGTCGATCGACCTGACGTCGTCGCCGAGCACGTAAGTACGGAGGGAGTCGAACTCGGTGCCCTGGCCCCTGATCAGCGACCTGTGCTGCCCGTCGAGCTCACGCAGGCGGGCCAGCCTGGCCGGCAGGTGCTTACGGGAAAGGAAGGGCGGCAGGACCCTGACCGTCCATGGTGCGGTCAGGTTGCGCTGCCGCCCGGCCAGCCCGAGCGGCCCGACCGAGCGAACGGTGACCGCGCCGCCGGCGATGTCGCCTCGCCTGGAGGGGGTCAGCGTCGTTGTCAGCGTGACTCCCCGGCCGGCCGGCAGCGTAACCTCGCTGCGCGCAGGGGTGGCGCAGGCGCTCGGCCGCCAGCCGTCCCTGACCTGCGCCTTGAGCCGGCGGCGGCCAGAGTTCTCGACAGACAGCATGATCGTGCCCGCTTGCCCAAGACGCATCTTGCTGTCGCCTGACCTGGTGACCGCGACCCGGCGCGGGCTGGCGGCCAGCATCACGTCAATCGCGATCAGCGCGAGCAGTACCGCATCGGCGGCCAGCAACGCCAGCCCGGTGCCGAACAGGAGCACCACGACGGCGCCGAGCACGGCGACAAGCGCGGCACGGCCGGTGAGGATCACCGGGGCACGGGTACGGTCGCGAGAAGGCCGGCCAGCACCCCGTCCGCGCTCGCCCCGTCAAGCTCGGCCTCGGGCCGCAGTTGCACGCGGTGCCGCAGCGTCGGACTCGCCAGCGACTTGACGTCGTCGGGCGTCAGGTAGTCGCGCCCGGACAGCCAGGCCCAGGCACGGCTCGTCGCCAGCAGCGCGGTCGCGCCGCGCGGTGACACGCCGAGTTGCAGCGAAGGTGACGTCCTTGTGGCACGGCACAGATCCACGATGTAGCCGGTCACCTCGGGCGCGACCCTGACCTTTCTTGCCGCCTCCCTGGCCTCGGCCAGGTCGGAAGGCCCGGCGACGGGCGTCACGCCGGCAGCGCGAAGGTTACGCGGATCGAATCCTGCCGCGTGCCTGTCGAGGATCGCGATCTCATCGTCACGCTCGGGCAGCGGCACGGTCAGCTTCAGCATGAACCGGTCGAGCTGGGCCTCAGGTAGCGCGTACGTGCCCTCGTACTCCACCGGGTTCTGCGTCGCCGCGACGCAGAATGGCACCGGCAGGAGGCGGGGCTGCCCGTCCACGGAGACCTGCCGTTCCTCCATTGCCTCAAGCAGTGCGGCCTGAGTCTTCGGCGGCGTGCGGTTGATTTCATCGGCAAGAAGCAGGTTGGTGAAGACCGGCCCGGCCCTGAACTCGAATGCCGCTGTCCGCGCGTCGTAGATCAGCGAGCCTGTCACGTCGCCCGGCATCAGGTCAGGCGTGAACTGCAGCCGCTTGCCGTCCAGCGAAAGCGCGCCGGCCATCGCGCGGATCAGCAGCGTCTTGGCGACGCCGGGCACGCCTTCAAGCAGCACGTGTCCTTCGCAGATCAGCGCGATAAGCAGGCCGGTCACGACCGGTTCCTGCCCGACGACCGCCTTGCCCACCTCGCCGCGTACTGCCGCGAGCGCGGCCCGCGGTCCGTCTTCGGCTATCACCGCGAACGTACCTCTCTTTCCAGTTCGTCAAGATCATCGGCCAGCCGGACCAGTTCGGCGTCGCTCGCGGGCGGGGGCCCGTAGCCGATCGCCTCGATGTCGGCGCCCGGCCTGGCCGACCGGTGGGACAGCTCCCCGGCGACCGTGACGGCCGAAGCGTCCGCGGGCAATCCGAGCAGCGGCTTGACCCGGCTCAGCGTCGCTTCCCTCAGCACGGCCGCTGCGCGAGCCCTGGCCCGCCTTGCCTGGTATAGCCGGGCGTGGCCCTCGACGGTCTCCGATGCCCGCACCACGACGGGCAGCCGCTCGGCGATCAGCGGACCGAATCTCCTGCTGCGCCAGATCACGGCGAGCCCGAGCGCGATCGCGAGCTGGAGCACGATCAGCCAGGCCAGGCCGGAAACCAGCGGAGGCGCCTGCTGGCCTGGCAACTGCGGCGGCAGGCTGGTGGCGACGGCCGGCTGAGGCGTGAGCCAGACGATCCGGCGGTTCTCGCTCAGCAGGTTGAGCGAGAGCGCGGCGTCACCGCCGTCGGCCAGATAGGCGTTCGCCATCGGCAGGCTGCTGCCGATGAGCGTCACGGTGCGCCCGCCTGCCAGGTAGGTGACGATCGTGGGGTGGCCGCGAACCGGATAGCAGCCGGTCGACGGCACAGAAACCCGGTAGCTGGTCTGCCCGGTGACGATGGCGCCGGCCAGCCTGGCACCGCGAAGGGCGCAGGACGGCTCGATCGAGTACCCGCCCGCGAGGCCTGACTTCACTACGTGAGCCTGCGGCGCGAGGGTACGCAGCGACGTCTCGCCAGGCTCGACGAGCACGAGATCGGCACCGGCACTGGCAGCGGCGAGCTGCCGCCGCTGCCCGGTCGTGAGCAGGCCGGGACTGGTCACCAGCAGCGTGGTACCTGGCGAATCCGCGTCGGCGACAGCCAGGTCCGTGCTGTAGACCTCGTCGACCTGGTACCCGCGCTGCCCGAGCAGCTGGGCCAGCCCCTTGGCTCCGTCGATCGTCGCGCTGGCCGGGTCGAGGTAGTCGTTGGACTTCGCAGGCGAGCCGAAGAGCAGCACCGCCAGAACCGCCCCGGCCGCGACGACCGCGGCGACCGTCATCGGCACCCACCAGGCACGGGAGCGCTTCATCATGACACCGCGAGCGTGGCCTGGCGGGCGGTCCTGACCTGCGCATCGACGTCGCTGACCTGCTCGTAGGCGGTCAGCGTGCCTGGCAGGCCGCCGTACCTGATGTCATCGAACAGCCAGGCGGCCGCACGGAGAGCGCTGGCGAGTTCTGGCAGCGCCGCGCCGGCTTCCCCGGCTATCTCGTTCGCGGTACGGCCCGCCCTGGCCAGGAGGATCCCGCGTTCATCGAGCTCGGCGGCGATCGCGCGGACGCGTTCGACGATCGCCGCACCGTAGTCTCCCTCGGCCGCCAGCCGCTCGGCCTCCGCACGGTATTCCGCGGCGTTCCTGGCCTTCCCGCCGAGCACGCCCGCGCCTCGAGCGCGCCGCTCGGCCCCTGGCCTTGCCCAGGTCAGGAGGACGACGATCAGCACCGCTACCAGGACGGCGAACACGATGAGGCCGAACCAGCCGCGGGGGATCGCGTTCTGTCCCCCGCTGAACAGGCGCTCGATGTCCCTCAGAATCCGGTCCCATAGCGGCAGCCGTGCGAGCCGTGCGAGTTCTTGCCTGGCGAGCCGCCGGGCCGCTCGCCGCCCGATCAGCCCCCCAGGGCCGGCAGTGCCGCCAAGGCCGGCGGAGCCGGCAGTGCCGCTAAGGCCGGCGGAGCCGGCAGTGCCGCTAAGGCCGGCGGAGCCGGCAGTGCCGCGTACGCCGTTCACGTGACCGGCCAGGACGCGGGCCAGGACGGTGATTCCCTTGCCGTGGCCGCGAACTCATTTCCTGCCTGTGCGTCCCGCCATGGCGGCAGCCGCAGCATCAGGTCCATGCCCTCACGGCGCATCCGCGCGTCGGCGTAAAACTGGCATACCAGGGCCAGCCACATCGGAGCGGCCAGCGAGACGAGCACGAGCGCGAAGACGATGATCGTCACCAGCCACACGGAGCCAGGGTTCTCCAGCTTGCGGTGCGCGAACAGCAAGGCCAGGCCGGTGCCGGTGACCAGGGTGACGAACAGGGCGGCGATGATGAAAAGTACGACCGTCACGATGCCAAGCAGGCATGCGGTCCAGAAGAAGCGCCAGAAGCTGCCGAAAACCAGTCGCCATGACCGGCCGATCGCCGCGAACGGATTATTACGCCGCTCGAGAACTACGACCGGGTAAATCAGGCACAGCATGATCCCGAGCCAGTACGTAACCGGCAGCGAAAGCAGTACCCCTGCCCCGGACAGCAACAGGAGGCAAACGCCCCAGATGGCCGCGACCATAAGGGAGTAAGTGACCCACGCGAGCAGTACCCAGCCGGCACGCGACCGCCTGATCGCCTCGCGCACGGTAATACGGCGGCCGAGCAGTCCTTCGCCAATGGCGGCGATGACGGCGCCAGAGACGGCCACGATGCCCGCTTCTAGCACGAATCCCGCCGCGTCATTGGCGAGCGGGCTGGCCGTCGTGTGCCGGGTGGCGAGGACGACAATGATCGCCGCCAGCGCGCCCGCGGCGGTACCCGCGGCGGTCAGGCCGATAGTGGCGCCAGGGTTCTGCCTGATCAGCGAGAAAGACCCGGAAAGTATGTCACCGACGCCTGACGGCCTGAGCCGGGCCGCAGGCTGGTAACCCTGACCCGCGCCCGGTGTTTCGGTCATTGTCCTCTCCTGAATTAGCCATCGCCCATACTCGCATAAAGCGCGGGATCGCTGGTGCCAGGCGGCCATGGCGCAGACTGTGAGCATGGGCGTTGCCGTATTCCGCTGGGTTGACCCGCCAGACGGCCCGGCGATCGAGTTGCTCGACCAGACTCGGCTGCCGCAGGCGGAGGCGATTCTGAGGTGCACCGACGTGCCGTCGCTTGTCGAGGCGATCCGCCGCCTCGCGGTACGCGGCGCGCCGCTGCTCGGCATCGCCGGCGCGTTCGGCGTCGCGCTGGCAGCGGCCAGGGGCGACGACGTGGCGGCCGCCGCCGAGGCGATCAGCTCGGCCAGGCCGACTGCCGTCAACCTAGGCTGGGGCACCGGCCTGGCGCTCGATGCTTACCAGCGGGCACTGCTCGATGGTGACATTTTGGCGGCCTCCAAAAGGGCTTCAGAAGCTGCACTCCTGCAGGCGCGGGCTATCGAAGAAGCGGATCGCCTGGCGTGCGAGCGGATGGCTGCCCACGGGCTGGAACTGGTACCTGACGGGGCAAGGATCCTGACGCACTGCAACACGGGCGCGCTGGTGACAGCGGGAGAGGGTACCGCCTTCGGCGTGGTCAAGGCGGCGCACAGGACAGGAAGGCTGGCCATGCTGTGGGCCTGCGAGACCAGGCCGCTGCTGCAGGGCGCGCGGCTCACTGCCTACGAGGCGAGCAGCGCGGGAATGCCTTACCGTGTGCTCGCCGACTCGGCCGCGGCCTCGCTCATGGCCGGCGGGCAGGTCGACCTCGTCATGGTCGGCGCCGACCGGATCGCGGCCGACGGCAGCGTCGCCAACAAGGTTGGCACCTATTCCCTTGCCGTGCTCGCCAGGCATCACCGGGTACCGTTCATAGTGGTCGCCCCGATGTCCACGGTTGACTTCTGCACCGCGGAAGGCCGGGCTATCGTAATTGAGGAGCGGTCGCCTGGCGAAGTCACCGAGTTGGCCGGGCAGCCGATCGCGCCGGCAGGTAGTGGCGCCTACAATCCGGCATTTGACGTGACACCCGCCGATCTCGTCACCGCGATCGTCACGGAGCGTGGCGTCGTGCATCCAGTAACAGCAGGTAATCTGCGTGTTCTGGGTACGGATGGGTGACAGTGCTGGGCTCTGCGTAGCAGTGCTGGCCTCCGTACCGCCGTTTCCATGGAACGATGGGGATTATGAAAGGTCGCGTGCTAGTCGTCGACGATGACGCAGCTCTGGCGGAGATGCTCGGAATCGTCTTGCGTGGCGAAGGTTTCGAGCCGACGTTCGTGGCTGACGGAGACCGGGCGCTCGAGGCGTTCAGGGAAACAAAGCCTGATCTGATCTTGCTCGACCTGATGCTGCCGGGAATCGACGGCATTGATGTGTGCCGTCAGATCAGGGCGGAGTCAGGGGTACCGATCGTGATGCTGACCGCCAAGAGCGACACGGTCGACGTCGTGCTTGGGCTCGAGTCGGGTGCGGATGACTACATTGTCAAGCCGTTCCAGGCCAAGGTGCTCGTCGCGCGGGTCAGGGCGCGACTGCGCCGCACCGACGACCCGGCGCCCGAGATGCTCTCGATCGGGGACGTGGCGATCGACGTGGCCGGGCACTCGGTGAAGCGGGACGGAGAGCCGATCAGCCTGACCCCGCTCGAGTTCGACCTCCTGGTCGCCCTGGCACGCAAGCCGCGCCAGGTGTTTACTAGGGAAGTGCTGCTCGAGCAGGTATGGGGTTACCGGCACGCGGCCGACACTCGCCTGGTCAACGTGCACGTCCAGCGGCTGCGGGCCAAGATCGAGCGTGACCCCGAACGACCTGAGATCGTCGTGACCGTCCGCGGTGTCGGCTATAAGGCCGGGCCTGGCTGACGGGCGAAGCGATGGCAGGCTCAGCGATCCGCCGGCCAGGTCGGCCGGGGAGTCCGGGCAGTCCGGGCAGTCCGCGTCGCTGGCGCTTGCTTGCGGCACCGGTCGGGCGGTTTCCACGGCAGGTAACTGCCTGGCTAGCGCAGGCCAGGTGGCGCTGGGGAAGCTCGCTGCGGTTCCGCGTCGTCAGCACGACGCTTGTGGTATCGGCCATCGTGGTGTCCCTGCTCGGTTTCTTCCTGATGCAGGAGATCACAGCGAACCTGCTGCGCCAGGAAGAGGCCGCCGCGACCACGCAGGCTACAGACGGCCTGACGTTCGCGCGCTCGCAGCCCGGCGTGTCCGCGCTGCCCGGTGCCTCGGCCAAGCAGTTCATGATCAGCGTGGTGACCAACCTCGAGTCGAGCGGTGGCAACCCGTCCGACGACTACGGCGTCGCGGTCGGTGTCGATCACCCCAACCCGCCGGTCTTCGTGAGCTTCGCTTACCAGGGCCTTCCTGTGAGCTACTTGCCTGCCAAGGTGACGAAGTACGTCGCCGCCAACAGGGCTGGTGACATCGAGGTACTCGATTACGCGCGGATGCCTTACCCGAAGGCGGGCGATCCGCCGACGTCTGGCCTGCTGCTTGCGGCGCCGTTTGGCAGCGAGTACACGCTTTACTATTTCTTCCCGCTGACCCAGCTTCAGTCCGAGCTCGGCGTGATCCTGCGCGGCCTGGCGCTGGCCGGCCTGGCGCTGGTGTTCCTGCTCGCCGGGATCGCCTGGCTGCTGACCCGCTGGGTCGTCGTGCCTGTCGCCCGCGCGGCTCAGGGAGCTCAGCTTCTGTCCACGGGCAAGCTCGACGAGCGGCTCACCGTGCGCGGCAACGACGAGGTCGCGGCGCTCGCCAGCTCGTTCAACGACATGGCGGCCAGCCTGCAGCAGAAGATGCGCGAACTCGAAGACCTTTCTTCTGTGCAGCGCCAGTTCGTCTCAGACGTCAGCCACGAGCTGAGGACTCCGCTCACCACGATCAGGATGGCCGCCGACCTGCTTTTCGAGTCAAGGGAGGACCTTGACCCCCAGGGCAAGCGCTCGGCCGAGCTCCTGCACGGCCAGCTCGGCCGCTTCGAGTCGCTGCTCGTCGACCTGCTGGAAATCAGCAGGTACGACGCCAACGTGGCTACCCTCGACGCCGACCTCGTTGACCTGTGCGACCTGGTGAGGAACTCCGCGGACGTGGCACAGCAGCTCGCCGAGCGGCGCGGCGCGAGGATCGAGTTCAGGCTGCCCGCTGACCCGTGCATGGCCGAGGTGGACCGCAGGCGAGTGGAGAGGATCCTGCGGAACCTGCTGGTCAACGCCGTCGAGCACGGGGAGGGCAGGGATGTCGTGGTCAGTTCGGGCGCCGACCGGGGTGCGGTCGCGGTGACCGTGCGCGACTACGGCGTCGGCCTCGCGCCCGGTGAGGAGGTCCTGGTCTTCGACCGGTTCTGGCGGGCCGACCCGGCCCGCGCCCGCACGACGGGCGGCACCGGCCTCGGCCTGGCGATCGCGCTTGAAGACGCGCGGCTGCACGGCGGCTGGCTTGAGGCGTGGGGCCTGCCAGGGCACGGTTCTGTGTTCAGGCTTACGCTGCCGAGAATCGCTGGCGGTCAGATCGCGGGATCGCCGCTGCCGCTCCGGCCCGAGCTGGCCGATCTTAACGGGCTGATCGCGCACCGCAGGGCCGATCTGGCGAACGGCGGGTTCACGCTGGGCGGCGCCGAGGAGCTCAGGTGAAGGGCTTCGTCGCGGCCGTAGCGGCGCTGGCCGCGGTAGTGCTGCTCGGTGGCTGCGTGAACCTGCCTGCGGCAGGCACGTTCACCGACACGGGTCAGATTCCCGACTCGCCAGGCGCGGCACAGCAAGGCGTGCAGCTCGTGCCGATACCTCCAGGGTCGCAGTGGCAGCCGGCGCAGATCGTCAAGGGCTTTCTCGCCGCGACAGGAGCGACCTGGGACGGGCAGCGCGACTCGCTCGGCGTCGCGCGGCAGTACCTGAGCGCTGGCTTCGCTAAGCACTGGCGCCCCACGCTCGCGGCGACCGTCATCGACACCGCGCCGGCCGTCGTGGGGGTACCTTTCTCGCCCCACGTGACCGGCGGTCACGCCGTTGCCCAGGTCTCGGTGACCAGCCAGCATCTGTCGACTCTCAAATCGGCGAACGCCAACGTGGCCGGCAGCATCCTCCAGTCGTCGATGCCGAAGCCTTACGTGTATGACTTCGAGCTCGTGCAGGCCGGCGGGAAATGGCGGATCGCCAGCATCACGGGGCCAGGGATCCGCGTCTCGAAGCCCGGCGTTCCGGACGACGACAGCATCCTGCTGCTCGAGAACGCCGACTTCCTGCGGGATTACCAGCCACGCAACCTGTACTTCCCTGCGGTCGCAGCGCCGCACACGCTCGTGCCGCTCCCCGTCTACATACCTAATCCGAGCGGGCCGCTCGGCGTGCAGCCGCTCGCGGCCGGGCTCACCTCCCCGCCGCCCCCAGGGTCGAACTGGCTCTACAAGTCGGTGAGCACGGCGTTCGCCGGCACCAGCTTGTCCACTCAGGTCCAGGCGGACAGCAACCAGGCGATCGTCACCTTGCGGCGGAAGAAGGCAGGCAAGATCGGCCAGGCCCGGCTAGCTGAGATGGAAGCGCAGCTCGTCTGGACGCTCACGAGCTCGCCATACTCGGCGGCCAGCGGCATCCAGTCGGTCTTGTTCCAGATCGGGACCAAGGCACCGGTGCTGCTGCAGCCCAGATACGCCGGCTGGGTACCCGCACAGGCGCCGGGCGCCCTGTACTTCCAGATGCCAGGCGACGGCGGCTATCCGGACTTCGACATGGTAAGCACCGCCGCGGCGACCGGTCCGTCTAAGAAGGAAGCGCCCGCTTACCCGACGCAAGTGAATCCGGTCAGGCTAGGGACAGGACCGCTCTGGGCGGTCGCCGTGTCGCCGCCGTCGGCCAGCGACGCGTTCCGCACGCCTGTCTTCGCCGGATGCAGGAACAAGACGGTTTATATCGCCCAGCTCGGGCTGGAAAGCACCGTGACCACCCAGACCATCGCGAATCCCTGCACGTCGCTGAGCTGGGACGGCAACGGATACCTGTGGGTGACCACCGCCTCTGGCGTGTTCCGCATCAAGGTCTCCGCCCAGGGTCTGCAGGTCGTCCCTGTCACGATCCCCGTCCAGTTCCCTTCTTCTGACTCCTTCGCCGCGCTGAAGCTGGCACCCGACGGGGTCAGGGTCGCGATGATCGTCAGGCACGGGCAGGACAGTGCCTCGCTGTACATCACGTCGATCAGCCAGAAGGGGAAGCTCCTCATCTACCTGGCCAGGGCGCAGCACTTCCTGACCGTGGGACCCGAGCTGACCGATCCGATCGCGCTGACCTGGTGGGGATCAGACCACCTGCTCGTACTTGACAAGAAGGACGGCGTCAACACGCTCTTTGAGGTGCCGCTCAACGGCGGCCTGTCAACGCCGTTCCCCGCTCCGGCAGACGCCGTGTCTATCGCGGGCAACGGCACGAGCGTCGCCGTGGGCACGATGGGCGCGAGCGGCCCGGCGGTGAGGGTGGCTCGCGAGCTTGGCGGAGCCTGGCACCGGATCGCCGGGGCAAGTTCACCGGCCTATCCGGGATAGTTTTGCCTCGCAGGTACTTTGTGCTCCCAAGATCAGGTACCCCTGCTCCTGACATCAGGCCAGGGCAGGACTACCTTCAAGGTGTGGCACCCGTCCGGGTCCGTGGTTGCGCTTGGTGCCGCATCCCCGTAGCGGGGTGGCGGCGCCGGCAAGCCGATGCCAGCCGCAGGCGAAACGGCCCACGTAAGGCGACTTACCGTCGACTGATCACGGTGCGGCTTAGAAGTAAGTCCTGCCTCAGCTACGGGACCAGATGTCCCGCGGTGCGAGAGAAGAGCGTCAGTGGCAACAAGCTGCGAAGCTCTCAGCAGGCGGATGTGGGGTCGAAGACCAGGTCGGCCGGACGGGTGCCGCTTCCGCACCGAATGGAAGGGGGCTCAGGTCATGGAAATCACCTTCAAGGGTCGTCAGACCGACGTGGCCGCTCGGTTCCGCGATCAGGCTACGGCCAAGCTGGAAAAGCTCGAGAAGCTCGACCAGAAGACGATCAGGGTGGATGTGGAAGTCTCGGTCGAGCGCAACCCAAGGCAGTCGAGCCAGAAGGAAAGGGTCGAGCTCACCATCATCTCGCGAGGCCCGGCGATCAGGGCAGAAGCGGCCGCTGAGGACCGCTTCGCCGCACTTGACCTGGCACTGGCCAAACTGGATTCCAGGCTGCGGCGGGCGCTTGACCGGCGCAAGCGGCATCACGCGGGGCGTGACCACCCGGCCGGGCAACTCGTGCTCCCCGAGGACATGGAGTTGCCCGCACAGCGCGAAGCCGATTCAAGTTCCGCCGAGAGCGTAGTAGCCATCGACGCCGAGGGTGACGGGCCGCTCGTGGTCAGGCAGAAGTTCCATCAAGCCACGCCGATCTCCATTGACCAGGCCTTGCTCGAGATGGAACTGGTCGGCCACGACTTCTACCTGTTCCACGACGTTGACTCCGGCCTGCCGAGCGTCGTGTACCGGCGGCGCGGCTACCAGTACGGCGTCATTAGGCTGGTCGGAGACTCCGGCCGGGTTAACGGCAGCGACCCGTCCGGCGGCGCCGCGATGCGTCAGCGACCCAAGGCGCCGGTGGAGCGGTCCGGGTGATTCAGGGGCGAACTTGCCGGATCGCGGCACCTTGCCCCTCGGTGTATCGCGATCCGGCGTCGGCCCGGACTTATCATGATTGTGACCACGGAAGGTGACCTTGAGCTCGGAAAGTGACGTAGCGGCGGACCCCGGACGCCGGCCGGACCCTATCCGCACGCTCATCGTCGACGATCACGCGCTGTTCCGCCGTGGCCTGGAGATCGTGCTTGTCACCGAGCCAGACATCGAGGTCGTCGGTCAGGCAGGCGACGGCGCAGAGGCGATCGACAAGGCAAGCGAGTTCGTTCCCGACGTGGTCCTCATGGACGTGAAGATGCCGAGAAGCAGCGGCATCGAGGCCTGCCGCGCGATCAAGGCCGCGGTCCCCAGCGCCAAGATCATCATCTTGACGATGAGTGACGAGGAGGAGGATCTCTTCGAGGCCATCAGGGCCGGGGCGAGCGGCTACCTGCTTAAGGACATACCGCTCGACGACCTCGCCGAGGCCGTCCGCTCGGTCCATGGCGGGCAATCACTGATCAGTCCTTCCATGGCAGGCAAGCTCCTCACCGAGTTCGCCACCCTGGCCAAGCGCGAGGCGGAAGAACCGCCGCAGCAAGTGCCCGCTCCCAAGCTCACCGACAGGGAGATGCAAGTACTGAAGCTAGTCGCGCGCGGAATGAACAACCGGGACATCGCCAAAGAACTGTTCATCTCCGACAATACGGTCAAAAACCACGTAAGAAACATCCTGGAGAAACTCCAGATTCACTCTCGCATGGAAGCGGTAATGGTCGCCGTCCGCGAGAAAATCATCGAGCTGAGCTGAGCTGAGCTGAGCTGAGGTGAGCTGAGGTGAGCTGAGGTGAGCTGAGCCCGCCCCGCCCGCCCTGGGCCCGCCGAGCGGCGGGCTAGGCCAGTTCCGTGGCCAGGGCCGATTCCAGGCGAGGGCGGAGGGCGGCGGGGCTGACCCGCTCCAGGCGGACGTTGTCGCAGTCGACCCAGGCGGCCGCCTCGACGAGGGCGCGGGCCATTGGCTCGGCGGCCCTGGCCGTGTCGAGCGTGAGCTGCCTGGCGATCAGCGTGCGGCCTTCCCTGGCCGGGTCGACCCGGCCGAGCAGGCGCCCGCCGGCGAGCAGCGGCATCGTGAAATAGCCGTGCACTCGCTTCTCGCGCGGGACATAGGCCTCGAGGCTGTGCTCGAAGCCGAACATCCGCAGCGTTCGCCTCCTGTCCCAGATCAGCGAGTCGAACGGCGACAGGAGCGTCACGCGATGCCGGCCAGACACGCTGGCGAGCGCGTCAGGGTCGGCCCAGGCCCGCACGGCTGCGGCGCCCCTGATCTCGACAGGGACAAGCCCGGCCGCGTCAGCGGCCTCGTCCGCGGAGATGCCCGCGACGTTCCTGCCCGTGCCGAAGTTGCTGACGCGCTGGTAGTCGGTCAGGTCGGCCTTGGTCGCGACGCCGAGTGCGCGGCCGGCGACGCCGGCCAGGTGGATCAGGCACTCGGCGTCGGTCGGGTCGGCCTTGAGCAGTTCGGCGGGGAGCACACGTTCGGGCAGGTCGTAGACCCGGCGCCAGCCGATCCGCCGCACGCAGATCGCCTCGCCCGTGTCGAGCAGCCATTCCACGGCGATCTTGGTATCCGACCAGTCCCACCACGGGCCGCCCCGCTTGGCGCCCCCGAGTTGGGTCGCGGTGAGCGGCCCGTCTGCCCGCAGTCGCGCCAGAACCTCCGCTGCCACGCCAGGGTGGTTTTCGTGCCAGCGCTTCCCCCTGGCCACGAACGCGCGGCGCCGGAACGAGTAGTAGGGCCACTCCTCTGACGGAAGCACGCAAGCGGCGTGCGACCAGTACTCGAAGGTCTTGGCCACGCGCGGATGCCAGTACGCCCGCTCGACCGCGGCCCGGCCGACAGGGCCGAGCCTGGCGTAAGCGACGAGCTCATGCGACCTGGCCAGGACGCTGATCGTGTCGAGTTGCACGGCACCGATGCGGCGCAGCATAACTGGAACCCCGCCAGTGCGGGCGCGCGCTCCGATCATCCCTTGGGCACGCAGGGTAATGAGCCTGGCCTCATCGGGGGTGAGCGTCAGCGTGGCCACGCCTGGCAGCGTAGCGGGAGGGTCTGACAGTCGGCTTAATACCAGTCTTCGAACGTGTTGGTGACCAGCGACATGAGCAGGCCGACGACCGCTACGCCCGCGCCGGTCCAGAAGAGCCACCAGATCAGACCGTGGTGCCCGAGAACCAGGGCCAGCCCGCCGATGACGAAGCCCACCATCACGACCGAGACCGCGATCCAGGAAATCGTCCTGCCGTGGAATGGCGGATAAGGGCCTAGCTGGGCGACATTCGCGGTCGCGACGGCGCCTTCCCCCTGGCTGGCCTCGGCGGTGAGAACCTGGCCGTGCGCGGTGGCACCGCCCGATGCCGTTCCCCCCATGGTGGCGGGGTCCACTTGGTGTGCCATGGCGGTGCTCCTCCTGCGTACAGTCCTGCAGACCTTGTCCTGCTGACCTTGTCTTCGGGATCATGTTATTCGGATGGGCCTGGCGAGCGCAGGACAGCCCCTGGCATAGTCCGTCCGCTCGGCATTGGCCGCTATCTCGCCTACCATGGCAGGCGAAGAGTCGTACTGGCCAGCGGCCAGCTCAACCGATCCGCGAGGAGCCGACAAGACGTGCCAGCAATCATTGACAAGGTCCTGCGCGCTGGCGAGGGCAAGATCCTGCGGAAGCTGCAGCGCATTGTCGCGCAGGTTAACTCCATCGAAGAGGAGTACGAGAGTCTGAGCGACGCGGAACTGCGCGCCCTGACCACGGACTTCAAGGAACGTTACGGCGACGGCGCATCACTCGATGACCTGCTGCCTGAGGCGTTCGCCGCGGTACGCGAGGCCGCCAAGCGCACGCTTGGCCAGCGCCACTTCGATGTGCAGCTCATGGGCGGCGGCGCGCTGCACTTCGGGAACATCGCCGAGATGAAGACCGGTGAAGGCAAGACGCTCACTGGCGTGCTCGCGGCGTACCTGAACGCGCTGACAGGTAAAGGCGTGCATGTCGTCACCGTCAACGACTACCTGGCCAAGCGCGACGCCGAATGGATGGGCCGCATTCATCGCTTCCTCGGCCTCGAGGTCGGTGTCATCCTCGCTGACATGGAGCCAGAGGAGCGGCGCAAGCAGTACGCGGCCGACATCACCTACGGCACCAACAACGAGTTCGGCTTCGACTACCTCAGGGACAACATGGCCTGGGGGCAGGAAGAGTGCGTGCAGCGCGGGCACTATTACGCGATCGTCGACGAGGTTGACTCGATCCTGATCGACGAGGCGCGGACCCCGCTGATCATCAGCGGCCCCGCGGACCAGAACAGCATCTGGTACAGCGAGTTCGCCAAGATCGTGCCCAGGCTCAGGCGGAAGCGCGACGACGAGGACGAGAACGCCGACTACGAGGTCGACGATAAAAAGAAGACCGTCGGCATCCTCGAGCCCGGAGTGGCCAAGGTCGAGGACTGGCTGGGCATCGAGAACCTCTACGACCACTCCAATACGCACCTCGTCGGCTTCCTGAACAACGCGATCAAGGCCAAGGAGCTGTTCAAGCGGGACAAGGACTATGTCGTCTCAGGCGGCGAAGTGCTGATCGTCGACGACTTCACCGGCCGCATCCTGCACGGCCGCCGTTACAGCGACGGCATGCACCAGGCGATCGAGGCCAAAGAAGGCGTCAAGATCATGGACGAGAACCAGACTCTCGCCACGATCACGCTGCAGAACTACTTCAGGCTCTACGACAAGCTGGCCGGCATGACAGGTACGGCCATGACCGAGGCCAACGAGTTCCACCAGACCTACAAGCTCGGCGTGGTCCCGATCCCGACCAACATGCCGATGATCAGGGACGATCAGCGTGACGTGGTGTACCAGACCGAGCAGGCGAAGTTCGACGCCCTGGTCGAGGACATCGCCGAGCGGTACGAGGCCGGGCAGCCCGTGCTCGTCGGCACCGTCAGCGTAGAGAAGTCCGAGCTAGCGTCCCGCATGCTCAAGCGCAAGGGCGTGCCGCATGAGGTACTGAACGCCAAGTACCACGAACGTGAGGCCGCGATCGTCGCGCAGGCCGGCCGCAAGGGCGCCGTGACCGTGGCGACGAACATGGCAGGCCGCGGTACCGACATCATGCTCGGTGGCAATCCCGAGTTCCTTGCCGACCTCGAGTTGCATCAGCGCGGGCTTTCACCGTTCGAGACCCCTGAGGACTACGAGGCCGCCTGGCCCGAGGCGGTCGAGAAGGCCAAGCGCGCAGTGGCCGAGGAACACGACGTGGTCGTGGGGCTCGGCGGTCTTTACGTGCTCGGCACCGAGCGGCACGAGTCCCGCCGCATCGACGATCAGCTCCGCGGCCGTTCAGGCCGCCAGGGCGACCCGGGAGAATCCAGGTTCTACCTGTCGTTCGAAGACGACCTGATGCGCCGGTTCAACGGTGACCGGATCGCGCAGCTACTTGAGTGGGCGAAGGCGGGGCCTGAAGTCCCGATCGAAAACAAGGCCGTGACCCGGTCGATCAGGTCGGCCCAGACCCAGGTCGAGCAGCTCAACTTCGAGATCCGCAAGGACCTGCTCAAGTACGACGACGTGATGAACAGGCAGCGCACGGTCATCTACGCGGAGCGGCACCGCGTGCTGGCAGGTGAGGACCTGCACGAGCAGGTCCGCGGCATGATCAACGAGGTCATCGCCGATTACGTGGCCAACGCGACCGCTGAGGGCTTCGCCGAGGAATGGGACCTCGAGGAACTGTGGCGGGCTTTCAAGCGGCTGTACCCGGTGAACCTCACCATCGCCGAGCTTGTCGAGCAGGAGGGTGGCGAGCGCCAGTTCCTCACCGCACAGAACATCACCGAGGCCGTCCAGCAGGACGCGCAGGACGCCTACGACCGCAGGGAGGCCGAACTCACCCAGGAAGTCATGCGCGAGCTCGAGCGGCGCGTGGTCCTGTCCGTGCTCGACTCCAAGTGGCGTGAGCACCTGTACGAGATGGACTACCTGCGGGAAGGCATCTCGCTTCGGGCCATGGCTCAGCGCGATCCGCTGATCGAATACCAGCGCGAAGGCTACGAGCTGTTCAACGCGATGATGGAGGCGATCAAGGAAGAGTCGGTCGGCAACCTGTTCATGCTCCAGGTCGAAGTGCAGCAGAGCCCGATCGTCGGCGAGGCAGGCCCGGACGGCGAGTGGGCGAACGGCGCCGGTCATCAGGTCCCTGCGGGGATCGTGGCGGAGCCGGCTCCGGCGGTACGCGCCGCGCCCGCGGCCCAGGCTCCCGCCAGGCAGCAGGCGGCTACGGCTCAGGTACGCGCCGGGCAGGCCGTAGCCGACGAGGCCGACGTGCCGGCCGCGTTCGTGCCTCGTGGTCTCGCCCAGCCAAAGCGCCCTGCCCGCCTCAGCTACAGCGCTCCGAGTGAGGACGGATCAGGCACCTCGGTCGAGTCCTCAGTTAAGGGATCCAAGGGCGCCGCTGATTTCTCCAAGGTCGGCCGCAACGAGCCATGTCCCTGCGGCTCGGGCAAGAAGTTCAAGCTCTGCCACGGCGACCCGAGGAACCGCTAGCGCCCCTCCCAACAGCATCGCGGAGCCACCGATGTCGTGGCCCGGCCCGCGGCGAATAGCATCGTTGGCTCCCCCTTGCTGCGGGAACAGCATCGAGAAGCCACCGATGTCACTGGCACCGGCCTGCGAACGACAACAACGAGCCATCGATGCTGTCGGTCCCGGCGGGATGCCTGCCGTCCTCTGTTGCAAGGCCGCTATGAGCCCTTATACGGCTTCAATCGCGGTGCAGTACCACCTGGCCGGCTGGCCCTGGCCGCCTTCAGGCCGGGCACGCGAAGACTCGGCTG
>Ga0335074_10003773_pt1 | contig 20795 bp, 21 predicted proteins | sample Lox_Sample_23_FD_206715 | JGI IMG/M metagenome (GOLD analysis project Ga0335074, IMG submission 206715) | Soil microbial communities from Loxahatchee National Wildlife Refuge, Florida, United States - Lox_Sample_2.3 | ecosystem: Environmental > Terrestrial > Soil > Wetlands | place: USA... | reverse complement strand
CCAATCCGCGGACGACACCAGATGGGACTGGGACGAGGCGGGCTGGGATTCCTCCGAACCCGAAAAGACGGACGAGGATGGCGAAAGCGCAGCCGGGACCGAAGCCCTGAAAAACGAATTGCAGGAACGCATCGTCCGCATGGTCAAAACCGCAAAGGAAAACGGGCCGGTCCCCGCATGGCTCGCAAAAGAACTGGCGGACAACCCCGCTCCCGCTCCCGCACCAGTCTCAGGGAATTCCGACCCCCATTCCGGCTTCACCCGCGTCGGCGGCAAAGTGCTCTGATCCTCCCCCGCGCCCTGCGCGGGAGGATCATGAACCACGGAGAACACGAAGATAATTCACGGCGAGACAGTGAGGAAGAATTGCGCGCCTCCGTGCGCAACAAACTTCTCACCGCCTCGCGGCCTCATTGTCCATCATCCGTGGAGGTTCTGTCCGCGCGCCCGCTTGACGGGGCTGCGAACCGCGATGATATCTGCCCATCGCTCCCGCCTGCCCAACAAGGCCAGCCATGCTCAATCGCCAGAAGCTTTCCCTGCATGTCCCCGTGCCGCACGCCCGGCCGGGCGAACAGCCCGATTTCACCGGGATGGAAATCCCCGAAGCGGGCGAGGTCCGCCGCCCCGATGCCGGGATCAACGCCCATGAAATCTCCGATCTCGCCTGGACGCTGATCCGAGTCCTCGACGACAAGGGCCGTGCGGTTGGTCCGTGGAATCCGCGGCTCGATGCGGAGACGCTGCGGCGCGGGTTGAAATACATGGTCCTCACGCGCGCCTTCGATGACCGGATGTTCCGGGCGCAGCGCCAGGGCAAGACCTCGTTCTACATGAAATCGACCGGCGAGGAGGCGATTGCGATCGCACAGGCGATGGCGCTCGACCGCAGCGACATGTGTTTTCCGAGCTATCGCCAGCAGGGCCTCCTGATCGCGCGCGGCTATCCGCTCGTCGATATGATGTGCCAGGTCTATTCCAACGAACGCGATCCGCTCAAAGGCCGGCAGCTGCCGATCATGTATTCGAGCCGCGACTACGGCTTCTTCACCATCTCGGGAAATCTCGCGACCCAGTTCCCTCAGGCGGTGGGCTGGGCAATGGCGTCCGCCTACAAGGGCGACGACCGCATCGCCGCGGCCTGGATCGGCGAAGGCGCGACGGCGGAGGGCGATTTCCATTCCGCGCTGACATTCGCGACGATCTATCGCGCGCCCGTGATCCTCAATATCAGCAACAATCAATGGGCGATTTCGAGCTTCCAGGGCATCGCCGGCGGCGAGCAGACAACTTTCGCGGCACGCGCCATCGGCTACGGTCTGCCGGGGTTGCGCGTCGATGGTAATGACTTCCTCGCGGTGTTCGCGGCGACGCAATGGGCGGCGGAACGCGCCCGCGCCAATCTCGGCGCCACTGTCATCGAACTGTTTACCTATCGCGCCGAAGGTCATTCGACAAGCGACGATCCCTCGCGCTATCGCCCGGCGGAAGAGGGCAAAAGCTGGCCGCTGGGCGATCCGCTGGCGCGGCTGAAGAAACATCTCATCACCCTCGGCGAATGGAGCGAGGAGCATCACGCCGAAGCGGAGAAGGAAGCCGTGGAACAGGTACGGGCGGCGAATGCGGAAGCGTCGAGCTGCGGCATGCACGGTGAAGGCAGGACGGCGAGCGTGAAGACGATGTTCGAAGATGTGTACAAGGAAATGCCACCGCATCTCCTGCGTCAGCGCCAGCAGATGGGAGTCTGACCATGGCGCGGATGAACATGATCCAGGCGCTCAACTCGGCCATGGATGTGATGCTGGACAAAGACCCCGATGTACTTGTCTACGGCGAGGACGTCGGTTATTTCGGCGGCGTGTTTCGCGCCACCGACGGGCTGCAGAAGAAATACGGCATCACGCGCTGCTTCGACGCGCCGATCGGCGAGGGCGGCATTGTGGCGACAGCCATCGGCATGGGCGCCTATGGCCTGCGGCCGTGCATCGAAATCCAGTTTGCCGATTACATCTATCCGGCCTTCGACCAGATCGTCTCGGAAGCGGCGCGGCTGCGCTATCGTTCCGCGGGCGAGTTCACCGCGCCCATCACCATCCGCACGCCCTATGGCGGCGGGATTTTCGGCGGCCAGACCCACAGCCAGAGTCCCGAGGCATTGTTTGCCCATGTCGCGGGATTGAAGACGGTCATTCCTTCGACGCCGTACGACGCGAAGGGGTTACTAATCAGCTCAATAGAAGACGACGATCCGGTGATCTTCCTCGAACCCAAGCGCATCTATAACGGGCCGTTCGACGGCCATCACGACCGTCCGGTTTCGCCCTGGTCGCAGCATCCGGCGAGCGAAGTGCCGGAAGACTATTACACCGTGCCGCTCGGCAAGGCCGCGGTGATGCGCGAAGGCGCCGATCTGACCATTCTCGCCTATGGCACAATGGTTCATGTCGGTGTCGCGGCGGCAAACGAAAGCGGCATCGACGCGGAAGTGATAGATCTGCGCAGCATCGTGCCGCTCGATCTCGAAACGATCATGCAATCGGTGCAGAAGACGGGTCGTTGCGTGATCGTGCATGAAGCGACGCGCACGGCCGGTTTCGGCGGCGAATTGGCGGCGGTCGTGCAGGAGAATTGTTTCTATCATCTCGAAGCGCCGATCGAGCGTGTGACCGGCTGGGACACGCCCTATCCGCACGCGTTCGAATGGCATTACTTTCCGGGACCCGCCCGCGTGATCGACGCGATGCGTCGGGCGATGGGGGGCTGAGATGGGACGCTACGTTTTCAAGCTGCCGGATGTCGGCGAAGGAACGGCCGAAGCGGAAATTGTCGCCTGGCATGTCAAGGTCGGCGAAAAGATCTCCGAGGACCAGCACCTCGTCGATGTGATGACCGACAAGGCGACGGTCGAAATGACCTCGCCGGTGACGGGCATGGTCGTTTCGCTGCACGGCACGCCGGGCGAAATGGCGACGGTCGGCGCGCCGCTTGTCGAACTCGAAGTCGAAGGCGCGGGCAATGCGCCCGCCGGCGGCGCGGCGGAGAGGCCCCCTCACCCCCAGGGGGGGAGAGGGGACGAAACGGTGAAAGCGGAGGTAATTACTCCGGCACTGTCCGCATCTCAGACGTTGCAGAATAAACAAGAAAGCTCCCTCTCCCCCAGGGGGGGAGAGGGCTGGGGTGAGGGGGCCGCGGTCTCGAAACCTGTACAAATGCCTGCTTTCACCACGCATACCCCCGGCGCCAAACCGCTTGCTTCTCCTGCCGTGCGCCGGCGCGCGGAAGAACTCGGCATCCTGTTGCAATTCGTGCCAGGTACCGGTCCCGCGGGCCGGATCGAACATGGCGATCTTGATAATTACATCGCCTCTGGCGGAAAGCCGGCGTTGTCGCGCGACAGCAGCTACGCAAAGCGCGAGGGTGTCGAACAGATCAAGGTCATCGGTCTCCGGCGCAAGATCGCGGAGAAAATGCAGGAAGCGAAGCGCCGCATTCCGCATTTCGCCTATGTCGAAGAAATCGACATGACGGAGCTGGAAGACCTGCGCGCGCATCTGAACGCCGCGCGCAAGCCCGATCAGCCGAAGCTGACCTTGCTTCCGTTCCTGATGCGCGGGCTCGCGAAGCTGCTGCCGTCCTATCCGCAGATCAATGCGCGTTACGACGACGATGCGGGCGTGGTGCATCGCCATGCCGCCATACATATCGGTATCGCGACGCAGACGGCGAACGGGTTGATCGTGCCGGTGGTGCGTCACGCCGAGGCGCTCGATGTCTGGCAGGCGGCAAGTGAAGTTGCGCGGATCGCGCAGCTGACCCGCGACGGCAAGGCGTCGCGCGACGAACTTTCCGGCTCTACGATAACGATTACGAGCCTCGGCACGTTAGGCGGTGTCGTGACGACTCCGGTGATCAATCACCCCGAAGTGGCAATCATCGGTCCCAATGCGATCGTGCAGCGGCCCGTGGTGCAGGGCGGCCAGATCGTCGTGCGCAAGATGATGAACCTGTCGTCCTCCTTCGATCACCGCGTGGTCGACGGCTACGATGCCGCCGAGTTCATCCAGAAGCTGAAAGGCTTGCTGGAACACCCGGCGACATTATTTATGGATTGATGCAGATTAGCTGATGATCGTCTCGCGACTTGCGCGCTTCTCTTTCACCTCCTTGCGGGGAGGTCGAAATTTGCAAGCGTAGCGCGGCGAATTTCGGCCTCCCCACAAGGGGGAGGTGCAACAAGAGTTCGTTAGTTCGGAAAAGCGGTTCACGATATGTCGGAAAAAATCACAACAAAGGTTCTCATCATCGGCGGCGGACCGGGCGGCTATGTGGCGGCGATCCGCGCCGGGCAGTTGGGGCTCGATACCACGCTCGTCGAAGGCGACCGGCTGGGCGGCACCTGTCTGATCCGCGGCTGTATCCCCTCCAAGGCGATGATCCATGTCGCCGGGGAATTCGAGACGATGCATCGCGCGCAGGGCAAGGGCCGGCACGGCATCAGTTTGACTTCGGCTCCCGCGCTCGACATGCCCGAGCTGGTGCGCTGGAAAGAAGGCATCGTCAACAAATTGAGCAATGGCGTAGCCGCGCTGTGCAAACGTGCCAAGGTGCGCGTGTTGTCCGGCCAGGCGCATTTCTCCGATGCGAAAACCTGCACCGTAGAAGGCAAGGACAATACCGCTATCACTGCCGAGCATGTCATTCTCGCCAATGGCTCCGTTTCAACCGAGCTTCCATTTCTGCCGTTCGGCGGTCCGGTAATTTCATCGAGCGAAGCGCTGTCGCTCGATACGCTGCCGAAAAAACTGGTGGTGATCGGTGCAGGTTATATCGGCCTCGAGCTTGGCATTGCGCTGCGCAAGCTCGGTTCGGAAGTAACGGTCGTCGAAGCGCTCGATCGCATCATGCCGCTCTTCGACGCCGAGCTTTCGGCGCCGGTAAAGAAATGGCTCGAACGAAATGGCGTGATCTTGCATCTCGGCGCGAAGGCAAAAAGGTTGATCAAGGATGGAGACAGCCACGCGCTGGCCATCGAAACAAAAGACGGGAAAACCGAAAATCTTCCGGCCGACAAGATACTTGTCACGGTAGGCCGCAAGCCGCGCACCGAAGGCTGGGGACTGGAGAATATGGGCGTCGATATGGACGGCCGCTTCGTGCGCGTCGACGACCAGTGCCGCACTTCGATGAAGAATGTCTGGGCGATCGGCGATCTGGTCGGCGAGCCCTTGCTGGCGCATAAGGCGATGGCGCAGGGCGAGATGGTGGCCGAGATCATTGCCGGCCACAAACGCCGTTTCGATCCCGTTGCCATCGCCGCTGTTTGTTTCACCGAACCGGAGATCGTGACCGCCGGCCTTGCGCCCGGCGACAAGTCGCTGGACGGCATCGATGTCATGAGCGCGATGTTTCCGTTCGCCGCCAACGGCCGCGCGCTGTCGATGGATTCGGGCGACGAGGGCGGTTTCGTGCGCGTGCTGGCGCGGCGCGACGATCACCGCATTCTCGGCATCCAGGCTGTCGGCGCGCATGTGTCGGAACTCGCCGGTGAATTCGCGCTGGCGCTGGAGATGGGCGCGCTGCTGGAAGACATCGCCGGCACGATCCATGTGCATCCCACGCTGGGCGAGGCCTTCCACGAAACCGCGCTGCGCACCCTCGGCCACGCGCTGCATATTTGATAGAGAGATACCCGGCCCTTGAGGGGAAGGGGATTCGCGTGTGGAAGTAGTGAACTGTGGAGTTCCTTTCTCGTCTTGGCCGGGCGTTCATCCCGGCCATCCATGAACACGGAGTGTGCCGGAAACCCGGTGTTCATGGGTCGCCGGGACAAGCCCGGCGATGACGAATTTATTTGTTATTCCTGCACTTCGCAGTTCCGAACGCACATGCGAAAGCCCCGCCCTCAAGAGGCGGGTGAAAGCGGCGCATGACTAATCATTCGGACGGCCAGCCTTTGCCGCAGCGCTATTGGGCGATTGCGACGATCGTGCTTGGCGTTTCCATGGCGGTGCTCGACAGTGCCATCGCCAATGTGGCGCTGCCCACCATCGCGGGCGATCTTCACACCAATGCGGCGTTCTCGATCTGGGTGGTGAACGCCTATCAGCTTGCGATCACCATCTCGCTCCTGCCGCTTGCATCGTTCGGCGACGTGATCGGCTACCGCCGCGTCTATCTCGCCGGGCTCGCGCTCTTCACTTTCGCGTCACTCGCCTGTTCGCTGTCGCACACGCTGACATTGCTCGCGCTGTCGCGCGTTGTGCAGGGCTTCGGCGCCGCCGGAATCATGAGCGTCAACACGGCGCTGATCCGTTTCATCTATCCGCAGCGCATGCTCGGGCGCGGCATCGGAATCAATGCCGTTGTCGTCGCCATTTCGTCGGCGGTCGGGCCGACAATCGCCAGCGGAATATTGTCGGTCGCGCCCTGGCCGTGGCTGTTTGCGGTCAATGTTCCCCTCGGAATTGCGGCGGTTGCGATAGGATCGCGCGCGCTGCCGCGAACGCCGCGCGCGTCGCACGGCTTCGATCTCGCCGGTGCCGCGCTCAGCGCGGCGGCGTTCGGCTTTCTGATCGGCGGGATAGACGCCGGCGGTCACGGCCAGAGCGGTCTGCTGATCGCAGCCGAACTCGCTTTGGCATTTGGCTGCGGATATCTGCTCGTCCGGCGCGAGCGCGGCAGTCCCGCGCCGCTGTTTCCGGTCGATCTCCTCCGCATTCCGATTTTTGGCCTTTCGGTTGGTACGTCGATCTGTTCTTTCATCGCACAGATGCTGGCATTTGTTTCGCTCCCGTTTCACCTTCAGGAGCAATTCGGATATACGGCGGTGCAAATCGGTCTGCTGATAACGCCGTGGCCGCTCGCGATCGCCGTTGCGGCGCCAGTTGCCGGACGCCTTGCAGACCGCTATCCCGCGGGCCTGCTGGGCGGGCTGGGATTGGTCACCTTCGCGGCGGGGCTTCTCGCGCTGGCGCTTCTTCCGCAGCACCCGGACCCGATCGACATTATCTGGCGCATGGTGGTTTGCGGCCTGGGATTTGGATTCTTCCAGTCGCCGAACAATCGCGCGCTTCTTTCGTCCGCGCCGCGCCATCGCAGCGGCGGAGCAAGCGGCATGCTGGGAACCGCAAGGTTGCTTGGTCAGACTGTCGGTGCGGCGCTGGTGGCGCTGTTGTTCGGACAGGTGGCGGGAGAGGCGACCGGTTATGCCCTTTTCATCGCCGCCGGCTTCGCATTCGCAGCGGCTTGTGTCAGTTCATTGCGGCTGCTGCAAAGCCCGCCATCGGCGGCGCTCACCTGAACTACAACATAAAGGCGGCGAATCCCGGTTGTTTCAGGACGGCGGGAGGCTTTTGTTACGTCGCTTTGCCGCCTCCGCAAGTGGCGAGTCCGGCGCGAGCCGGTCGAGCTGCGCGAGAATTTCTTCGGCTGCGTCCCCCTCCGTCGGCTGTTGTGCAGCCGGGAGTGGGTCGTCGCCTTCGAGAATCGAAAGAAGCGATTTCCGCGCGCGCGCGACACGGCTCTTCACCGTGCCGACAGCGCAGTGACAGATCGCGGCGGCGTCTTCGTAGGAGAAACCGCCTGCGCCGACGAGTATCAAAGCTTCGCGCTGCTCGTCGGAAAGCTGCGACAGCGCACGCGCCGTGTCGGACAATTCCGCGGCCCATGACTGCTCGGCGGTCGAGCCCGGAATTCTCTCTGCCGCGTCCTGGTCCCATGGCGCCTGACGCCATGCGCGCCGGCGATCGGAGTAAAACTGATTGCGCAGGATTGTGAACAGCCAGGCCTTCAAATTCGTCCCGGGCGCGAACATGTTGCGCGCCTGCCAGGCCTTGACGAGCGTTTCCTGGGCGAGGTCGTCGGCGGTTTCCTGATTGCCGCACAGCGAACGGGCAAATGCGCGCAGGAAGGGAATGAGATCGAGCAGGTCGGCCTTGAACTGGGCGTCGGTGTCCATCTTGTTTTCCACCTTCGCGCGCGGAGCGGTGCCTGTTTCGGGTTGCGAAGCGGTCACGAGTTTTTCTTCCCTCCTCCGGTCTCGTCGATCTTGTGAAGAAGGTCGAGAAATTCGTCGGGCACTGGTTCTTTTGCCACGTTGTCGTACATCCGCCTCAACTCGCGGCCGATAGCGCGCTGTCTCGCCCGCACCAGACGGGCCTTTTCGAGGTCCGATTTCTCATCATTTGTCACGGAATCGATATTCCAACCCCGCCTTTGGGTCGCGGTCGCCACTTTCTGCCACTCCAACGATTGCGAGCACAACATTAGCGAACCGCCGCCTTCGCCGGATCCGCCGTACGTCCGCAAACGCCTTCCGCCGTCAAAGGTTCCGGAAAAGGGCGGAACTCTTTGTGCTTGCAACCGTTCCCGCTTTGCAGCCTAGCTGTGGTCGAAGGAGCCCTGACGATGAACGTTACGCACGCACTGGCCCCGCATCTGCCCTACCTTCGCCGCTACGCGCGCGCGCTCACAGGCTCGCAGAACAGCGGAGATGCCTATGTCCGGGCCGCGTTGACTGCGCTGCTCGCGGGCGAGCATGTGCTCGAAAGCGACCTGCCGCCCCGCGTCGCGCTCTACCGGCTCTTTCATCAGATCTGGGCAAGCCCGGCGTCGCATTACGACGCCGACGTCACGCCTGCCGAGGACGGCACGAATCCGGAGGGCAGGCTGCTGGCGTTGTCGGCGTCGCGCCGCGCAGCGTTGCTTCTCACCGCGGTGGAATCGTTCAGCCTGGACGAAGCCGGCGCTATTCTCGGCGAATCGCCGGAGGAAGTCGAAAACGCAATTGTCGAGGCTCAACGTGCCATCGAAACCGAGCTGGTGTCGCGCGTCCTGATCATCGAGGACGAACCGATCATCGCGCTCGATCTCGAGAATCTGGTCACCGAACTCGGCCACGAAGTTGTTGGTACCGCGGCAACGCGCGATGCCGCCGTGAAGCTTGGACTCTCGACCCGTCCCGGGCTGATCTTGGCCGACATCAATCTTGGCGAGGGCGGCTCCGGTATCGATGCCGTAAGCGAGATTCTCGACAGTTTCGATATTCCGGTGATCTTTGTGACGGCCTATCCCGAGAAGCTTCTCACGGGCGAACGGCCCGAACCGACCTATCTCATTGCCAAGCCGTTCCTGCCGGAAACGGTCCAGGCGACGGTTGGCCAGGCGCTCTTCTTCCATCCCATCAAGCGCAAGGCCGCCTGATCGCGCAGGAACTTCCATCCACGCCTCAACGTTCCGCTCGCGGAACCGAGTGGAGATCGGCATGCGCATTTTCCGACGCAACAGCAGAATACAGGTCAACCGACTTGCGGCGCAACTGGACGAATTGCAATCGCAGCTGAGCAGCCTGCGCAAGGACGCAAGGCAGTTGACCGACACGGTGTCGAAGACGGCAGGTGCCGCGCTTGGTACCGCCGAGGCAACTTATAAAGACGTCGGAAAATGGACATCCGACAACGTAGACACTGTTTGCGAGTGGGGTCACGACCAGCCGCTTGCCGCCTGTCTTGTCTCGCTCGGTATTGGCGCCGTGCTGGGCGCATTGTTTCTTCGCCGCTGATCCGGCCTGTTGATGACAGTTATAGGAACACGCGCAAGTTCCGGGCGTTGAAACCCCGGAACTTGCAGGATTGGAACAATGCTTCGCTGGGCCGTGATCTTTCTTCTTCTCGCGATCGTTGCCGGAGCCCTGGGGTTTTTTGCGCTCGCCGGCGTCGCGGCCATGCTCGCGAAAATTTTACTCATCCTTTTCGTAGTTCTTCTCCTCATGAGTCTTTTGTCCGGCGGTTTTCGGGGGCGTCCGCCGGCCTGAGGCAGCCGCCGCCAAAACTTTTTTCTGCCGTCGCCACCGGGGCCGCGACCGGCGGTTCAAAATCTTCTTTCGCCTCAACGGCTTAATTCGCCGGACAGAATTTTCACGCGACAGCGAAAAAAAACGGAACCGGTTTTGGGCGAAGGCGTTCTATTACACGAGCGGATGTCCGGTCCGGTACGCCCCAGCCCCTTCGACACCCCGCATCGGTTGTCCGCTCGCTTTCTCTCTTTGTTGGAAAATCGGCCTCTGGAGCCTCCGGGGCCGTTTTCGCGCGCGCATGCGGCGAGGAACCGGCCTTTCGCGCAGTCGTTGACATCAGGCAGCCATCGGACCGTTCAGATGAGTCCCGACCAGCAAAGAGCAGCCGTTTCCGAGTCCGAGCGGCCGATTGTCGTGCAGGCAACTCCGGCTCGCCAGGGTGCCGCGGGGCTCGGTGTGCGCTATGTGCTCGGTATCGGTCTTGCGCTCGTCGTGATCGCTTTCGCGATCATCTACTTCACCAATTTCTGGTGATCAGTCCTTGGCGCGCTCGACATAGGAGCCATCGGCCGTCAGCACGACCACGCGCGTTCCAGTCACAATATGCGTGGGCACCATCGTCCGCACGCCATTGGAAAGCATCGCCGGCTTGAAGGAGCCCGACGCCGTCTGTCCTTTCACCACCGGTTCGGTATCGGTGATTTCCAGCGTCACGCGCGCCGGAAGTTCGATGGCGACGGGTGTTCCGTTGAACGTCGAAAGCCGGACTTCCATGTTTTCGAGCAGATAGGGCGCCGCTTCGCCGATCACGCTCTGCGGCACCGAGATCTGGTCGAAGGTCTCCGGGTCCATAAAAATATAATGATCCCCGTCGTGATAGAGATAGCTATGCGTCCGCTCGTCGATGAAGGCCTTTTCGAGCGTATCGGTGGTCTTGTAGCGCTCGTTGATCTTCACGCCGTCGCCGATGCGGCGCATTTCGAGCTGGGTGACCGGCGTGCCCTTGCCGGGATGAATATTCTCCGCCGTGAGAACGACATAGAGCTTGCCGTCCTTCTCGATGACGTTGCCCTTGCGGACATTGCTTGCAATAACCGAAACCACCGACCGACCTCTTGCGCGTGACGCGCGGGGTCTTAGCAGCCGCCCAAAGCGGGGCCAAGAGCCGATGCCGCCCGAGTCCTGGTGGAATCCGCGCCGGCATGCCGACCGGCGGCCAAGCCTCGCCGCGCGCGGGCGTATCAAGGCGGCGCTCAAGCGGCATTTCGAGGCGCAGGACTTTATCGAGGTGGAATGCGCGATCCTCCAGCGTTCGCCCGGGAACGAGGCGCATCTCCACGCTTTTGCGACCGAGCGGCTGGCGCCCGGCGGCGGGCGCGAGACGCTTTATCTGCACACCTCGCCCGAATTCGCGTGCAAGAAGCTCCTGGCGGCAGGCGAACGCCGCATTTTCGATTTCGCCCGGGTCTTCCGGAATCGCGAACGGGGCGTGTTGCATGCGCCGGAATTCACCATGCTGGAATGGTATCGCGCGGAAGAGAATTACCGGCGCGCGATGGCGGACACGATCGAGATTCTACGGATTGCCGCCGACGCCGTGCCTGCGCGCAGGTTTGTATTTCGCGGCCGCGTCTGCGAACCATTTCTCGAGCCGGAACACCTGACGGTCGGAGAAGCTTTCAAACGGTTTGCCGGCATCGATCTGCTGTCGACTTTGTCCGAAAGCGGTGAAGGCGATGGCGAGAGTCTCGCGCGTGCCGCCGGGTTTGCCGGCGCAAATGCCGATAGCTGGTCCGATATATTCAGCAAATTGCTTGTGAGCCATATCGAGCCGCAGCTCGGGATCGGGCGCCCGACATTGCTTTACGAATATCCGCGCTGCGAAGCGGCGTTGGCACGGGCCACATTCCATGATCCCCGTGTCGCGGAACGGTTCGAGCTTTATGCCTGCGGCGTCGAACTGGCCAACGGCTTTGGCGAACTGACAGACCCGGAAGAACAGCACCGGCGATTCGAAGCGGAGATGGCGGAGAAAGAGCGTGTGTATGGCGGGCGCTATCCCATCGACGAAGAACTGCTGTCGGCGCTCGCGATCATGCCGGAAGCGAGCGGCGTGGCGCTCGGCTTCGACCGCCTCGTGATGCTCGCGCTCGGCGCGCCGCGGATCGACGATGTCATCTGGACGCCGCACGGGGATTTCCGATGAGCGCCGTCCGCGCGTCGGTGGAAACGCCTTCCGGCCTCGCGCAGCTGCGCGACCTGGAAGAACAAGATGTCGGGCTGATTACAAATTATTGGTTCGAGAGCGGCGATGCCCATCTTGATTTCCTCGGCATCGACCGGCGCCTTCTCGGCAGCAGAGAAGATACGAATGCGCGGTTCCGGATCGCCATTCCGGGCGGCGATGCGAACCAGATGCGGCTTGCGTTCGCCATCACCCTCGACGGCGGATTTATCGGCTATACCCTGCTCAATCGCTTCGATGCGCAGACCAATTATTCGCACTGGCACATCACGGAGTCCGCGCGCCGCGCCGCCGGTCTTTCGAGCGTGCTCTATCCCTGGCGGATCCGGACCTATTTCGAGGCGGCGCCAATCGAACGGCTGATCCACCAGACACGAACGCGCAATCTCGCCGTCAATCGCATGCTCGACAAGTTCGTACCCGTGGCAGAGACGGTGTATCTGGAACATCCCGACGGGGTTGCGCTTCCCGGCGAGTTTCACCAGCGCTATGTCCATCGCGCGGATGTCCCGCGCCTGTTTGAAATTGCGGCATACCGGAGCGGCATGGGCAAATGAGTTCTACGCTCAGAACCGTCGAGAAACTCGCCGAAGCCGAACTGATTTCGCCGGCTCGCATCGACGCGCTTTCGCCGGTTGGCGCGCGCTACGCGATTGCCGTTGCTCCGGCCATCATCGCGCTTATCGATACAAACAATCCTGACGACCCTATTGCACGACAATTTGTGCCCAGCGAAGCCGAATTGCATGTGCTGCCGGAGGAGCGTGCCGATCCTATAGGCGATCATGCCCGCAGTCCGGTGCGTGGGCTGGTGCACAGGCATCGCGACCGGGTGCTCTTGAAAATCGTCCATGCCTGCCCGGTCTATTGCCGCTTCTGTTTCCGCCGCGAGATGGTCGGACCGGACGGCGACGGCGCGCTGTCGGAAACCGATTTGCAAAACGCGCTTGCCTATCTCCATGCGCATCCGGAGATATGGGAAGTCATCATGACCGGCGGCGATCCGTTTGTCCTGAGTGCGCGTCGCATCGCCGAACTCGCACAGCGACTGGCACAGATTCCGCATCTGCGCGTGCTGCGCTGGCATACGCGCGTGCCGGTCGCGGAACCGGAGAAAATTACTTCCGAATTCGTAGATGCGATCCGGCTGCCCGGGCGCGCCACTTATGTCGCGCTTCATGCCAACCATCCGCGCGAACTGACATCCGAAGCGCGGGCCGCCTGTGCGCGCATCGTCGATGCCGGCATTCCGATGGTGAGCCAGACCGTGCTGTTGAAAGGCGTGAACGACGCTATCGGCACGCTGGAAGAACTGATGCGCGCCTTCGTCGAAACACGGATCAAACCTTATTACCTGCATCACGCCGATCTCGCCCCCGGCACATCGCATTTCCGGGTCAGTATCGAACGGGGACAAGAACTTGTGCGTCAGTTGCGGGCGCGCGCCTCGGGTCTCTGCCAACCGGAATATGTGCTCGATATTCCCGGCGGACATGCCAAAGCGCGCCTGGCGCCGCCTGACATTGAACTAATGCGCGATGGCTACGCCCTGCGGGATCACGCCGGCGAGCTGCACGAATATCCGCCAACCGGCAAAGGAGCGGCCTGAACCGCTCCCGCCGGCTTACGCGCATTACTGCTGTTGCGGCGGCTGACCACCCTGGTCCGGAGGCGGACCTTGTTCTCCCGGCGGCGGATAGCCGCCCTGCTGCGCCTTTTCCTGCTGGCGGAGCAGCTTACGGCATTTGTGCGGGTGATTGGCGCACCATTGCGGAGAGTAGCCATAGGGCACGGCCGGTGGCGCGCCGGCTTCGGCGCCTTCGGCTCCGGGCGGCGGTCCGTAGCCTTGTCCCTGCGCCGGTGCGCCATAATTTTCGCCCTGCGGGGACGGTCCATAGGGTTGCCCCTGCGAGGTCGCGCCCCCGGATTGCGGCGGAGGACCGTATTCGCCCTGCGGCGGCGGGGCGCCATATTCGCCCGGCGGCGGGCCCTGTTCGGCGCCGGGCGGCGGCCCATATTCCGCGCCGGGCGGGGGGCCGTAGGGAGGCGGGGGCGGCGGATAGCAGCCGCCCAGGCTTACGGCCGCTCCGAGAAGGGCGGCGGATGCCAGTAACAGACGCATGATCTTTTCCTCAAAATGAGAGGCGCCCTTCCGCGGGGAACTTACGGCGACCGGCATCCCACGTGCAACCTCGCAGATGTGAACGTGCACCGCCGACAATCAGCCTCCACGCGAGCCGCCGATTTTCGGGAGAGGACCGAAGTTTCGCGCGCAATTGACAGGATTCGTGGCCAATGCCAAATTTTTGGCATTGCATCTTCAGGGGCCAATCTGTGCGACGGTCTATTCAAGTTTTGCTGGCTGTCGCTGCGGCATTGCTCTCTGCCGCGGCTGCGCCCGCCTTCGATCCGGAGCCATGGTACGCCGATCTTGAGCAAACGCGGCATGTGCTTCTGACGAAATACGCCAATATTGAGTGGGCAGTTGAGCAGCGCGAAGTGAATTTGCCTGCGCTCTTTGCTGATATTCACGCGCGTCTCGAACATGCGCAAAGCGACAGCGATGCGCGGGCTGCTTTCGACCGCCTTGCGCGCAAGATCGGCGACGAGCATCTCCAGTTTGTCTGGCCGAAACTGCCTCCAGCTGGCGGCGCGGGCGAAGCAGATCGATGTGTTTCATTGGGATATGATGCGCGAACGCGCGGGGCTCTTCTGGCCGCGGCTGCGCCCGGGTATCAGGCACTGACAACTCCGCAATCGGACGAGTTTCCTGCGGGGACGATTGTCGTAGACGGCGCGAAGGTTGGCATCATCAAGATCGGCGTATTCATGCCGGAAGGGTATCCGGAATTGTGCAAGGCAGCGCTCGCAGCTCTTGCTGTTCCGGCGGATAAGCCTTGCGACGACTCGTGCAGCGACCGCGTGGAAAGCTGGGTGTCCGCGCGCCTCACCAACGATCTCGCAGCGCAATTGCGCGCCATCGACAGTACGGGCGCGTCTGTGCTGGTCGTTGACATCGCCGGCAATGGCGGCGGCACCGAATGGTCGGAAGCGGTCGCGCGGATGCTCACGCCCATGCGTCTGCATTCCGAAGAACTGCGCTTCGTGCGTGGAGATCATTGGGCGAAAGCCTTCGCCGATGACGAGGAAAAGCTTCGCGAGTTCGAACAGGGCGCGACGGGAAAGGATCGCGAATTGTTACATAGGCTGGCGGGCGAAGTCGAAGCGCGGCGCAAGGACGCGCTGACGCCATGCGATGCGACGCCGCTGTGGACGGGCGGGCATCCTTCCTGCGACTGGCTCGGCAAGGGTTTCTACGGATCGGAACTGCTGGCGTCCGCGGACCCGGCGACACTTCGCGGCAAGCCCTGGGCCACGCTGCTCTTTTCGCCGATGGAATTTCCTTACGAGGAAGGCGTGTGGCGAAAGCCGCTGATCGTCCTGATAGATGCCAATGTCGGATCCGCCGCCTCGCAATTCGCGGCCGTGCTGCAGGATAACAAGGCGGCCCTCATCATCGGCGCGCCTTCCGGCGGCGGCTGCGGCCACACCAATGGCGGCACGCCGACAACGCTGACTTATAGCAAAGCGGTGCTCGAAGTCCCCGATTGCGCCCGCTTCCGCGCCGACGGCACGAACGAAGCGATGGGCATCGAGCCGGATGTCCTCGTCGGCTTCACGCCCGCCGACGGCCCGCATCTGATGGCAAAACGCTTAATCGAGAAGTTGCCGGATGCACTTGATCGTGCATCTAGCAAACCATAGGACGAAATAATTAGGTCCGCGAGCGTGCGGATTCGCCGTCGCGGATTCAGGCAGCCCGCAAGGCGTCGGCAACCGCTGCCGGATTTCGTGCAATGACTTTGAGGTACGCCTTGGCCGCGGCATCGGGTTCCTTGCGGCCCTGCTCCCAATCACGCAACGTGCCGAGTGGTATCTGGAATTTGTCTGCAAATTCTTCTTGTGATAATTTCAGCGCACGGCGGATGACAACGATCTGCGGCGTTCGGCGCATCCGCCGCTCGCGTTCGGGTGTCAACGGCAGGGCATCCGGATCGCGAAGAGCCGCAGCATGACGTTCCTCGTCCGACATCGCGTCGAAACGAGCCCAAGCATGCTTAGCGTTCTTCTTCGTGGTATCGCCGCCGCTCATAGGGTTCGGCCCCACGGGCTGATATCAGACGTTTGCGCTCGCCTCTGGGTGTATAAACAACGAACAGCAGTTGACCTTGAACCATGCCGATCACGGCATATCGGTCTTCGCGATATTCTTCGCATGTATCGAGCCATTCTAATGCAAACGCGTCCTGAAATATCTCGCGTGCAAGCTCAAAGGAGACGCCGTGGTCCCGAAGATTTCGGCCGGCCTTAAGATCGTCCCATTCGAACTCATCGTCGAACATACTACTGCAAAGCCGTAGTGCAAAGCAATCCGTACGTTCTAAGGCCGATACGAGGCGTTGATGGACCCGAGTTTTGCCGCCCCGGGGCAGAGTTTGGCTTCGTTGAGCTTATTCAGCGGTGCTTTCACCGTGTTCAGGTGGACGTGAATGTCCGACGCCTCGGGGTCGAGATAGAGCAGGCCGGTCACGATTTCGCCGGCGGCATGGCGTTCCTGCAGGTAGCGCATCGCGGCGATGCGGTCGCGGGGATCGTAATCGCTGTGGAGCTTGGCGAGTTTGAGCGTCGAGCCGTCATGCTGGGTAACGGTTTCCGTCGTACCGGGCTCGTAATCGACATGGATGGTCTCGCGCGGGGTAATGAAATCGAGCCGGTTCACCGCTTCGTTATGTTCGCGGACGTAATCGAAACTCTTGGTCGAGCCCGCGTGATTGTTGAACTGCACGCAGGGGCTGATCACGTCGAGAATGGCGCTGCCCTTATGCGAGATCGCGGCCTTGAGCAGCGGCACCAGTTGTTTGCGGTCGCCGGAAAAGCTGCGCGCGACGAAACTCGCGCCGAGCAGCAATCCAAGACCAACAAGATCGATCGGCGAGTCGGTGTTGAGGCCGCCGGCTTTGCTCTTCGAGCCGTAATCTGCCGTCGCCGAGAACTGGCCTTTGGTCAGCCCGTAAACGCCGTTGTTCTCGCAGATATAGACCATGTCGATGCCGCGGCGGACGCAATGCGCGAACTGGCCGAGCCCGATGGACGCGGAATCGCCGTCGCCCGAAACGCCAAGATAGATGAGATCGCGATTGGCGAGATTCGCGCCCGTCAGCACCGAGGGCATGCGGCCATGCACGCTGTTGAAGCCGTGGCTGTTGCCCAACAGATAATCCGGCGTCTTGGACGAACAGCCGATACCCGACATCTTGGCCACGCGATGGGGCTCGATGTCGAGCTCGAAACAGGCCTGGATCAGCGCAGCGCTGATGGAGTCATGCCCGCAACCCGCGCAAAGCGTCGAGATCGAGCCTTCGTAATCCCGATGCGTGAAGCCGAGCCTGTTGGTCGGGAGATTGGGATGGCGGAGTTTCGGCTTGGCAATGTAAGTCATTCGGCGGCGTGCTTTCGTGATTCCATGTTCATGCGTTCGGCGATCGCGCCGGTAATGAAGCGCGCGGTGATCGGCGTACCGTCATAATGCAATATGGAGATGAAACGCGCCGGATCCATGGCGCATTCATTGACAAGCAAAGACTGAAGCTGCGCATCGCGGTTCTGCTCGATGACGAAGACCTGTTCGTGCGCATCGATAAAAGCAGGTACCTCCTCCGAGAACGGAAACGCGCGCACGCGCAACGTGTCGAGATGCAGCCCCTGCGCTTCGAGCGAAGCGAGCGCTTCGTTCATGGCGATCGAGGTCGAGCCGTAATAGATTGCGCCGAAACGCGCGGGTTCCTTCGCCTTGTGCAGCACCGGTTTCGGCAGCAGCGTTTTCGCGGTTTCAAACTTGCGCAGCAGGCGCTGGACATTGTCGACATAGATTGCGCCGTCTTCGCTGTATTTGGCGTAACGGTCGTGAGATGAGCCGCGCGTGAAATAGGCGCCCTTGGTCGGGTGCGTGCCGGGCAGCGTGCGATAGCCGATCGCGTCGCCATCGACGTCGAGATAACGTGCAAAGACCTTGCCGGCGTCGAGGTCTTCCGCGGTCATCACCTTGCCGCGGTCGTAGCGGCGCGTATCGTCCCATTCGAACGGTTCGCACAGCCAGTCATTCATCCCGATATCGAGATCGAGCATCACGAAAATCGGCGTCTGCAAACGTTCGGCGAGGTCGAACGACAACGCCGCGAATTCGAAGGCTTCGTGGGGGTCCTCCGGAAAGATCATCACGTGTTTGGTGTCGCCATGACTCGCATAAGCGCAAAGGAGCAGATCGCTTTGCTGCGTGCGCGTCGGCATGCCGGTGGACGGGCTGCCGCGCTGGATATCGAAAATCACTGCGGGGATTTCGGCGTAGTAGGCAAGGCCAAAGAATTCCTGCATCAAAGAGATGCCCGGTCCCGAAGTCGCGGTGAACGCCCGCGCGCCGTTCCAGCCCGCGCCGATCACCATGCCGATGGCGGCGATCTCGTCTTCCGCCTGGACGATGGCAAATTTGTTTTCTTTGGTTTCCGGATCGACACGCAGCCGGTGGCAATGTTTGCTGAAGGCTTCGGCGAGCGAGGTGGACGGCGTGATCGGATACCAGGCGGCAACGGTCGCACCTCCATAGACGCAACCGAGCCCGGCCGCGTCATTGCCGGCGATGAAGATGCGGTCGCCGACCCCGTCGGCGCTTTCGACTTTCAGACCGCAGGCGCCGGCGAGATGTTCCGCGGCGTAATCATAACCAAGCCGGAACGCCTGCACATTCGGCGCAATCAGCTTGTCCTTGCCCTTGAACTGCGCGGCGATGGCGCTTTCCACGACTTCGGGCTCAATTCCCATCAGCGAAGCAAGCGCGCCGACATAGAGGATGTTCTTGAACAGCTGCCGCTGGCGGGCGTCCGTGTAAGTACGATTGCAGATTTCGGTCAGCGGGACGGGAATGACATTGATGTCCTCGCGAAATTTCGCAGGCGGAATGGGCTTGGTGGAATCGTAGAGCAGATACCCGCCGGGCTCGATGCTCGCCACATCCTTGTCCCAGGTCTGCGGGTTCATCGCGACCATCATGTCCACGCCGCCGCGGCGACCAAGCCAGCCTTCCGCCGAGACGCGCACCTCGTACCAGGTCGGCAGGCCCTGGATGTTCGAGGGGAAAATATTGCGCGTGCCGACCGGAACGCCCTTGCGCAGCACGCATTTGGCGAACAGCTCATTCGCGCTCGCCGAGCCCGAACCGTTCACATTGGCGAATTTGACAACGAAATCGTTGGTCGCAACGAGCGGCGAGGGCATGCGCTATCGTTCTCCAAAAATTTGCACGCGGAGGCGCGGAGGCGCGGAGAAGAATAGTTCACCACTAAGAGCACGAAGTAAAAAGCGCGCGTTCCGCGCGCAAACAGTTCGTAGTGCATTGTGTTCTTCGTGTTCCAATTTTTTTCTCCGCGTCTCCGCGCCTCCGCGTGCAAATCCTTTTGGACCAATACTCGGACGAGTCATCAATCGGCCTGTGCGGTTTCGTAGTAGAATTTCTTCATGTCCCAGGCGCCGGTCGGGCAGCGTTCGGCGCAGAGTCCGCAATGCAGGCAGACATCCTCGTCCTTCGCCATGATGCGGCCGGTCTTGAGCACATCGGAAATGTAAATATCCTGCGTCGTGTTCGGCGCGGGCGCAGTCAGCTGCTGCCGCAGTTCGGCTTCCGGTGCGTCGGGCGTGAAGGTGATGCAGTCCATCGGGCAGATGTCGACGCAGGCATCGCATTCGATGCAGAGCCCGGTCTCGAACACCGTCTCGATGTCGCAGTTCAGGCAGCGTTGCGCTTCGAGCCAGGCGAGTTTGGTGTCGAAGCCGAGTTCGACCTCCACCTTGACGTTGCGCAAAGTTATTTCTTTCGGCGCGTGCGGCACCTTGTAGCGCAGGTCAAGTGAAATATCATTGTCATAGCTCCATTCATGGATGCCCATCTTCTGGCTCAGGAGATTGACATGCGGCGGCGGGCGGACGGTCACGTCTTCGCCATTGCACAGCAGATCGATCGAGATCGCCGCCTCGTGACCATGCGCGACCGCCCAGATGATGTTCTTGGGACCAAACGCCGAGTCGCCGCCGAAGAACACTTTCGGATTGGTGGACTGCATGGTGACGGGATCGACTTTGGGCATGTCCCAGCGGTCGAACTCGAGACCGATATCGCGTTCGATCCAGGGGAAAGCATTTTCCTGCCCGACCGCGACCAGTACGTCGTCGCATTCCATCACGACATCCGGCTCGCCGGTTGGCACGAGATTGCGGCGGCCTTTTTCGTCGCGTTCCGCCTTGACCTTTTCGAACAGTACGCCGGTCAGCTTCCCGTTCTTATGCAGGAATTCCTTCGGCACCAGGAAATTATGAATAGGAATGCCTTCCGCCATCGCGTCGTCCTTTTCCCAGGGCGAGGCTTTCATTTCCTCGAAGCCTGAGCGCACGACGACATTCACCTCTTCGCCACCGAGGCGTCGCGAAGTGCGGCAGCAATCCATCGCCGTGTTGCCGCCGCCCAGCACGATCACGCGCCGGCCGATCTTTTCGGTGTGGCCGAAAGAAACGCTCGCCAGCCAGTCGATGCCGATATGGATGTTCGCTGCCGCTTCCTTGCGGCCGGGAATTTCGAGTTCGCGGCCGCGCGGCGCGCCGCAGCCGACAAAGATGGCGTCGTAATTTTCTGTCAGGAGAGCCTTCAGGCTG
>Ga0335074_10003772_pt1 | contig 20799 bp, 15 predicted proteins | sample Lox_Sample_23_FD_206715 | JGI IMG/M metagenome (GOLD analysis project Ga0335074, IMG submission 206715) | Soil microbial communities from Loxahatchee National Wildlife Refuge, Florida, United States - Lox_Sample_2.3 | ecosystem: Environmental > Terrestrial > Soil > Wetlands | place: USA... | reverse complement strand
AGAGTGGGCCAACCGCAACCTCGCCGGCAATGCTTTTGCACCCAACGGCGATAACCCTCTTAACTTTGTGTCTCACTCCATGGGTTCACTTCAACACAGCGGATAACGCCCTCCCGTCTCCGCCCGCCCTTCGCCCTCGACAACCAGCTCATGCTGCCAGAGATCGCCCATGTCGTAATCGTAGAGACACTTCATATCCGGCCGGAACCCGAAGCTGCTCAAGGAATCTTTGGAGGTCCGAAAGGGAGAAAGCTCGAGCGTGGAAATTACCATCCAACTTAACTTCGATGGCCAAATATTCCGACGGCCAGCCATGCTTGACCTCGAAACACTGCCTCAATCTGCCAGTAAAATGCCCGACACGATCAATGGAACAGTGATGTTCCAGTATGGGGACTTGTTCATCGTTGAGCAGAGCAAGGTAAGGCGAGCGATCTTCAACGAGACGCAAGTAGAGTACGACCTAGAGCCATCTGCGGATAATACTCGCTTCACAGCACGGCGGCGAAAATTTTAGAAGCTCGGTCGGTCAGTGCTTGGAGGATACTTCGCTGAACCGGAACGAATTAGCAACAGGCCAATGTGTCGTCGAGGTTGTATGACCGATGCGCTTGAGCGTGTTGTCGCGCTCGTCATACTTGTAGGGTTGCCATTGGCTCTATGAGGAATAACCCATTCGCGTCGAAAGAAGATTTCAGTTGTTCATCCGTACTGCATGGGAAGAATGGTCGTCTCCCATCGTTTTACAGGCCGCCTCTTCTGCTCGTTGCTTGATCGGTTCTATTCGGACTGCTTTTCATGGCCGCACTGATAATTAGTTATGAAGACTGGCAACACGGGAATCAGCACACCGCTCCTGCCTCTGCCCACCTGGAAACTTTCGGGTAGGCGGAGTGACGATGCTTGATTGTCTGCGCGCATGCATGCGGCTGAAACCCACGCGCATTGTGGTGGGCGAAGTGCGTGGCGGGGAAGCGCACACACTGCTCAAAGCTTGGAACACGGGGCATCCCGGCGGCGCGGCGACGATCCACGCCAATGATGGCCTAAGCGGATTGATCCGTTTGGAAAGCCGTCCGCGTAAGCGAGAGCTGGCAAGGTGAGAAAAATGCACCATCGCCAGGTCCGGATGGTCGCGTGATGTACTCTTATGGCGCTGGTCTGCCCACGGTCGTCTGCGCGCCGCTCCGCGTTTGCATTATCGAGCTCCAGGCCGGCGAAAGAATCATAGGCGAGCCCCACATTGGGGATTCGGTCCGTTGGCTGATCTCGCCTGCCATGTACGGGGCTGGTGAAAACGCGACTCCGGTGATCGTCCTCAAGCCTCAAACGCCGGGTCTCGACACGAATCTTCTCATCACCACGGACCGCCGTGCCTATTATCTGCGCTTAATTTCCAAACCAGAAGACTACGTTGCTCGTATCGCGTTTGCTTATCCCGACGACGACAGACGCAAATGGGAGCAGCAAATAGCCGCACAACAGGCTGCCGCCAAACAGGAGAAACACGCCGTGGAGGTGCCGCCCGCGATGATCGAAGTCGAGCAAATGAACTTTAATTACACGATGCGCGGCGGGGATGAGCACATCCGGCCAGTGCGCGTTTTCGATGATGGCGCGAAAACGTACATCCAGATGCCGCCAGACCTTCAGCATCGAGAAGCGCCAGTTTTGCTTGTCGTGGGTAACGACGGCAAGGGTGAGATGACGAACTACCGCGTGAAGGATCTGACATACATCGTGGATCGCCTATTCGATCGTGCGGACCTTGTACTTGGATCAGGCAAGAAGGCTCAGAAAGTGGAGATCATCCGTGGGAAGAAGCAATAGTCCTGACCACCAGCCGAACCAACCACCAAAGGAGGAGGCTCCGAGTGGAATCGATCTCCATCCCGAGCCGGAGAAATCTGTGCGGATCAGCTGGCGGGCAGGCGCCATAATCGTTTCCTTGATCGTCCTCCTGCTTCTTGGGTTCGCTTACGCTGGATACCATCGCGGGATCAGGAATCAAGCTGCAGCGCGCGACGCTGGTCTGCCCAAGAACCTGACTCCCGCGACCCAAGCGGCATCGGAGTTTATGCAAGAGACCCCGGCAGGTACAGTGCCAATGGCCTTGCATCCTCCGAATGCGCCGCCACCAGTTCCCCAACCAATGACTCCTCCTTGTGATGCTGATCTTAAGAGCGGCCAAGCTTATCCGCAAACCGGCCAGCCCTGCGATGGACTTCCTCAGGAACGGATCGTGGTGCGGCAACCGAACGTTATCCGAACACAGCCAGTCACGCCGACGCCGGTGCGCGAAGAGACCCCCTGAAGAGCGACGGCTCGCTGCAGCGTATCAAGAAGAGCAGCAAGCGATCCTGGCACCTACCAGTGTCCGCACCTCAGTCACGCCGTCCTTTTCGCCGACGGAACCACAACCACAACCCACCTCGAACGACGTTTCTCCAGTCGAAGCTCTGGGCCGTGCTCGGGGCGCGCTGCAGAGCGGTGATTCGGCGACTTCTGGAAATGGGCGAGGTTTCGAAAACGACTATGACAGCCAGAACATGCAATCGCCTAAAGAAACATTTCTCGCGGCAAGCCGTGATCGGCACGAAGATGACTATCTTCTATCCAGTCGGGAAGCTCCCCTGTCCCGCTACGAAATCAAGGCGGGCTGGGAGATCCCTGCGGTTCTCGAACAATCGCTCAACTCGGATCTTCCTGGAGAGCTGAAGGCGTTGGTCACTTCCAATGTCTACGATACGGCCACGGGGTTGTACCTTCTTATTCCGCATGGCTCGCGTCTGATTGGCAGGTACGATTCGCGAATCTCCTACGGTCAAGACGGTGTTCAAGTCGCCTGGAGCCGCGTCATCTACCCCGACGCTTCCTCGGTGGATCTCGATGGCATGATGGGCCTCGATTCGCATGGCAACGCCGGAATGCGAGACAAGGTAGACCACCACTACCGTCGGCTACTTGGTTTCTCTGTGCTTACCAGCATGTTCACAGCCGCATTCGATATCTCACAGAGAAGCAACCAAAGTGCGCTCACCTATCCGACGCCCGCCCAAACGGCCGGGAGCGCCCGTTGGTCAGGAACTCAGTGAGGCCGGGGCTCAGATCACACGACGCAATCTGAACGTGCAGCCAACTATTAAGGTCCCAGCTGGCTACAAGTTCACGGTCCGTGTAAATCGGGATATCTTGTTCGAAACCCCATATCAACCGATTCAGCCTGATGGCACGGTTTCGACATCAGCGCATGCCAAGTGAAGATATATGTTGGCCAAGCAAAATCATCCCTGGAAAAGTCTAAAGGCACGTATGGTGATCGCCGTTGCGATTGATGCGCTGATCGTGCTTCCTATATTACTTCACGACAGCGAGATGTGGTTTGGAAGACGGGTTCCGCTTGGACCACAACTTGCATTCGCCATGCTTGCCGCGATCGCGACATTTGTTTATGGGCTCCGGACGGACTTCAGAGTCATGAGCGAGGCGCAGGAATCGATCATGGCAGCAATTAATGAACGACACGCGAGTATCGAGAAAGCGTTCGCTGAGATCGAGCGGGAGATGGCTGAGGCTCAGGCCGCCTTGCTGTCGTTGGGCGAGAAGGCACTCGCGGAAGCCCAGAAGTCCTTGTCGTTGTTAGATGAGACACTAATGGCGACAGGACTGGCGCCATTAGTATCCTGGCAGAATGACGAGGCGACGCGGCCAGGGGAATTCGAGCTTGCCTATCAAGTGCGGGTTGCGATTGACTGCATTCGATTCGATTTGCAGTCAAGGCGAGAGAGCAGTCGCTTGAGGCGCCGAGCGGAGACCGCCAAGCAAGTCTCCGGCAAGAGGCCAAACCTCAGCTTCTTGATGCCCTAGACAGGCTGCAATCCGGGTGAAAGCCGGTTCCAAGTAAAATTTCGGTTTCGTTCGTCAAATGGAATAGGACACAAGTTCCATGGCCGGTCGAAGAAAGGATTCGCGAGGCTGGTTCGTGAGTTATGGAGGCATCGCGAACCCTGGGAGGTCCGGGGGGGGCGCGTGGGAGACAGATAATGGCCCAAGAAGAATCGCTCATGGTCCCGTCTGAGCGACAAGACTTCATGTCAGCATTTGCGCAAGAGTTTGCGGAGAAATGTGTGAATGTCTTGCTTGCACGACTGCCAAGGCCAAATGTGATTCAACCGCGCTACTTGACTGTTCAACAGGCGTCGGACTATATTGGCCGTTCGAAGAAATCGTTCGAATACCTGATGTCAAAGAAGATGTTCCCCGTGATCAGGCGTGACAGGCTCGTGCTGATCGACAAGAACGATCTGGACGCGTTTATGGCGCGGCAGAAAGTCTAAGCACGCTGGTTCTTGAACCAGGCGTCCATACGTGCCTTCTCCTCGGCGATATCGTCGGCGACAATGATGTTGTACCGTGTGCTCATACTAGGTGTCTTGTGACCGCTGATACGCATACGCATCGTTTGGTCCATACCGGCTTTGGTCATGTTGCGCTCGGCAGTACGGCGAAGATCGTGGAATAGCAGATTGGGGAACCCAGCGGCTTTTACAGCCTTTGCCCAGGCATCCTTGAACACCTTGATCGGCGCGCCGGGGATAGCGCGGCGCCCACCGCGAGACAACAGCACGTCCCCGGTGTGCCAGAAGAACACATGTTCGCATTCGGGGAATTCGTCATCCCGAATACGCTTCTGTTCGCACAACGCTTCGACCATATCTCCGTATATCGGCAATGCTCTGCCGGCTTTGTTTTTCGTATCGAACGGGCTCAGAACGATCAGTCCTTCCGATAGATCCACCTGAGACCACCTGATCTTGAGTAGCTCGCCCTTGCGGGATGAAACGTGAAAGCCGCAGATGAATAAGGCGAGCAGAGAAGGGGGCATATGTTCGCGGACCTTACGGTATCCATCGAACGTCAAGAACCCCTGGCGCACGTTGTAGGACTCGTTGATCATCGGGAAGGCTGGGATGAAATCCACCATGTGCGGCGTCACGCGCCTGAATCCAGTCGAGTACCCAGCGCGCAGATACGCCATGTGCCGGTTGATTGTGGTGGGTTCAAGGTCGTGTTTTTTGTCTTCGCGGTACCGCTCGAAGTCCAGCGTGCCGAGACTCGATGCGATTCGGTCACCGAAGTATGGACGGACGTGCTTTTTCAGAATCGCTTCCACGTCGTGCACGCTTTTCAGATTCTTCCGGCGCATATGCGCCAAGTGCGCATCGAGCAGTTCGTTCACCGTCGTTCCACGCGTCGGCGCCTTGGTGTGAGGTAAACCAATCCTCAGTTCCGCGAGCTTGCGGATCTTGAACTCGATCGCCTCCGACTCAATCGTGGTTCCGGTTGAAACGCGTTCGCCATCCGGCGCCTTGTACCACCAGACGCGTCCGCGCAAAAACAGCATTCCTTCGCCCTTGCGACCGCGTCGGCGTCCGGCTTTCCGTTTCTTGGGCATGCCTCATTATACCCGTAAGACACAGATAAGGCACAGCGGCCGATTCAGAACGGTGGATCATTTGTCGCCTAACTGATTGATTCTATGGTGGCCGAGGTGGGGGTCGAACCCACACGAAGAGTGAACTTCGCCAGATTTTGAGTCTGGTGCGTCTGCCAGTTCCGCCACTCGGCCGCTGCTGGCTCGAATGCTAGTTTAACATTTGCCGCGCCCGGCCGAGACCGTGCTTATATAGGTCGATGTCCTTCCTCGACCTGCTGCTCGGCAAGCCGCTCGCCAATTGGGAGGAGACCGGCGAACGCATCGGCCCCATCACCGGGATCCCCATCTTCGGGCTGGACGCGCTCAGTTCGGCGGCGTATGGTCCGGAAGCCGCCCTCACCATCCTGATCCCGCTCGGCGCAATGGGCGTCGCCTATATCGTGCCTGTGAGCGTGGCCATCATCATCCTGCTGACGATCGTGTATTTCTCCTACCGGCAAACCATCGACACTTACCCCGGCGGCGGCGGATCGTACACGGTGGCGCGCGAAAACATCGGCGCGGGTGCGGGGCTGCTGGCGGCGGCCGCTCTGCTGATCGACTATGTGCTCACCGCGGCGGTCGGAATCTCGGCCGGTGTAGGCGCGCTGGTGTCGGCCGTTCCGTCGCTGCTGCCGCATACGCTCGCCATGTGTCTCGGAATTCTTGTTTTGATCACCATCGTGAATCTGCGCGGCGTCAAGGAAGCCGGCGCCGTGTTCATGATCCCGACCTATCTGTTCTTGGGCACGCTGCTGATCGCCATCCTGCTCGGCGGGTTCAAGGCGCTCGCAGCGGGCGGGCATTTCGTGCCAGTGGTTGCTCCTCCCACGGTCCCCCCAGCCACGGCGATGATCGGAGCCTGGCTTTTGCTCAAAGCTTTCGCCAGCGGCTGCACGGCGCTCACCGGAGTGGAGGCGGTGAGCAACGGCGTGCGCGCCTTTCGGGAACCAACCGCCGAAAACGCGAAGAAAACGCTTACCGTCATCATCGGACTCCTGATCATCCTGCTGGCCGGCATCGCATGGCTGGTGAAGGCGTACCACATCGCCGCCACTGATCCCGGCGCGCCCGGCTACCAGAGCGTGCTTTCGATGCTGGTGGCGGCGGTGGCCGGCAAGGGCGTGTTTTATTACGTGACCATCGCTTCCATTTTGCTGGTCCTTTCGCTTTCCGCCAACACCGCCTTCGCGGACTTGCCGCGGTTGTGCCGCATTATCGCGCTGGATGGTTACCTGCCCAGATCGATGGCCAATCGCGGCCGCCGCCTGGTGTTTTCCGAAGGGATCTATGTGCTGGCCGGCTTGACTGGCGCTCTGCTGCTGTTGTTCGGCGGCGTTACGGATCGCTTGATTCCGCTCTACGCCGTCGGAGCGTTCCTCGCCTTCACGCTGTCGCAACTGGGCATGGTGTTTCATTGGAAACGCGCGGGCGGACCTCACGCGCTGCGCTACATGTTCATCAACGGACTCGGCGCGCTGGTCACCGGAATCACGGTTGCGGTGGTGCTGGTGGCGAAATTCGTGGACGGCGCCTGGATCACGGTGCTGCTGATTCCAAGTCTGCTGCTGCTGATGTACGCCGTGCACCGGCATTACCGGCACGTGAGCCAGGAAGTGGCGGATTCTTCGCCGCTTGATCTCACGCATTTCCAGCCCGCCATCGTGGTGGTCCCCCTGGAGCGCTGGAGCGCGGTAGCCAAGAAGGCGCTGACGTTCGCCCTATCGATTTCACCGGAAGTGATCGGGTTGCACGTGAACTGCGAATGGACCGAACAGCTTAAGAAAGAATGGCAGGAGTACGTGGAGAAGCCTGTGCAGGAGGTCGGCATCGCGGCGCCGCGCCTGGTGATTCTCGATTCGCCCTACCGTTACGTCAGCAGCCCGATCGTGGATTATGTGTTGCAGCTGCAAAAAAAAGATCCCGATCGGCAGCTTGCGGTGTTGATTCCGGAGCTGGTGGAAAGGCACTGGTATTATTATTTCCTGCACAACCAGCGCGCGGCGGTATTGAAGACGCTGCTCTACGTGAAGGGCAGCCAGCGCATCGCGGTGGTGAACGTGCCCTGGTATATCGAATAGCGGCGGCGGTCGTGTCAGAATAGTTTTACCCACCCGCGTCTTAACAAGGAGCCGGTGTGTCTTCTATTCGAACGTCATTAATTGCTCTGGTTGGCGTCGCTGGTCTCGCGAGCGCCGCCGCAGATCGTTCTCTCTATGTAGGCCATCCGCTTTATTTCGAAGAGCGCTCGCCCCGGCTATTTGAAACGCGCGCCAATGGAGAGTTGATTGCCATTCGCAACGATCGCCTGGAGGTTGGCGGAGTAACCCTGCGCTTCATCGGGCCGTCAGAGAACGCGCGAGTTGAGGGCCTGGGTGTGTCCGCTCCCAGCACGTATATCCTTGGCAGCCAAACACGCAGCTTCCGGCAGTACCCGCGGGCACGAATTCGTGGCGTGTATCCGGGAATCGATGCCGTGTTTTATGGCACGCCGGGGCATCTGGAATACGATCTGGATCTGGCACCCGGAGCTTCGCCCGATCGCATCCGAATCGGTGTGAGTGGTGCACGCGACATTCGGCTTGACGAGCAGGGTAATCTCATTCTGGAAACGCGTTCAGGCGAATTGCGGCAAATTGCGCCGCAGGTGTTTCAAAACGGCCGCAGGGTGCCAGCGCGCTATGTGCGGCTTACCGCCGACACGATAGGCTTCCGCCTGGGCAAGCACGATCGCGCAATGCCGCTCACCGTCGATCCGGTCATCACCTACACGAAATATTTCGGCGGCAGCGGCGCCGACCAAGGCGGACCCGTCGTCACCGATGCAGAGGGCAACGTCTATGTCGCCGGGCAAACCGATTCCATCGATTTTCCCCTCACCAACGGAACCAGGGGACTCCTCCAGCCTCCGTTGCTCGCCTACTCCAATGGCGGCCAGAATGTGACCGCCCTGCCCGTGGCGACGCAAACTTCGGTAACGGCGATTGCCGGCAGTGCCAACGGCGATGCTCTCTATGTCGCCACGCCCGACGGCATCTTCGTCAGCGCTACGCATGGCGCAAGCTGGACGCAGGCTAGGCCTCTGATCCCAACAGGCACGGTCGCTTCCCAAACAATCAATGCAATCTCCGTGGATCAGCAGGATCCTTCCCACGCCTGGATCGCCACCAGTGAAGGCCTGTTTACGATGAACAACGCCGGCCAGGACGCGGGACTTAACGAGGAGGGCGTGGCGGTATCCGGCAATGGATTTGTGAATGCCGCCTCAGTCCAGATCAGCCCGGTGAATCCCCTGGTGGTTTACGCCACTACCTTGTATCCGAATTATCTGTACGGGACAACAAACGATGGCGCTTTCTGGCAGCAACTTTATCCCGCCTATCCCGGTGAGCCGCCCGTCTCGCAGTATAGCGGCAACAATATCGCGTTCACGCTGGGGCCTAACGGCACTGACCTCTACGTGATCGATGGCAATGCCGTTCTTCTGAAGAGCACGGACGGCGGAATGACGTGGCAACACCTTTCAAGCGGGCTCTACGTGCCCATATCCATCACCATCGATCCGAACAATGCGTCTACTATTTACGTGGTGGATGCAGCCGGCCTGCAGCGCAGCAGCGATGGCGGAGAGACGTTCACCACCGTATCGCCCACTCTGGCGAACGGGGATCACATTCAATCCTTCGCCATGGATGGGACCGGCGCGCTCTACATCTTGACCGATACGCAAATCGAAGTCAGCACCGACAGTGGAGCAACCTGGAAAACTCTTCCGCCGCTGACTAATCCCCACGTTCTCGTTGGATTGGGCGGCCAGGTTTTCGCCGGCGTCGATTCCACCACCACTGCGTTCGTCACGAAGTGGAGCCCGGACGGCTTCCAATTGCTGTACTCTACCTTCTTCGGCGGAACTTATTCCAGCCAGATCACGGCCATTACAGTGGATGCTCAAGGCGAGGCGATTTTGGCGGGAAATACCTTGTCGCCCGATTTTCCCGTCACCACCACCATCTCGCCGGTCTCGCCGAATACGGCCAGCGGGTTCGTGACGAAGCTGAGCGCCGACGGCGCGGGGGTGGTTTATTCGAGCATCATCGGCGCGTCGCAAAACGTTTCGATCAGCAGCATGGCGGTTGACACTTCCGGCGCAACCTATATTACCGGCTATACCGGCGCGCCGAATTTCCCCACTACATCCGGCGCCTTCCAGCCGATGCTTCCCACAGCCATGTGCCAACGCTCTGGCGGCGGGGGATTGCTGCCGATAGTGAACACGGGCCGATACGCTTTCGTCAGCAAGCTCAGCGCGGATGGCGCGAGCCTGGTCTATTCGACGTTTCTCCCCGGCGCGTGCGGGAGCGTGGGGCAGGACATTGCAGTGGATTCTTTGGGCGAAGCGGTCGTGGTCGGAGGGACCACATCGCCTGACTTTCCGGTCTCTTCCAATGCCTATCAATCGATGTTTCCGGGCGGACTCGACGCGGGCGTGAATACTTCGAATACGATCGATATGGGATTCATCAGCAAATTGAGCGCTGCCGGCGACAAGCTGATCGCGAGCTCGTTCATCGGCGGCAGCTACACGACGGGAGCCAATGCCGTGGTCCTGGATTCTTCTGGCGACCCATATATTACCGGCTCGACAACGGGAATCACGCCCGGCGCCACGCCCGGTGTTTATCAGCCCATGCCGGATTTCACTTGCGTGATTTTCAACATCGTTCCCGTGTATTCCCCACCGATGGATGCTTATCTCCTGAAGCTCAACCCGGCGCTCACCACCGCGGATTTTCTGACGTACCTGGGCACCGGCTGTTACACATCGGGAAACAGCATCGTCTTGCAACCCTCGGGCAACGTTTGGATCGCGGGTTCGCCGGCCTCGGGATTTCCGCTGGTAGCGCCGTACGAATTGCCCAACACCGGCCAGTATTTTGTGAGCGAGTTCAGCCCCGACGCCTCGCAACTGCTTTTTTCCAGTTACAGCGACGGCCAGTACCTGGCTCAAGATCCGAGCGGTGCGATCTACGTTTCAGGCAGCGGCATAGGAATATCCAGCCCGCCTAAGAATGCGCCTTCTACCACCGACGCGTCTCTCACGAAGATCGATCCCAATGGCACAGCGGCCATAATCATCGATTCCGTCGGCCCGAGTGCAACCAATCAGACCGTGAATAACCCGATTAATCCGTTCGAAACCTTCGCGCCCGGTGAACTGATCCAGATCACGGGGCAGAACCTGGGCCCGAGCTCGACGGTGATCGCGCAGCTCGATCAAACCGGCCAGCTTCCGTTCGCGGTGAGCGGAACCAGAGTAATGTTCAATGACTATTTCGCTCCGATCATCTCGGTGCAGGATAGTCTGATTGTCTGTTTCGTACCGTTTGAGATTTCCGGGATGACGAATGTCACGGTCACGGTGAACGGGCAACAATCGGCTCCGGTGCGCGCTGCCGCGGTCGCGACTGCGCCCTACATTCTGATCATCGTCAATCAGGACGGTACGGTAAACTCGCCCTCTCATCCTGCCCCGCAGGGATCGACGGTGGTGACTTACGTCACCGGGCTCGGTATTACTACGCCCTTGAGCCAGGACGGTAGCGTCAGTTATCCGCCGCTTGCGGCGCCCGCTGCGTCAGTGAGTGTGTCCATCGGAGGAAATCCAGTGCAGCCTTCAGCGATACTAGCGGCCGATGGACTGGTGGCGGGGATTACGCAGGTGAATGTGACGATTCCGGCGGGCGACTATTCGCTGCCCCCGATTTACATCAGTATCGATGGCGCGCAGGGGCAGATTTACATCACGCAGTAGTTTCGGCCTGCGCCCGGCGTTTTTGAACGCGATCGGCGACGAAGAACAAGCCGGCCAGCGTGATGGCCACCACAAGCGGATCTTGCCAAGGTGCGAAGTGCGGATCGGACCCCGCCGCCAGGCCGAGGAAGATCAGGCAAAAAACCACGTGCGTGGAGAAAACCTCAAGCGACGCCCGGCCGAGCATCGCCAGCCGCACGCCCAATCGTGTCTCGGCGAGCGGCGCGCCAAATCGCACCAGCAAGACTCCGATGGCCGCGGCGTCAAAGAGCCGGAGAACGCTAAGCCGCCATTTATTGACCAATGCATCGAAAAGCACGGGGCCGGTGAGAAGATCGAAATTCGAGTGGCGGCACACGAACAGCGCCAGCGCAATAGCGGCGCTCAAGCCCACAACCCACTTCGGAATGTGCGCCTTTGAAAACAAAGCGGCTGCTTTCGCGCTGCCCAGGCACAAGCCAATGGTCCAGAGAAACTGCCATCCGAACAGATCGAACGCGCCTGTCTCGCGCAGCGGAATCGGGAAACCGAAGTGCGCCACCGCGGCATAGAGCCATTCGCGCAGATGGAACTGCGCCAGCAACCAGATGGAGCCGCTGCCGATCAGTACCGCGCGCCATCCCCAGCGTTTCGCCCCCGCAAGGAGCAGGGGAGTGGCCAGCATGAACACGATGTACATGGGCAGGATGTCGAGTAGGGGCGGATTGTAAATCAATGCCGGCGCGGCGAGGAGCGCTTGGAGCGGATGTTCGAGGTAAAAATCCAGCAGGTTCTGGAGCGGGATGCGATGGAGCCAGGCGGCGGCTGCCGCGCATGCCGAGAATGCGAATGCGAGTAGCCCCAGATGATAGCCATAGATGCGCAGCACCCGCTGCAGAAGTTTTCGATGAGCGGCCGGCGCTCCGTACTTTTCCGCGGCGTTTCGATGGATGCGGGCTACCAGGATGGCGGCCATCAGAATGAACCCTTCGGCGGCGGAAACATAGCCCACCACTTGATTGGAGTAAGGGCTGACGCGAGTGGGCAAATGCGTGAGCGTCATCCATACCAGCAGAAAACCGCGCAAGGCATCCAGCGCCGGGATGCGCTGAAAAGTTTTACCTGGTTTTACGGAGGTGAGGGAAAACGTTTCCTGATTTTGATCCGCGGCGGGAGTCAAGATGGGCGGCATTGACACACTCACACCTTAGAGACTGGCGCCGCTCATGATGGGTTTCTAAAACTATCGTAACATGCCACTGCTATGCTGGTTCGTATGCAACTGGGCATGATCGGTTTGGGACGAATGGGCGCCAACATGGTGCGCCGGCTCATCAAGGGCGGACACGAATGCGTGGTGTTCGATATGAACCCGGGCAACGTGGCGCAGCTCGGCAAGGAAGGCGCCACCGGATCGGGATCGCTGGATGAGTTCCTGAAGAAATTGAAGCCGCCGCGCGCGGTCTGGCTGATGGTTCCGGCCGGGGTGGTGGATCAAACGCTGGAGCAGCTCGCTCCGCGCATGGAGCAGGGAGACATCATCATCGATGGCGGCAATTCGTACTACATCGACGACATTCGCCGCGCCAAGGAGCTGCAGCCGCGCGGTATTCATTATGCCGATGTCGGCACCAGCGGCGGCGTGTGGGGGTTGGAGCGCGGCTATTGCCTCATGATCGGCGGCGAGCCGGATACCGTGAAGCATCTGGATCCGATCTTCAAGACGCTGGCGCCCGGTCGCGGCAATATCGATCGCACGCCGGGGCGTGAAAAAGTGGGCGGCACGGCTGAAGATGGCTATCTCCATTGCGGCCCGGTGGGCGGCGGCCATTTCGTGAAGATGGTTCATAACGGAATCGAGTACGGCATCATGGCCGCGTATGCCGAGGGCTTGAACATCTTGCACCACGCCAATGTCGGCAAGAAACACAGCGGCGAGTCCGATGCCGAGACCACGCCGTTGCGCAATCCGGAGCACTACCAATACGACTTCAACCTGGCCGACGTGACCGAAGTCTGGCGGCGCGGCAGCGTGGTGGCGTCCTGGCTGCTCGATTTGACCGCGATTTCGCTGCTGGCTTCTCCAACGCTGGAGGGATTTTCCGGACGCGTTTCCGATTCCGGCGAAGGCCGCTGGACCATTTCCGCAGCCATCGATGAAGGCGCCCCGGCGCCGGTGCTGAGCCTGGCGCTCTACGAGCGCTTCACATCGCGCGGCGAATCCGACTTCGCAAGCAAGCTGCTTTCAGCGATGCGTTTCCAATTCGGCGGGCACGTGGAGCGCAAGGCCGGAGAGTAAAGCTCTAACGGTCCTTGTCACTCATATTGAATGCGAGCGGTATTCACGGCTTCCACGTGGAGCGGACCGGCCAGTGACACTCGCGACCAATCTGTCATCGCCGCGTAACGACCCAGAAATATTGGCTTGTTAGGATCGCCGAAGAGGTTTGGATGAGGCGATTCTCGTTTGTCAATGTACTATTAGTGTGTTTGCTCTCCTGTATTCTTCCGGCGCCCGTGTTGTTCGCCCAATTTGAAACTTCCGAAGTGCTCGGCACCTTGCACGATGCCTCCAATGCGCCGGTTCCTAACGCAAATGTAACGCTGACCAATCAGCAAACCGGTGTTGAGGCCAAGACTGTTACCAACGCGAACGGCGAATATGATTTCTTCAACGTCCAGGTGGGCGTCTACACGGTGAAGGCGGAGCACGCCGGCTTCTCGGTGGCTACGGCGCCGGACATTCGCGTGGAAGTGAATACGCGGCAGCGCGTGGATCTGGCCTTGACCGTCGGCGAAGTAACGCAGAGCGTCAACGTCAGCTCCGCGGCTTCGCCCTTGACTACCGATTCGAGCGAACACAGCCAGGTGATCGGCACCGAAGCCACGATGGAGCTGCCTCTGAACGGCCGCGACGTTACTCAGCTCGCCCTGCTGGCCACGAACACCGTGGAATCGCCCATTGCGGTATCGTTCGGGCCTACGGGCACGCCGCGTGAAGGCGCCTTCAATGTGAACGGAATGCGCAGCACTTACAACTTCTTCCTGCTGGACGGCATGGATAACACCGAGTATGGCACCAGTAACCAGTCCTACTCGGCCCAAGTAGTGCAGCTTTCTCCCGATGCGCTGGCGGAGTTTCGCGTGATCACGAGCAATTATTCCGCCGAGTACGGCCGCGTCGGCGGAGCGGTGGTGAATGCGGTAATGCGCTCGGGCGCCAATCAATTCCACGGCGCCGCCTACGAATTCTTCCGTAACACCGATCTGAACGCCGCTGGTTACGATTTCGGTTCTTCTACTTTCGTCAAGCCGCCGCTGCAGCGCAACCAGTTTGGCGTGACGATCGGCGGTCCGCTCATCAAAAACAAGTTGTTCTTCTTCGCCGACTACGAGGGCATCCGTCAGTTGCAGCATTATTTTAATTACGATTCGATTCCGGACGCGCAGGATCGCGAGGGGATCTTGCCGGTCACCGTGGTGGACCCGCTCACCAAAGTGGTTTATCCCGCCAATACCCCGATTCCGATCGCCACGTTAAACCCCTTCGCCGCCACGGTGCTGAATCAGCTCCCCGCTACCAATACGGGTTCCGGCATCAGTAGCAATTACGCGCAGTCGCTGCTGATTCGCGACTACGGCGACAAGTACGACGCCAAGATCGACGGCCAGATCAGTGACCGCATGACGGCGTTCGTCCGTTGGAGCCAGCGCAAGGACCTGGATTACTATCAGCCGGATATCCCGGGACCTTCGGGCGGCGACGGCAACGGTTATATCCACACCATCGATCAAAACGCTTCGGCCGGATACACCTGGACGGTAACACCGTCGTCGCTAGTCGAAGCCCGCTTCGGATTCGACCATGTGCTGGCCGGCAAAGAGCCGCCTTACCTGGGAGGGCCCAGCATGGAAGCGCTGTACGGAATTCCGGGCCTTCCCACCTCACCCGATCTCACGGGTGGATTGAATTCCCAAAACATCAGCGGATTTTCTCAGCTTGGACGCCAAACCAGCAATCCGCAATTCCAGAATCCGACATCCTTCGATCCCAAACTGAATTACTCCTGGGTGAAGGGCAAGCACTCGCTGAAGTTCGGCTACGAATTCCTGGCGGTGCGCACGGAAATCCTGGATGTGAATCCGCTGTATGGCGAGGATCAATACACCGGGCAGTTCAGCAAGCCGACCTGCGCGGAGCTCGGCCAGCCGTCCACTTGTACGATTGCGAGCACTTCCACCGCCACTACCAGCTATGACCTGGCCGACTTCATCTTTGGTACACCCAGCATCATCAATCTCGGAAACGACGCCGTGGTCAATCTGCGCCAGCACGTCAATTCGCTCTACGCGCAGGACGATTTTCGCGTCACCCCCAAGCTCACGCTGAACCTGGGCCTGCGCTGGGAATACGCGACGCCGCTGTTTGAGCGCGACAACAATTATTCGGATTTCGACCCTACAACGGACACGATGATCAAGGCCACCAGCGGCAGCATCTATAACCGCAGCCTGGTGCATCCCGATCACCACGATTTCGGGCCGCGGCTCGGCTTGGCCTACAGCGTGGATCCGAAGACTGTGATCCGCGCCGGCTATGGAATCAGCTACGCGTTCTTCAATCGCGTGGGCAGCGCGCTGGAAGGAATCAATGCTCCGCAAGCGCTGTTCGGAGTGATCAACCAGTCTATACCCGCGGGTGGCGCTGTTCCCGCGAATTTCCTGACCACGTATCAAAGCTTTACCACCGGCATCGACAATCCAGCCAACTTCAACCCGGCGGATTCGAACGTCGTCTACATTCCTTCCAATTTCAAATGGCCGTACATTCAGAACTGGTTCTTGTCCGTGCAGCGCGAGCTGGGGTGGGACACGCTGCTCGAAGTTGCCTACAACGGCAATCACAGCTTAAATCTGCCGATCCTCGCCGATTACAATGAGGCGGCGCCGAATGCGCCGGGCGGAACATTGGGTCTGCAGGCGCGCGAGCCCATTCCGACCTTCGGCCCCATCACCTGGGTGGATCCGGCCGGCGACAACGATTACAACGGGCTCTCCGTACGCGTGGAACATCGTTTTGCGCGCGGCCTCTATTTCCTGAACTCGTTCACCTGGGGCAAGGCGCTGGGCGATTCCGAGCAGGCGCTCGAATATTTCTCCGGCTATTACGAAGCCAATCCGCAGAACATTCACGACCTGGCGGCCGAGCGCGGACCCTCCAGCTTCGATGTGAAGCTGAACAACGTATCGAGCGTCGTCTACGAGCTTCCCTTCGGCAAAGGGCGCCAGTTCGCCTCCAGCGTAAATCCCTTCGTGGATGCCGTTATCGGCGGATGGGAATTGAATACCATCAACACCGCCCATACGGGGCAGCCGCTGAACGTCTTCTACAGCCCGTCGGCGGCCAATGCGGTGAGCGGACTTTCGAACGATTATCGCGGCGAACCTTTCCTCCGTCCGGATGTGAGCGGCAGCGCCGCCAGCCAGAGCACGGCGCAGATGCTGAACACCTATTTCGCGGGCTATACGTTTACCACTCCGCCGGCCAGCGATCCATTCGGCGATCTGGGCCGCAACGCGTTCCGTGCGCCGGGGTTTGAGGAATGGGACCTCAGCGTGAACAAGAATTTTCGCATTCATGAAGACATCCACGTGCAGTTCCGGTCCGAATTTTTCAACGTGCTGAACAACGTGAATTTCGGGATTCCGAACACCATCAGCAGCAGCGGCTCCTTCGGGCAGATTCGCAGCACGTATCCGGCGCGCCAGATCCAGTTCGCCCTCAAGCTGCTCTATTAGGAGCTCGGCGCGTGGTTTATTTGTCCGCGAATTCGCCGCCGAATTTGACGGTGGAATCGACGCTATAAACTTTGACGCCCGCCGCCACCGGACGCAGCATCTGCAGGACAAGGGCGTCGCCAACGGTTTTAATGCCGAAGTGCGTGCTGTCCTCGCGATGGACCGGAAACTGGCGCGTGGCATAGGGCGGGATCAGGACGTCGAACGCGTTGGAGCAAACCAGTCTCAACTCGGAGCCGGGACGCGTCTCGCTCGGAATCGAATAAAGGTTGCCCTGCGAATAGCACAGCGAGGCTTGCGCGGCGCGCTCGGACGTATTGACCACGGTAATCATGTTGCCCTGCATCTCTTCGATGTCGCCCGAAAACCAGGGATTGCGCGTGGGAAAAGAAAGCTGGCGCGGGGTGCTGCGCAATTGGTTGTTGACGGTGCATTCGCTCAAACCCGAGACGGCCACCACCGGCGAAAGCTTGGGGGAGGGGATCCTTTCGCGAACCTTGACCCAGCCGACGCCCGATTCGTCGCCGACTTCCAGACGCGGCGCGACGGGTTCGCCGGGATTGAGGTGCAGGATCATTTCATTGAGACCGGCCAGGCCGACCAATCCGCCGCCCGAGCGGTGGGCTTCGATTTCGACCGTGACTGTTCGATCGCCCAGGTTGGCGAGTTTCACGGTGGACCAGCAGGCCGGGCCATAATCGAGCGAGGGAAGAATGCTGGTGACCACACGGCCTGGTTCGGCGGCTTGAGCGCCAGTGCCTAACAGGAACAGCACGCCGAGGATTGGCAGGTTGCGGCCCATCACTTCTCTTTTCGGCTGTTTCGGGCAAAATCTAGAGTCCCCCGAATCGCCGCCTGGGCCTGCCGCATCGCCGCCTCGTCGGGATGCGACTGGCGGGGCCAAAAGAACCCGCGCAGACCGTCCTTTTTGCGCCGCGGGACAATATGCACGTGCAGATGCGGCACGCTCTGGCTGACGCGATTGTTGATTGCGACAAACGATCCTTCGGCCTGCATGGCCTGCTCGACGGCGCACCCGAGCACTTGCACGTTGCCGAAGAACGGCCCGAGCAATTGAGCCGGCAAATCGGCCAGCGTTTCATAATGCTGCTTGGGGATCAGCAGCGTGTGGCCGATGAATAAGGGCCGGTGATCGAGGAACCCGATCGAAATGTCGTCTTCGAACACGACGTAATCCGCGTGGGCCGCGATCGCGCAGAACTTGCAGCCATCGCCCTCAGGCATCAGCTTTCGATGGGGCCTTCGCCGTGGCTCAAAGCGGCGATGATCTGTTCGCGGCGCTCGGCAGCGGCTTTCAGCGCCGATTGCAGGGAGTAATAATAGACCAACGTTCCCATCAGGCCGGCAAAAAGCAGCACACCGAAAAAAGCCCACTCGGTATTGAAAGCGTAGCGGGCCAGATAGGCCAGCGCTACCGGGATCAAAGTCAGCGGGAAAGTCACCATCAGCATCGCCTGGGCGCGGCTCTGCGCGGCGGTTTTTACCGTCTTCACTGGATTCACGGCGCGTGGATTATAGAGCGAGCTCAGGTTTCCGACCGCCAAAATAAACAGCGTCAGGACGCAGGTAACCACAAACGCTTCCACAATCTGGATGGCGCTCAAGGGCAGACGCAGCAGCGCGCAAACGATCCCGATGGCGATAATCTCCATGAGCACCAGGAACGAGGCCGCCAGATTTTTGCCGGCGAGCACGGTGGACATTTTCACCGGCACCAGAAAGTAGACCTGGGCGGCGCCGCGGTCGAATCCGAAGCAGTTCCAGAACAGCGCATCGCTCATGAGCAACAATGCATACACGCTGACCAGGGTCAGATAATTGTCGCTCAAGAAAGTGCGCTCGCTGCTGGCGCGGCCGAAGGCGATGGGCGCCCAGATCAGCAGTCCGAACGAAAATCCCATCAGGAACACCAGACGGAAGCGCGGCGCGCGGCTCAGGAAGCGCAGCTCCTTTTCGATCAGCGCGGCCAGGGGATCGCGCAAGATGGCGTTCGGCAATTGATACCACCACTCCAGCCGGCTCACCCTGCGCTTGGACGAAGAACCGCGGGCCGACGCCTCAGCGGCATCGAATCGCAGGGATCGCTCGAACTGGCTGCGCCCGAACGCATAAGCGGCCAGCACCCAGGCCAGCATGACGCCCAGGCTGGTCCAGGAAAATTCGCCCAGCGCCAGGCGTGCCGTGGCTGTCCAGGGGAAAAATGCGGACGGTTGGCCGCCCAGGAATCGGCGCACCTGGGTTTGGGAACCGTGGAAGACGAGGAACTGCGGAAGCGCCGCCGCCAGCACCACCAGAAATATGACGATCTCGCGCAGCCGTTTGTGCGACAGCAACCGTGCGAGAAGATCGCGAACGCCGGTGGAACAGAAAAGATTGAAGACCACAAAGAGCGAGAGCGAGAATGGAGCCCAAAGCGGTACCGAGGGGTTTAGGAAAAGGCCCACGGCGCCGCCTCCGATGATCAGCAGCATCTCAGCGCCGGTGGAGACGCGCAGGATCACTTCGATGGCGAACAGCGCGCGATCCGGGATGGGATAGACCAGCAGCTTGCGCAGATCGAGCGAGGCGCCCATGGAGGTGAGGAGCACGGGAATCACCTGCCAATAAAGAAAGCAGAGCAGGAGCGCGGGCGGCAGGATTTGGTGGAACGAAGCCAGTTCCGACGGGCTGGCTAGCAGAATACCGGCGAAAACGGCCAGAAATGAGAAAGCGCCGTACCACAAAACGGTAAGAGCGCCTGTGAACAGCAGGCCGCTGAGGCTGGCGCGCGGAAGATGATTGCGTGTGCTGCGCCACTGCGCCCAGACGATGGCGCTGATCTGGTTCCACATTAATATTTAGTCTGCCAGAGCGCTGGGCGATTGGCGCGAGGACATTGGTAGGGCGCTGATCCACTGGGGATATAATAGGGAAGTCCGGCTTTTCGGCATTCTGCCCGAACCCGATAAACCCTTTCACGGAAGAATTTTAATTTGTTATCGCTCAATAATATTTCTATGCGCTTCGGCGCTCGCGTCCTGTTCGAAGACGTCACTACTACGTTTCTTTCCGGCCGCCGCTACGCGATTACCGGGCCGAACGGCGCAGGCAAGTCTACCCTCATGCGCATCCTGACGGGCGAGATCGAGCCGTCGAAGGGTTCCGTTACACGGCCGAAGAAATTCGGCGTTCTGCGCCAGGATCAGTTTGCGTTCGACTCGTTCCGCGTGCTCGATACCGTGATCATGGGTAACGCGCCGCTTTGGGCCGCGCTGCAGGACCGCGAAGCCCTCTATAGCAAGCCCCACGACGAACTCACCGATGAAGACGGGATGCGGCTCGGCGAGCTCGAAGGGACGGTCGGCAATGAAGGCGGGTACACTGCCGAGAGTGACGCGGCTGTGCTGCTAGACGGTCTCGACATCGGGGAGCAGTGGCACGATCGAAAGATGAGCGAGCTGCAGGGCGGCCAGAAGGTTCGCGTTCTGCTGGCGCAGGCGCTGTTCGGCAATCCGAGCGTGCTCCTGCTCGACGAACCGACCAACCATCTCGATCTCGAGTCGGTGCATTGGCTCCAGGATTATTTATTGGAGTACGAGGGCTGCTTGATCGTGATCTCGCACGATCGCCACTTCCTGAACGAAGTCTCGACGCACGTGGCGGACATCGATTATGAGACGGTGATTACCTACACGGGCGGCTATGACGACATGGTGCTCGCGAAAACCCAGAT
>Ga0335074_10003771_pt1 | contig 20799 bp, 18 predicted proteins | sample Lox_Sample_23_FD_206715 | JGI IMG/M metagenome (GOLD analysis project Ga0335074, IMG submission 206715) | Soil microbial communities from Loxahatchee National Wildlife Refuge, Florida, United States - Lox_Sample_2.3 | ecosystem: Environmental > Terrestrial > Soil > Wetlands | place: USA... | reverse complement strand
CGGGGCCCCTCGGGGCCCCGATCGACACCATCTGCCTGAATCTGAGACAGGCCCCTTGTTTTCACAAGGGCGACGTATGGGAGAATCAGGTTCGACGGAAACGCAACCGTCAAAACCTGTTTGTGATTCAGATAATAGGGCTAGGATCGTTGCGAGTCAAGTTGAAAAACCGACTCGTGAGGATTACGTTCCAACGGGCTGATCCAGAACAGCTTAGGAGCCGCATTCGTTTCGGAATTCTTGTGGAAAATTCTGTGGACAGCCACTGTACGGAGTGTAGCTTTGGTTGTAAGGTGGAGAAATCTGGGGAGTTATTTGCCCTCAAGATGGAGCGTGATCACGCTCCCTTCAGCACCTGAGTAACCAAACCGCCGGGCGAGCCGCAGCGTTCCGCCGACGGCTAAGCCCGAGAGCAGGCAAAAGCCGAGGAGCAAGCCAGCCAACGTCATGATGGACAGAATCATCTGGCCCGCGGTCTGCGGTTTGAGTTCGAGCGGCTTTTCGGGCGGCCGTTCATTTTCCTCCACAACGCCTTGATAACTGACGCTTGCAAGGAGTTTGGCGGCGGCTGCCGCGGGTCCGATCGCCACCACGATCAGGGGACCGGTCCGCTTGGCGGTGGCTCCGGCAATTTTCTGAAAATCGGGCAGTTGCTCGCGGGCGAGGGAAGGCGTGGCGAAGGAAAATATTCCTAGCAGAGTAGCGCCGCCGGGCGTTCGATACCGGGCGATCTGCCCCTCGGTGCTGAAATCGAATTTCACGGCTGAGGCGGGAATTTCGGGCGCCGCGGCTTGGAGTCCCACAGGCCCCAAGATGTAGCGTTCCGAGTGCGGCAGAAGCTCTTTGGACGGGAGATAGCTGTCGAGCGTCGGAATGCTGGCGTGTGAGACATGGGGGAGCGAAGCGTCTAAGAGCTCGGGCAAATTCTTGGGACATTTGCCCTCGCATTGCATGACGTAGTTGCCTACCCGCGTGCCTTTTAGGTCGAGCGCGGCGGCATAGGCGCCGGTCGTGTCTTTGAAACGCCACGCGGTCACGTGAAACGGACCGTAATCGGCTTGTTCTGCCGCTTCGAGACCGTACTCGGACATTTGGGGTTGGTCGGCGGGAGGGATGTTAACGGCGGAAGCTGAGCGGCGCGAATCGCTTCCAAGCTTATCCGGTAAGATCGCGGCGCAGGCGGAGGAAACGAACAGCGCCGCCAGAATCAGGCTCCGTGACATTTCTTGTACTTCTTGCCGCTGCCGCAGGGGCAAGGATCGTTGCGGCCAGCCTTCTTGGCGGACACGGCTTGTTTCTTCTCGGCCGTGGCGTCGCTGCCGCCGGCGAGCTGCAAAGCAGCCATTTCCTTGTCCTTCTTGCGCTGGATGTTGCGGGTGAAATCCTCGACGACGTTTTGCGCCGCGCGGCGCTGCTCGGCGTTGGCGGTGACCAGCGCTTCCTCATCTCCCTCTTCGTCTTCCTCGTATTCTTCTTCCTCGTCTGAGAACGGAAGAACGGGCTTGGGCCTCGCGCCTCCAAGACCGTTGCCATCGCCATCCTCACCGGGAATGGGGCCCTGCGAGATTTGCAGGAAGAACAGATACCGGATGCTCTCGTCTTCGATCCGGTCCATCATGTCCTGGAACAGATCGAAAGATTCCTTCTTGTATTCGATGAGGGGATCTTTTTGGCCGTAGCCGCGCAGGCCGATGCCCTCTTTCAAGTGGTCCATCGAGAGCAGGTGATCTTTCCACTGGCCATCGATGACGTTCAGCATGATCACGCGCTCGGCTTCGCGCATGTTTTCCGACCCGATGAGGTCTTCTTTCTCTTTGTAGCGGCGCTGCAGCAGATCGTTGATATAGTCCTCGATCTCCTGCTTCAACATGCCCTGCAACTCGTCGATATCGATCTTCACGCCAAACTGGCTGAGCACGTCGGACTGCAGCCCGGTGAAATCATATTCGGTGACGTGCGTTTTTTCGGGGCAGCGGGCGTCGCTAAACGTAGCCACGATGCCCTCGATGATTTCCTTGACACGCTCGGTTTGATCAGCGCGTTCGAGCAGCGCGCGGCGCATGCCGTATACGGCCTGCCGCTGCTTGTTCATCACGTCGTCGTATTCAAGGAGATGTTTGCGCGAAGCAAAGTGCTGGGCTTCGACGGCTTCCTGAGCGGCCGCGATGCGTTTGCTGATGAGGCGCGACTCGATGGGCACGTCTTCCTCCATGCCGAGCTTGAGCATGAGGTTCTGCATGCGGTCGCCGCCGAAGATGCGCATCAAGTCGTCTTGCAGCGAGAGATAGAACCGGGAACTACCGGGATCGCCCTGGCGTCCGGCGCGTCCGCGAAGCTGATTATCAATGCGGCGCGACTCATGGCGCTCGGTGCCAAGCACGTGCAGCCCGCCCGCCGCGATTACTTCGTCGTGTTCCGACGCAGTTTCCCCTTTGAAGCGCGCGAAGACACGGTCCCATTCGGCGCGCTCCGGCGATCCCGCGGGGCTGGTTTGATACAGGTCGGGATCCTTATTCTCCTTCTTCAGGAACTCCTTGGTGAGGAATTCGGGATTACCGCCCAGCAGAATATCGGTGCCGCGGCCGGCCATGTTCGTCGAAACGGTAACGGCGCCTTTGCGTCCGGCCTGGGCGATGATGAACGCTTCGCGCTCGTGATTCTTGGCGTTCAAAACCTCGTGCTCGACGCCCATCTTCTTCAGCAGCCCAGCCAGCCTTTCCGATTTTTCCACCGAAATGGTGCCCACCAGCACAGGCTGGCCCTTTTCGTTCAGGGTCTTGATCTCTTTGGCTGCGTTGCGGAACTTCTCTTCCTCGGTCCGATAGACCATGTCATGGAACTCTTTGCGGACCAGGGGACGGTTGGTGGGGATCACCATCACATCGAGCTTGTAGGTCTTTTCGAACTCGGCCGCTTCGGTTTCGGCGGTTCCCGTCATGCCGGCCAGCTTTTTGTATAGGCGGAAGTAGTTCTGGAAGGTGATGGTGGCGAGGGTCTGGTTTTCGCGCTCGATCTTGACGTTTTCCTTGGCTTCGATGGCTTGGTGCAGACCATCGCTCCAGCGGCGGCCAGGCATCACGCGGCCCGTGAATTCGTCGACGATGATGACCTGGCCGTCCTGCACCAGATAGTCCTTGTCGCGCAAGAAAAGCACGTGAGCTTTCAGCCCCTGCTGCACGTGATGCAGCGTGGACCAGTTCTCGGGCTGATAGAGATTGCCGCAGCCGAGCAGCTTTTCGACCTTCCCGATGCCCTCTTCGGTGAGGGCCGCGCTGCGATGCTTTTCGTCAACCGTGTAATCGCCGGTGGTGTAGCTTTCACCCGGCTCTTTGCCCTTGATCTCTTCGCCGCGGGTCAGCTTCGGGATGATGCGGTTGATTTTGTAATATTTGTCGGTGGACTCTTCACTCGGGCCGGAGATGATCAGCGGCGTGCGGGCTTCGTCTACCAGGATGGAATCGACTTCGTCGACGATCGCGAAGTGATGGGCGCGCTGGACGCAATCGTCCAGGCGAAACTTCATGTTGTCGCGCAGGTAGTCGAACCCGTATTCGTTGTTGGTGCCGTAGGTGATGTCGGAGTTGTAGCTGGCTTTGCGCTCCTGGTCGTCGAGATCATGCACGATGATTCCAACCGAGAGGCCGAGAAATTTGTAAATCCGGCCCATCCACTCGGCGTCGCGCTTAGCCAGATAATCGTTGACGGTGACGACGTGGACGCCCTTGCCTTCGAGCGCGTTCAGGTAGCAGGGCAGCGTGGCGACCAGCGTTTTGCCTTCGCCGGTCCGCATTTCAGCGATTTTGCCGCGGTGCAGCACGACGCCGCCGATGAGCTGGACATCGAAATGGCGCATGTTGAGGACGCGGCGGCCGGCTTCGCGGCAGACCGCGAAGGACTCGATGAGCAAGTCATCCAAGGGCTCGCCGTTGGCGATGCGCTGCTTGAATTCCACCGTTTTCTGCGCCAGTTCGGCGTCGGACAGCGGCTGGAGTTGGGGTTCGAGGTCGCTGATGGCGGCGACAATTGGACGGAGCCGCTTGACTTCGCGTTCGTTCCGGGTCCCGAAGATTTTCGCAAGAGTGGCGTCGAGCATGGGCGGGGGCCTGGTTCTATTTTAGCGGATCTGGCAAATCGCAACGCGTGTTGCGGCTAACAATCTGTCACGGGCGGCGGATCGTCGCTAGAATGACTGTACGCATGCTGCTGCGCAAGGTCAAGCTGGAGAATCTGCTGTCGTTTCGGAACACGGAGGTGGAGCTTCGGGGGCTGAATGTGCTGATCGGGGCGAACGCGTCGGGGAAGAGCAATCTGATCGAGGCGGTTGGGCTGCTGCAGGCGGCGCCAGTAGACTTGAGCACCGGAATCTTGAGGCTGGGCGGTGTTCATGTGGTTTGCTCACTTGCTTCGGCCTTCCCGATCTCCGCGATTGAGTGTGTCTTGATGGACGAGTCACTCGAATATCGCTTGGAGTTCGCCGAACAAGCCAAGACGTTTACCATCTTGGAGGAAAGCCTAAGTGCTGATTCCGTGGGCTACTTTGAGCGCATTGCCGGGAAGGTCAACTTCAGTCCCGAGTCGCGAGGCGAAGTGTCACCAACAGAATCAGTTTTTCGAGTGTATAAGAATCCCAGCGACCCAACGCCGATCACGCGAGTGGGCCGCGCGCTGGAACGTATTCGCATATACCGCGAGTTTCGGACCACTGGGGATTCGCAGGCCAGGCTGGGTACCTCGGCCTCGACGCGAAAGGAATTCCTCCATGACGGTGGGGACAATTTAGCCGTCGTGTTGCTGGATATGAACTTCAAAGGCGTTCATGAGGGAATTCGAGACTACCTCCGCTGCTTTTGCGACCGATTCAACGACGTAAAAGTGAACCTCGACGGCCCCGTGGCGAAAACATACGTCACAGAGAGCGGCCTCTTGGAACCTTTGGTAGCGTGGCGCCTGTCTGATGGCACGCTCAAGTTTCTCTGCTTGCTGGCAGTTCTTCTAGACCCTGATCCTGGGCCTCTGATTTGCATCGAGGAACCCGAGGTTGGGCTGCATCCCGAGGCGATCCAAATTGTCGCCGAAGCCCTGGTAGACGCATCAGAACGGACGCAACTCATCGTCACTACGCATTCAGAAGCCCTGATCGATGCACTTTCCGATCGTCCGGAAGACATTCTCGTAACTGAACGCGATTTCGACAACAGCACGCAGTTTCGCCGGCTCGACAAGCAGCAACTCTCGCTCTGGTTAGAGCGATACAGCCTCGGCCAGCTTTGGCGGAAGGGAGAAATCGGAGGCACGCGCTGGTAAGGGAGATCCGAATTTACTTTGAGGGAGATCGAGCGCTCAGGCCCGGGTTCCATAACTTCCTGCGCGAGATCGTCGATTTAGCGAGACAGAAACGGTGCAAATTTCAACTGGTGGACGCGGGCGGCACACCGATACAGGATTTTCGCGATGCCCTGGCAACGCATCGCGATGCTTGGAATATGCTGCTGCTTGACTGGGAAGACACCGGAGAGGCGCAGGTTCGCAAGAAGAATCTCGAAGGCTGCGATCAGGACTCCATCTTCTGGATGGTTCAGATCATGGAATCCTGGTTCCTGGCGGATGCGAGAGCACTGATGGCGCTGTTCAAAACGAACTTCGGTGACCTCGGGAACCCGAACGTAGAGGAAATTCCAAAAGCGGATGTCCTGGCTCGGTTGAACAAGCTGGCTGGTGGCGACTATCACAAGATCAGCCACGGCGCCAAGCTGCTGGCTTTGATCGATCCCGCAAAAGTCCGCAAAGCGGCTCCCAACTGTGACCGCATGTTTAGCGTGATTCTGGCCGGACTAAGCCGAAGGTGCAGCCAATCATACCCGCCCCCCTACACGTTCGCCAGGTTTATGCCGTCATTTCTCTTGTGAAGCTTTGCCGCGGCGCGCTTTGGCGGGTGTTGGCCTGTTTAGCCTTTGCTTGCTTACAATTGGCGGCGGCCACCCAAGCCGAGCAGCTCTTCAAGCAGGCTCAAAAGGCCGAACACGACGGCCAAATCGTCAAAGCCTATCTTCTTTACTCCGAGGCTGCCGCGGCCGATCCGTCGAATATCGACTATTGGTCGAAAGCGCAGGCGCTGCGTCCGGCAGCAAGCCTGGTGGATGCGTCGCCACCCAAGATGCCAAGTTTGCCGAGCGACAAGATGGATCAAACGCTGTTCGGCCACATCAGCGATGCGGACATAGAATCCGCTCGCCGGCTGCTGCCCCCGCCGAGGCTGGCCGCCGAGCCTGGCCTCCGGAATTACGATTTCCGCGGCGATTCCCAGCAGCTTTGGCAGGACGTGGCTGCCGAGCTCGGTCTGAAGGTCTTATTCGACACCGCGTACAAGCCCACGCGCGCCTTTCATTTTGAACTGACCAATACCGATTATCGCGACGCGCTGCGCGCCCTACAGGATGCCACGGATTCCTTTCTGGTTCCCATCAGCCCGCGCCTGATCTTCGTCGCCAACGACACCCAGGCGAAGCGCCGGGAATTCGAGCCGACCGCGGCGGTGGTGGTGCCGTTCCCCGAAACCATTGATAACAAGGAGCTGCAAGAGGTGGCGACGGCGGTCCGCGGCGCGCTCGATTCGCAGAAGGTCACGGTGGATCCGGTTCGCCACCTGATCCTGATTCGCGACGGCGTTACCAAGGTGCGCCTCGCGCAGAAACTGCTGGAAGATCTGCTTCGGCCGCGCGCGCAAGTTTCGATCGAGGTCGAAATCCTGACTACGGATGTTTCGTCCACTCTGAACTACGGGCTGTCGCTGCCGACGTCGTTTCCCATTGCGAGCTTCTTGAGCCGGGCCAACATTGTGAACAATTTTCCGTCCGGATTTTCAACTTTTCTGGCGTTCGGCGGGGGCGCGAGCTTGCTCGGTCTGGGCCTCACTAATGCGCAGCTTTTCGCCAGCGTATCGAAGTCCAATTCCGAAAGTATTTTCAAAGGGCAGCTCGTTGCGGTGGACGGCCAACCGGCGTCCCTGCATGTCGGAGAAAAATATCCGATCATGACCAGCGGCTATTTCGGAAATACCGGCGGTACGGGTACGGTGTACACACCGCCGCCAACCATTACTTTCGAGGACCTGGGGCTGCTGATCAAGGTAACGCCGCACGTGACCGGGCCCGATGATGTGAGCCTTGACCTGGACGCGGAATTCAAGCTGCTGGGTGCGACCAGTTCCAACGGGATTCCGGTGGTAGCGAACACCCAATATCAGTCGAAAGTGAACGTCGAGGGAGGGGAATGGGCTGTGCTGGCGGGTCTGATGTCGGCGCAGGAAGCCAAAACCATTACCGGGCTGCCAATTTTAAGCTACATCCCGCTGCTGAGAAACAACACCATCACGAAAGACCAAGGTTCGACGCTGATCGTGCTGAAGCCGCACGTGACCATTCCGCCGGCATCGGAGACGCCCGCGCTGAAAGCCTGGATCGGTAGCGAGACGCGCCTGATAACGGACTTTTAGACGAAAGGCGCGATCTTTTTTTCCTAAGACAAACTCATGTCAAAAATGCGAGACGAAATCTGCGAGCAGCCGGCTGTGCTGGAGCGGACGCTCGGGGCTAACCGCGGGCCGATCGAGGAATTGCGCTGTGTTTTGCAGCGCGATCCGCCGCGCTTCATCATGCTGACGGCGCGGGGCACATCGGACAATGCGGCACAATTCGGACGGTATTTGCTCGAAATTACCACCGGCATTCCGGTGACGATGGCGGCTCCGTCGATCTTGACGCTGTATCGGGCCCGATTGCGACTGGAAGGCGTGCTGGTGATCGCAATTTCGCAGTCCGGCGAATCGACGGATACGAATGCGGTGCTCGAATTCGCCCGCCAGCACGGCGCGCGCACCATCGGAATCACGAACGAGGCTTCGAGCACGCTGGCGCACACCGCCGAGCACGTGTTTCTGGTGCAGGCCGGACGTGAGCACGCCATTGCGGCGACGAAAACGTATACGGGTCAGTTGCTGCTGCTGTATCTGGTGGCCTATGCGCTCGGAGGCGCCATCGAGCTGGACGATCTGGAGCGTTTGCCGGAATGGACCAATCGGGCGCTCACGCTGGAGTTGGAGATCGCGCGGCGTGCCGAACGCTATCGCTTCATGGAACATGCCGTGGTGCTGGGACGCGGCCTTAACTACGCCAACGCGTTCGAATTCGCCTTGAAACTGATGGAGACGTGTTACGTGGTGGCGGAGCGATTCTCGAGTGCCGATCTGCTGCACGGGCCGATCGCCATGCTCGAAGCCTCCTTTCCCGCATTCCTGTTCGCACCCGCGGGGGTGACGTGGCCGGGATTGCGCGACATGATCGCCAAGCTGACCGAGCTGCAGGCGGAAACGCTGATCATCACCGATACAAACAACGTGGAAGCCGCGCGCGACCGCCGGGCGATCGTGCTGCCGGTTCCGCTCGACGAGCTGTTCACGCCGATTCCCTACATCATCCCCGCGCAGTTGTTCGCCGAATCGCTGGCGGGTGAAAAAGGTTTGAATCCGGATCAGCCGCGGGCGCTGAGCAAGGTAACCAGGACGCTCTAGGGCTTGCGCTTTCGCGCCAAAGTACGCTTCGCGTTTGCTTCTCGAGCTTGCGCAGTGCTATACCTGCTACGGATGAATCAGGAAGGCGACCTCCGCCGCCACGTCCGCTCCGTCAAGATTTCTCCGGTCCAAATTGTGTGGAAAGACCGCCAAGGCGTCGACAAGTATATCCAAGGCCGCATCGTGGACGTTTCCGAATCCGGTATGCGTGTCGAAGTTGCCGAGCCGTTCGAACGGCAAACCTACGTGACGCTGCAGTCGCTGGGCTTGGGATTGCACGGCACGGCCTCCGTGCGGAGCTGCACGCGTAAGGGCACCAAGTACACCGTGGGCCTCGAGTTCAGCGCCGGCCTCAAGTGGAAGCCCAAACTCTGACGGGTCCAAACCTGCAAGCGCAAGGATCGCTCATCGAAACTTACTATTTACTTGATCCAGAAATGTGATTGCCGCTAAACTGTTACGTCTGGTAACAATGAACCTTATGCCATATCGAGTAGTGTGGGCGGCGTTGCTCGCGCCTGCATTGGTGCTCGCTCAATCCGCACCTGCGGGAACCGACGCCCGCATTGCCAATCTTGAGGCGGCCGTCAAATCCGCACAGAGCGCGGGCGACAATGCCTGGATGCTGGTGAGTGCCGCGCTGGTCTTAATGATGACCGGCCCTGGACTCGCCTTGTTTTACGGCGGTCTGGTGCGGCGCAAGAACGTGCTCAGCACCATGATGCACAGCTTTATTCTCATGGCCGTAGTTACGGTGATCTGGGCGATCGTGGGCTACAGCCTGGCGTTCGGCGCCGGCCTCCCGTTCATAGGCGATCTGCGCTATCTGTTCTTAAACGGCGTCGGCGCGGCGCCCAACCCCGACTACGCTGCCACCATCCCGCAGCAGACGTACATGATCTATCAGCTCATGTTCGCCATCATCACACCCGCGCTGATCTCGGGCGCGTATGCCGAGCGCATGAAATTCAGCGCCATGCTGCTGTTCACGGTTCTCTGGCTCTTTATCGTTTACTTTCCTCTGGCGCACATGGTGTGGGGCAAGGGCGGATTCCTGAATGCATTCGGGGGCGGTACGATTCCGTGCCTGGATTTCGCCGGCGGCACCGTGGTGCACATCAGTTCCGGGGTATCCGCCTTGGTATGCGCGCTGTATTTGGGAAAGCGCAAAGGCTACCCGACGGAACCGATGAAGCCTCATAGCCTCGTGCTCAGTGTGATCGGCGCGTGCTTGCTATGGGTGGGATGGTTCGGATTCAATGCGGGCAGCGCGCTTGCGGCCTCGGCCTTAGCCACCAGCGCGTTTGTGGCCACCCATTTCGCCACGGCGGCGGCCGTGCTCGGTTGGCTGCTGGTGGAGTGGCTCCACAACGGGAAACCCAGTGTGCTGGGCGGCATCTCCGGCGCCGTAGCCGGATTGGTCGCCATCACGCCGGCCTCGGGCTACGTCGAACCCTTCCCGGCGCTGCTGATCGGCTTTGTCGCCGGCATCGTGTGCTTCTTCATGGTGACCGCGATCAAGAGCAAGTTCGGCTATGACGACACCCTGGACGCTTTCGGAGTCCACGGCATCGGCGGAACGGTCGGAGCACTGCTGACGGGCGTTTTTGCCACCATGGCGGTAAATGACGGTCTGAAAGACGCGGCCGGCAAAACTCTTCCGCTCGGTTGGGTGGACGGCCGCGCGGGCCAGGTGCTGAATCAACTGGGCGGAGTAGCGATCTCCTGGGGGTTGGCGATTGTGGGGACACTAGTCATCCTGAAGATTTGCGACGTTCTGATCGGGGTGCGCGTCGCGCCGAACGACGAAATGGAAGGCTTGGACATCAGCATGCACGGTGAAGAGGGTTATAATCTCGAAGCGTGACCCCATGAAGAAAATCGAAGCCATCATCCAGCCGCACAAACTCGAAGACGTCAAGGAAGCGCTCAAAGGCATCGGGATCGACGGCATGACGATCTCGGAAGTCCGCGGGCACGGCCGGCAGAAAGGCCACAAAGAGGTCTATCGTGGCATGGAGTATCAGGTCGATTTGCTGCCCAAGGTCAAAATCGAAATGGTGGTTTCCGATGAGCGCGCCCAGGAGGTGATCCATACCGTGGTCTCCAGCGCGCGCACCGGAAAGATCGGCGATGGCAAGGTTTTTGTCTTCGACGTCGCCGAAGCCATCCGCATCCGCAACGACGATCGGGGCGAAGGCGCACTCTAAAACGCGGCCATCGCGATTCGTTTTCAGGCTCTGCCCGTAGCCGCTCCGGTTTTCGTGGTTTTCTTGCTACCATCGAACTCGGCAAAAGGAAAGATGTGCGACCAACGGAACGGCTCCCCGCAGAAGTCCGAAGTCGACCTCCAAAATCCCACAAATCTTCTTAATTCCGCCAAGCGTAAGTCCAATCGAAAAGGAACCACTGAATGAAACTGAGCACCGATCGCATCTTGACTACCCATGTCGGCAGCTTGCCCCGTCCGCAGGAGGTGGTCGATTTTCTATTCGCGCAGGATCGCGGCGAGAATTACGATCCGGTGAAATTTGACCAGACCATTCGCGCCGGGGTCCTCGATGCGCTCAAGAAGCAGGTGGAGGCCGGGGTGGACATCGTGAGCGACGGCGAGATGGGCAAAATCAGCTACGCCACCTACATCCGCCATCGGCTGACCGGTTTTGAGGGCGATTCGGCGCGGCCGACGCCGCAGGATTTGGAAGACTTTCCCGGTTACCGCGATCAACTGGTGTCGGCGGGGGCTTCAGCCAAGTATCAGCGGCCGATATGCAAGGGGCCGATCGCCGTAAAGAGCATGGAGCCGTTGCAGCAGGATATCGCCCGGATGAAGGATGGTTTGGCGCGGGTGAAGGCTGAGGAAGGCTTCATGAATGCCGTTTCTCCCGGCACGATCGCCGTGTTTCAACCAAACGAATACTATCCATCATATGCAGCATATATCGGAGCGCTCGCCGAAGCGATGCGCCAGGAGTACGAAACGATCGTAAGGTCGGGGCTTCTGCTCCAGGTGGACTGCCCCGACTTGGCCATGGGGCGCCACTCTCGATTTCGCGACCTTACAGACGATGAATTTCTACGCTCCGCGGAGTTGCAAGTGGAGGCGCTCAATCACGCGCTGGCCAACGTTCCCGCCGATCGCGTGCGCATGCACGTGTGCTGGGGAAATTATCAAGGCCCGCATACGCATGATTTGCCGCTGACCAAAATTCTTCCGATTGTGCTCAAGGCCAAACCCCAGGCGCTGCTGCTGGAAGGTGCGAATCCACGGCACGAGCACGAGTGGGAAGTTTGGCTGCATCAGAAACTTCCCGGCGAGAAAGTGCTGGTTCCCGGGATTGTCGCGTCCAGCTCCAACTTTATCGAGCATCCCGAATTAGTGGCGCAGCGAATCATTCGCTATGCCAACGCCGTGGGACGCGAGCGCGTGATCGCCGGTACCGATTGCGGCTTCGGAACGTTCGCTGGTTTCGGTCCGGTGTTCCCGGCGTTTTGCTGGCTGAAGCTGCGCGCTCTCTCCGATGGAGCTAAGCTGGCATCCGAGAAATTGTGGGGCAAGGTTCGAAACGCGGCCTAGCACAAGGCCGGTGGCACACCGCCGATTGCTTGACCTAGAACAGCCTTACTTATATCATCATTCGCAGGAAGCGTGGCCTGTCGAGTAACCCCGAGTTCAGTTCTCTCGCCTAAAATCAAGGACCACGTCCAGGAGTAGGCCCATGAGTCATCACTATCGGGTCGCCGCGGGATCATTGGCTCTGGCCGCCGGCATTGCCCTGCTTGCGCCGCCGAACGCCAGTGCCCAAAGTGGAGTGGAGGCAGTGGAAAAGGCAGCCGCGGCTTTGGCGCCCAAAGGCTGGACCGATCCGCGCACGCCGGACGGACATCCCGATCTGCAGGGGATCTACACCAACGTCAGCCTGACGCCGCTGCAACGCGAGAAGGATCTCGGAACCAAGGAATTTTTCACTCCGCAGGAATCGGCGGCCTGGAAACAGCGCATGCTGAAAGTCCGGAATATGGACCGCCGCGATGGCGGGGCCGTTGCCGACCTGACACGCGCGTACAACGAAGTCTTCTGGGATAACGGCTCGGAAGTGAGCCCCACTTTGCAGACTTCGCTCATCGTTGATCCCGCGGATGGGCGGATGCCGCCTTTCACTGAAGAGGCTAAGCATAAGATGGCCGAGAAGATGGCGGAGATCAAAGAAAAGTGTGCCGATCCCACTCGAGCCTGCCCGCTCACCAACGGCGGCCAGCCCTGGCCCGCCGATGGTCCTGAAGACCGCCCCGCTATGGAACGCTGCATCGTTTGGCCGACTTCGGGTCCGCCGATGCTGCCGAGCGCCTACGACAGCAATTACCAGATCGCACAGAGCAAGGATTATGTGATGATCTCCGTCGAAGCGATTCATGACGTACGCATCATCCCGTTGGATGGCCAGCCGCACTTGCCATCCAATGTCCGCCAGTTACTGGGCGATTCCCGTGGCCACTGGGAAGGCAATACGTTGGTTGTGGACACAACAAACTTTAGCGATGAACCCGCCTTATACAACGCCGACCGCAACCTGCACGTGGTGGAGCGATTTACGAAAGTATCACCGACAGTTCTTCTTTATGAGTTCACCGTGAGCGATCCTACCGTATTCACCCGCCCCTGGAGCGCCGCCATCGCGATGACTTCCATTAAAGGTCCGCTCTTTGAGTACGCCTGCAATGAGGGCAATTACGGCCTGCGCGGCATCCTGAAGGGCGCCCGCTTGGACGAAAAAAAGCGCGCGGAAGGGAAAAACGTGCCGTCGAGTAAGTAATTTGAGATTATGAATTTGAGAAAGGTGAAACACGAAATGAGCTGGAAAGTAATCACGGTCTTCCTCGGCATGAGTTTGGCGGCCGTGGCGCCGGCGTGGGCGCACCACGCATTTGCCGCCGAGTTCGACGCCAACAAGCCCATCAAGCTCGAGGGAGTCGTGACCCGCATGGAGCTGATTAATCCTCATTCCTGGATTCATATGGATGTTACCGGAGCGGATGGCAAGGTGACCAGTTGGATGATCGAGTGCGGGAGCCCCAACACGTTGTACCGGCGCGGCTTCACCAAGTTCACGGTCAAGCCGGGGACCAAGATCGTCGTTTCAGGCTATCTCGCCAAGGACGGTGAGAATCGCGCCAATGGACGCGACGTAACCTTGCCCGACGGCCAGAAGTTGTTCCTCGGTTCCAACGCCGCTACCGGCGCTCCCTACGAAAACGGACAGCCGGAGAAGTAGTTTCGATGCCATACCGAAGGTTTCGCCTCGCACACTCGCACTGTGCGAGGGCAGGGGCTGCTGTAGCCGCAGTTGTCTTGGTTGCCTCCACGTGCGCTTACGGGCAGAGTTTCCCGCGCACCAACGACGGCAAGCCGGACTTGAATGGAATCTGGCAGGCGCTGGACACGTCGCTGAACTGGGACATCGAACCGCATGCGGCTGAGGCCGGACCAGTCCCCGAGCTGGGGGCTCAGTTCGCTATTCCACCCGGAATTGGCGCCGTAGTGGGCGGCGAGATCCCGTATTTGCCGGCGGCGCTGGCGAAGAAGAAAGAAAATTTCGCCAAGCGCCTTACCGAAGACCCCGAGATCAAATGCTACATGCCGGGTGTTCCGCGGGCGGTCTACATGCCCTATCCGTTCCAGATCGTGCAGAGTTCCAAGTACCTGATGATCGACTACGAGTACAATAGCTCCATTCGAACGGTTCACCTGGACAATCCCGGCCCCAACCCGGCGGGCGATAGCTGGATGGGCTGGTCGGTAGGGCATTGGGAAGGCGACACGCTGGTGGTGGATGTGACCGGTATGAACGATCAGACCTGGTTCGATCGCGCGGGCGATTATCACAGCGATGCGCTGCACGTGATCGAGCGCTACACCCCCAAAAGCGCTGAGATTTTGAACTACGAAGCCACCATCGAAGACCCGCAGGTGTTTTCACGGTCCTGGAAAATCAGCATCCCGCTGTATCGCCACGTGGAGAAGGACTTCCAGATCATGGGATACAAATGCGTGCCCTTCGCCGAAGAAGTGCTTTATGGGAACTTGCGGAGACATCCGGCAAGCGCGGAAAAATAAGATGAAAATGAAGCTCTCACTTAGCGTTCTCGTAGCGCCGTTGATGTTGGCCATCCTTCCAGCCGTATTGTTGGCTCAGTGGCCCGCCTACCCGTCCAAGAATGTTCCCAAACTTGCCAACGGCAAGCCGAACATGGATGGCCCGACGCCCCACACTCCCGACGGCCATGTGGATCTTTCCGGCATCTGGCAATTCGTCGACGCCAATAAACGTCCGCCACGCCCCCCTGCGGCTGCTGCGAAGGGCGGGCCTCCGCCGGTGGGTAAGGACGGACTGCCGGTCGGCTTCAAAAGCCAGTTTTTCAACATCGGCTCGACCCTGCCCGAAGGACATCTCCCCTTTACGCCGTGGGCCGCGGCGCTGCGCGAAAAACGCAAGGATAATAACAACAAAGACAATCCCGATGCGCACTGCCTGCCATTGGGCCTGATGCAGTTGCATACGCATCCGCAACCGCGCCGGATCGTCCAGACGCCGGATGAGATGGTGATCATGTACGAGGCCAATTATGGTCTGCGGCAGATCTTCACCGACGGCCGCCCGGTTCCCAAAATTGACGATGTCGAGCCGTGGTGGTACGGCTATTCGGTCGGCCATTGGGAAGGCGACACCATGGTGGTGGAAACGGTCGGTTTCCGCGACGATGTCTGGCTCGATGTCGAAGGCAGCCCGCTGACCAACACCGGCAAGATGATCGAGCGCTTCAGCCGCCCTGATTTCGGGCATCTCAGGATGGACATTACGGTCGAAGATCCTAAAGCCTACACCCATCCGTGGACCGTGACCGTCAATCAGAAACTCATGCTGAACACAAATCTGATTGAGTTCATCTGCAACGAAAACGAAGCGTCGGACGCGCATCTGGTCGGCAACCACTAGCTGGCGCTGCCGCGCGTCCCGCTCCCCAACCAGTCTTGATACCATAGCTTTCGGATCACCAACGCATTCCGAAAGGAGTCTTTCATGGTCACGATCCTGGTCAATGGAGTCCGGCGTGAGGTCGAAAGTCCCACCGACACGCCGCTCCTCTACGTCCTGAGAAACGATCTCGAATTATCCGGTCCGCAGTTCGGCTGCGGGATGGCGCAGTGCGGCGCCTGTTCGGTGCTGCTCGACGGGAAAGAAATCCGTTCCTGCGTGACGCCCCTTTCATCCGCCTCGGGCAAGGAAATCACCACGCTCGAAGGCCTTCCGGCACGCTGGGCGAAGCAGAAGAATCTGTCCAAAGCCGAGGCCGAGAAGACACTGCACCCGGTCCAGCAGGCCTGGATCGAGGAGCAGACACCCCTGTGCGGTTTTTGCCAGAACGGCATGATGATCAAAGCCACGGAGCTGCTCGAACGCGTCTCAAAGCCATCCGTCGCTGAGATCAAAACGGCGTTCACTACGTCCGGCCCGTCGCCGCATCTCTGCCGCTGTGGCAGCTATATCGCCATTATTGACGCTGTGCGGCGCGCGTCCGCGATCATGACGAAGGAGGGCTAAGCCATGACGAATTCGAACGAAAAACCGGTCAATGTCTTCGGCGCGAAGCTCACTCGCCGTCAACTGGTGCAATCGGGCGGCGCCCTGTTTGTCGGATTTGCCATGGTGGGCGGCGCTTCGAAGGTGAACAGCCTCGACGCCGCGATTCCGAAGAACACGCTCGATCCCACTCTCCCGAGTTCCTGGATCGAGATTCATCCCGACAACACGATCCTCATTCGCACCGGCAAAAGCGATTTCGGACAGAGCACCACATTCACAGCCTACCGGCAGATCGTGGCCGAAGAGCTGAACGCGCGGTTCGAAGCCATCACCACAGTGGTGATGGGCGACACCGATCGCACACCGGACGGCAGCGGCGCTTTCGATTTTCTGGGCCGCGGCACACCCAACATCCGCAAAGCGGCGGCTTACACGTATCAAGCCCTGCTCGATCTCGGATCGAAGCGCCTTGGTGTCCCGAAGAGCCGGCTCACTGCCAAAGATGGCGTTATTTCGGGCGGCGGCAAGAGCATGTCGTATGGCGAACTCGTCAAAGGCCACCAGCTCCAGCTCACCATTCCCGTCAGGGGCGACCTCACCAGTCCCATGGGATTGACCGTCACCGGCAACCCACCCACCAAGCCGGTCAGCGAATACACGGTGATCGGAAAGTCGCACCGGAACAGCGTTATCCCATCGAAGGTTTCCGCCCGCGAGCAATGGGCTACGGATGTACGTCTGCCCGGCATGCTGCACGCGCGCATGGTGCATCCCAAGACTCTCGGCTCTACCCTGATATCCGCCGGCCAAGTGGATAAAACGCGCTTCCCCAACGCGCAGGTCGTCGTGAAAGGTAACCTCGTCGGAGTTGTCGCGCCCACGGAATGGGAAGCCATTCGCGCCGCGCAGCAAGTAGCGTCCGCCACCAAATGGACTGAGTGGAAAGGCCTGCCCGGCAACGAAAAGCTCTTCGATCATCTGAGAGCCGCGGATTACAAAGCTACCAAGGTCACGACCAGCGACAAGACTCGCGGCGATGTTCCTTCCGCAATGGCCGGAGCCGCGAAGAAGCTCACAGCCACGTACGAATTCTCATTCATGAAGCACGCGCCCATCGGCCCGACCATGGCCCTCGCCGACTTCTCGCCCGACGGCAGCGTGCATATCTACACGCACAACCAGAATCCGCAGGCGCTGCGCGGCGAAATCGCGCAGATGCTTGGGACTTCGATCGATCACGTCATCGTGCGCACCTTCTCCGGCGCCGGCCACTACGGCCGCTCGAACGGCGGTAATGCGGGCGCGGAAGACGAAGCAGTGATCTTGTCGAAGGCGCTCGGCCGGCCGGTGCGCGTGCAATGGATGCGCCCCGACGATTTCCAGTGGTCCACGCAATCGCCGGCGTCAATGTCGGACGTCGAAATCGGAATCGATGCGCAGGGCAAAATGATCGCCTACCAGATCGATCATTACATGCCCGCGATGCAGGACGATCGGCCGGTGGGCGCAGTGCTCGCAGGTCTTCCGACCATGCCCGCACCCAGCGAGAAAGGCGTATTCATCGGATCGACCGTCAATGACATTTCCGATCCTTGGATTTACGACGGCGTAGCTGTTCTGAAGGAACAAGGGCACGGCACCTACCAGGTTGGCCAGAGAGAATCGCCGCTTGAAGTCGGACTGCGCGATCACAGCATGCGGACGCCGGGCCAGTTCCAGCAGAATTATCCGCGTGAGTTGGCCGTCAGCGAGGCCGCCGCGCTCGCCGGCAAGGATGCCATCGAATTTCGCATCGATCACGCTTCGGAAGATCGTGCGATCGGCGTCCTCAAAGCGGTGCGTGATGCTTCGGGATGGGAGACGCGTCCCTCGCCTGCTCACAGTGCTGTCGCGACGGGCAGTGAGCCGGTGCGCGGCCGCGGGGTCTCGGTGATGTTCCGCTCAGGGACCTATTGGGCCTGCGTCTGCGATATCGCGGTTACGCCGGCGACTGGCGTGATCAAGGTCGAGAAGTACACCATCGCGGTCGATCCCGGCATCGTCGTCAACCCGATGCAGTTGAAGCGGCAAGTGGAAGGCGGGGCATTGATGGGCATCAGCCACGCGCTGCTCGAAGAAGCGAAATTCGACGAGAGCGCGATCACCGCTCGCGACTGGCTCACGTATCCGATCCTCAAGATGGTGGACATTCCCGAGGTCAAGGTGGTGCTGCTGCATAAGCCCGAAGTTGGTGCTTACGGCGGCGGTTCGGAAGCAGCGAATGCGCTTGCCGCGCCCGCGATTGCTGCCGCGCTCCACGATGCAACGGGAAAGATCGCCCGGCGCCTGCCGTTGAAGCCGGAATACATAAAGGCAGTTCTCACGGCCTGAGCGTCAATCAAGAACGCGCGCTAAACTCCCCGTTCCACGAAGATACCGAAACGGGTGGCCGGTAATTTGTCATACGCGCTACGCTGTTCGTAGATGCGAACCTTTGTTGTACTCCTGGCGATGGCCGCTGCAAGCTGCGGCCCGGCGTCCCAGGCTCATGTTATCCCCCAATATAGTTACGAAGTTGTGCATAGTTATCCGCACGATCCACAGGCCTTCACCGAGGGCCTTTTTTACAAAGACGGCTTCCTTTACGAAAGCACCGGCCTCGAGGGCCAATCCTCGGTCCGCAAAGTACGGATCGAGACCGGCCAGGTGGTCCAGAAGCTCGATCTTCCGGCCCAGTATTTTGGCGAGGGAATCATCAACTGGAAAGACAGGTTGATCCAGCTCACGTACAAAGCCGAAATGGGGTTCGTTTACGATCTTTCTAGCTTTGCTGTCAAGAATTCCTTCACGTATCCGGGGGAAGGCTGGGCGCTCACGACGGATGGCAAACACATTTATATGAGCGACGGCACGCCGCAAATTCGCATCTGGGATCCGGAAACATTGAAGGAAACCGGCAGGATTACGGTCACCGACGATGATGGGCCAGTCAAGAACGTGAATGAACTGGAATGGGTGAAAGGCGAGATCTACGCCAACATTTGGACCACCGATCGAATTGCCCGCATCAATCCGGCGACGGGCAGAGTGATCGGATGGATCGATCTCACCGGATTACTTGCGCCCGCCGATCACGTTGACGGCCAGGACGGAACCGATGTCTTGAACGGCATTGCTTACGACGCGCAGCACGATCGCTTGTTCGTAACTGGAAAGCGCTGGCCGAAATTATTCGAGATCAGGGTCGTAAAAAAATCCGACGGGGCGTAGCTCGTCAATAGCGCGCAAGCGCCATGAACCCGAAATCCATGTGGAATTGTTGATGGCAATGGAACAGCGCCGGACCGGGGCTATCGGCCACGATGTCGGCTTCGAGCTTGGTGTGCGCAGGAACCATCAGCACATCTTTGCGAACCCCTGAAGCCAGTTCGAACGTGTGCCGGTGTAGGTGCACCGGATGGCCCATATCGCTGCGGTTATCGAATACCAGGCGGTTGCGCATACCGGAGTTGAAACGGATCTCGTCCGTATTGGGCCAGGACTTTCCGTTGATGGCCCACAGATAGCCGTCATGTCCTGGTTCGATCACGATCGGAATGTTGACCGCGGGTTGCGCCGGTCCCGCAGCTTGGCCAAAGGCGTTGAGATCCCACGCGAATTCGGCGGGCGGCGTCCAACGTGCCTTGCCTTGCGATCCGGCGTATTCCACTTCGATGCCGGCGCCTGCGTTGCGTCGGCGGTCATCCAATTCTCCGAGCACCCACACGCCCGGGCTCTTCATTTCGACCATGGCGTCCACGCGTTCGCCAGGCGCGAGATTCAGAACCGGGACAGACTTGGGGTTCGGAACCGCATTCCCATCGAGAGCTGTTACCAGAAATTCGTGCGAGGGCAGCGCCAGTTGGTGGGCCATGGTGGCACTGGCATTGAGGACGCGGAATAGGACTCGCTGGCCGCTCTTCACGGAAATGGGATCCGCGGACCCCAGCATCTTGCCGTTAATGGTGAACCAGCGATAGTCCACGTCGCCTTCCATATCGGAGCGGAAAACGGCGCCCCAATCGTGCAGGACGATGGGGACATCGGCATCGTAGCGCGCGGGGTTTTGGCGCGGCTCGACAATCACCATACCGAATTCGCCGGAGTACAATCCAATCTTCGTATTTTGTCCCGCCATGGCGTGCGTGTGGTACCAGCGCGTACCGGCAGGCTTGGCGGTAAAAGAGTAACGGCGGCTGTCCTTGGGCTGCACGCGAGGTGTGCCTTCTTCGTAGGCGCCGTCCACTTCGGGCGGAATGTGAAAGCCGTGCCAATGCACGACCTCAGGCAGATCGGAGTCATTGACCACGTCGACCGTTACCGTATCGCCTTCGGTCATGCGCAACAGTGGGCCTGGGATTTGGCCGTTATAAGCCCGCGCCTTCATGGAAACGCCGTGGCCAAGATCGGCGTTGATTTCGCTGATGCGGAGTGTGATGGAGGCGGGCGGCAGGTCGGCTCGCAGAAGCGCACCCGCGGAGGACACTCCAGCAGTAGCCGCGGCAAGAAACTCGCGTCGATTGATCATTCGTACTTAGTTTTCCCGGTGTGTGATCCAGACGGCAATGTCAGAGATGACGGAGGCATCCACATTGCCGGCTTTCAGGTACTCCGCCGGACTCGGCCGGCCCT
>Ga0335074_10003770_pt1 | contig 20800 bp, 18 predicted proteins | sample Lox_Sample_23_FD_206715 | JGI IMG/M metagenome (GOLD analysis project Ga0335074, IMG submission 206715) | Soil microbial communities from Loxahatchee National Wildlife Refuge, Florida, United States - Lox_Sample_2.3 | ecosystem: Environmental > Terrestrial > Soil > Wetlands | place: USA... | reverse complement strand
CGGCGCTCCGGAGACATGACGATCCGGTCCGTGGCCAGCAATCCGGCGGCTACCGCCGCGGTGAGCGCTACCAGCGCGAAGACGCCCGAGTAGAACAGCAGGAAACGTGCGACATCGTGCGCACTTCTTGTCAGCAGGCTGGAGCCGCCAGCGCTCGCGATGTCAACCGCGACTGCGGGAACTACCAGGCTCAGCACCGGGACGGACACGAGCAGCACAGCACGAATGTGCCTGCGTGACCGGACCTGTCCTACTTCCGCAACGTGGCGCGAAGAGCGGGAACGCATTCACCTTCCTTTGCTCGTTCCAGGGAACGACTCCGGACATGCACCAGCGACTCGCTGGTACCCCTGCACGCCGGCCACGCCGCCAGCTCACTTCTCCGCTCCATAACGAACCTATCGGATTCTCGAATAGTCGTCGCGGAGACACTAGCAATGACCACATAAATTCCGCTTAGGGTGTTTTATGCTCACCCTCTGTCACACTGCCGTCGCCCACCCGCCAGTGCCGCCCGTAACCGATTCTGCCGGCAAAGTACATGTCATGGGTGACCATGACCAGGGTCCCGGGGTATTCCCGCAACGCCGCCTCGATGACGTCGAGCGCGTCGAAATCCAGGTAATGGGTCGGCTCGTCGAGCAGCAGGACTGGTGCTCCGGAATTGACCGCTACCGCCAGCAGGAGGCGGCGCAACTCGCCCTGCGACATGGTGCGCAGCTGCGCGTGCCACTGGTCGGAGCCGAACAAGAACGCGGTCAGAAGCTGCTCTGCGTCGTCGGCATAGATTGGAAGCTGGGACCTGAGGAACCCGAGCACCGTCATTGTGGGCGGCAGCCGGTCATGCCGTTGCGGGAGCAGCGCAGGCTGCTGGCCGAACCTCACCCGCCCGGCATCAGGAGCCAGACGACCGCCGAGGACGTTCAGCAGCGTCGACTTGCCTGCGCCGTTCCCGCCTGAGACAAGCACCCGGTCGCCGGCCCGCACGGTTAGGTCCACGTCGCGCAGGAGCATCCGGCCGCCTGCGCGCACCGACACGCCGCGAGCGCACACCGCGGTCGTGCCGGTATCGCGGGACGCTGGGATCGCGAGCACGAGCTGCGGCCTGCTCTCCGGCCTGGCAATCCAGCGCACCGACTCGATCTGCCGCTCCAGCCGTCGCTCGCGCGCCTTGGCTTTCTTCGCGACCTTCTTGGCGTACCGGCGGAGCCGGTCGTTGGTGGTGGACAGCTCGGTCTGCAGTGCCTGCTCCTTGACCGCGCCGATGTCGGCCTCCAGCCGCGCCCGGTATTTCTGCTGGGCCTCGAAGTCCAGCAGCCTGCGCTCCCAGCGGCGCTGCTTCTCCTCCCGGTACTCGCTGTATCCACCTTGGTAACGGGCTGGCTCGGGGTCGATGCCGTCCAGCTCGATAATCTGGGTGACGGCCCGGTCGAGGAAGGCCCGGTCGTGCGAGGCCGCCAGCACACCGCCGCCGAACCGGGCGAGGTAGTCACCGAGCCACGCAGCGCCGTCGGCGTCAAGATGATTAGTCGGCTCGTCGAGCACCAGCACGTCCGGCTCGGTGAGCAGCAGCCGGGCGAGGCCGAGCCTGGCCAGCTCGCCGCCGCTGAGAGCGGCGAGCGGGAGGTCGTCAGGAACATCGCGCAGGCCGAGCCGGTCGCGAACGGCGGCGAGCTTACTGTCGGCGGTCCAGCCCTGCAGCGATGCCCACTCGTCCTGGACGTTGCCGTACTCAGTCAGCACCCCCTCGGCCGGCACCGTATCGGCCGGCCCTGTCTCGGCCGGAGTGGCTGGGTCATAGCTGGCGAGGGCAGCTTCGAGCTCGCGCATCCGACGGCTCAGTGCCGCCACCCTGCCGAGGCCGGCAGCTAGGTAGCAGCCGACGGTCTGTGCCGGGTCGTGCTGATCGGACGCCCAGCCGATGCGGGCGCCCGGCGCCATCGTGACGTGCCCGGCGGCCGGGCGCAGCTGGCCGGCGAGGAGGCGCAGCAGCGTGGTCTTCCCGGCGCCGTTCGGTCCGACCAGGCCGATGCGGTCGCCGCGGCCGACGACGAGGTTGAGGCCGGAGAACAGCAGGTCGCCGTCATAGTGATGACCGAGCGACTGTGCCTTGAGATACGGGGCCCTGAGAGAAGCGAGTGCGGGGGAGTGCGGCATGAGCAGAGCGTCCTTCGCCGGAAGGCTGAGGCGCAGTCCTAGCGCAGGCGCTGTTCGTGCAGCAGTGCTTGTACACCAGCAGTGCCGGTGCAGCAGTTCTGCTGCAACGGTGCTCATGCAGCGTGCGCCTTGAGGCGGTGCGGCCCAGCAGATGGGCTGTTGACCTTGCGGTGGCAGAACCACCGGGGTCCCGGAGGACCCTGCTCAGCTCAGCATCTCGTCGGCACGCTCCGTCATCGGGCCGCGACGCGGCCGCCCGGCACACAGGCTCGCACGGCAAGCCGACGGCCGGCAACCGATTTCACCGCGGCCCGGCGCCGCAGTGCCCGTCGCGTACCACGCCACGTTCAGCGTTCATAACAGGCGGATCGATGCAGCGGGAGCAGCATCGGCTCGCCTCACACGCTGTACGAACCGCGGAACGGCCGCCAGTCGTGGCGACTGGCGGCCGTCTCTGTGGTTGTTGTTGGTGCGGTTGCTGGCTACTCGTTGCCGAAGGACTGAATCTCAGCCAGCTCGGTCTCCGACAGTTCGCGCGGCGTTTCGCCCTTGGCGACCTTCGCCCGCTGCACATGCTGCCGGATGCCCTCGACTACCTCGGGGTTGGCCAGCGTCGTGACATCGCCCACGTCGGCGAAGTTCGACACTGACGCGATGACCCGCCGCATGATCTTGCCGGACCTGGTCTTCGGCATGTCCGGCACGATCCAGACGTTCTTCGGCCGGGCGATCTTCCCGATCTCGGTCTCGATCGCCAGGACGACCTTGGCCTCCATCCCGTCCGCGTCGATGCCGGGCTTCAGCGAGACGTACATCTCCACCATCCGGCCGCGGATGTCGTCGATGACGGGCACCGCGGCGGCCTCAGCCACCTCAGGCACGGTCAGCGCGGCCGACTCGAGTTCCTTGGTGCCGAGACGGTGGCCCGCCACGTTGATGACGTCGTCGATACGGCCGAGGATGCGGAAGTAACCGTCCTCCGCCTGCACCGCGCCGTCACCGCAGAAATAGGGCCAGTCGTGCCAGTCCTTGCTGTTCGGGTCGGTGTTGTACTTGCGGTAGTAGACGTCGAGGAAGCGTTCCGGCTGGCCCCAGACCGTCTGCATGATGCCCGGCCACGGGTTGCGGATGCAGATGTTGCCCGCCTTGCCGCTGCCCTTCGGGATCTCATTTCGATCCTCGTCGTAGATGACCGGGAAGATGCCGAGCGCACCCGGACCGCAGCTGCCTGGCTTCATCGGCTCCAGCCCCGGCAGGGTGCTGCCGAGGAAGCCGCCGGTCTCGGTCTGCCACCAGGTGTCGACGATCGCGGCCTCGCTCTTGCCGACGAAGTTGTAGTACCAGCGCCACACCTCGGGCTCGATCGGCTCGCCGACCGTGGTCATGTGCTTGAAGTGGTAGTTGTACTTGAATGGCTCGTCCGGGCCGACCTTGCGCAGCATCCGGATCGAGGTGGGCGAGGTGTGGAAGATGTTCACGCCCAGCTTCTCGGCGATGCGCCATGGCCGGCCACCGTCGGGGTAGTTCGGGACGCCCTCGTAGATGACGGTCGTGGTGCCGAGCGACAGCGGGCCGTACACGATGTAGGAGTGTCCGGTGATCCAGCCGATGTCGGCCAGGCACCAGTACACGTCGTCGGGGTGGATGTCCTGGTAGTACTTCGACGTGCCGGCCACGTACGACATGTAGCCGCCGACGCTGTGCTGCGCGCCCTTCGGCCGGCCGGTAGTCCCGCTGGTGTACATCAGGAACAGTGAATCTGTCGCCTCAAGCGCGACCGGCGCCACTTCCTGTCCTGCGTACTTCCCGATGAGGTCGTTGATGAAGAAATCGCGCCCGTCGACCATCGGTGTCTTGGACTGGTACTCGCCCTCCTTGCGGCGCCACACCAGGACCTTGTCGACGTCCTGGTCCTGCCGCTTCGCCTCGGCGACGGCCTCGTCCGCCTTGACCTTGTGGTCCTGCATGTTGCCGGCCCGGTAGTAGCCGTCCATGGTGATCAGGACGCGGCTGCCGGAGTCGGCGATCCGGGTACCGCAGGCGTTACCGCTGAAGCCGCCGAACACCTGGGAGTGAATGACTCCGAGCCGGGCACAGGCAAGCATCGTGACGACTGCTTCCGGCACCATCGGCATGTGCAGGGTGACGCGGTCGCCCTTCTTGAGGCCGGCGAAATCGCTGAGCAGCGCGGCGAACTCGTTGACCTGGCGAAGCAGCTCGCCGTAGCTGATGGAAATCGTCTCGTCGTCCTCGAGCTCCGGCACCCAGATGACCGCGGTCTTGTCGGGGTTCGCGGCTGCGTGCCGGTCGACGCAGTTATAGGACGCGTTCAGCCTGCCGCCGACGAACCACTTCCAGAATGGCGCGTTGCTCGTGTCCAGCACGGTGTCCCAGGGCCTGTCCCAGGTCAGCAGGTCGGCATACTCAGTGAAGCAATCCGGGAACTTGTCCTCGCTGAACCGGTCGAGGATGGCCGGGTCATTGGCGTTGGCCTGCGCAACGAACTTCTCCGGCGGCGGGAAATACTCTTCCTCGCGCCAGTGCACGGCGATCTGGGACTCAGAGACCTCGGGCGTCTCCGAACTTTCTGTCATTCCTGCTCCTGTCGGCCGAAGGTGATTCCGCACGCGGCTCAGCGCAAGCGAGATGAGAAGGATCTCACCGTAAAGCGGGTCTGCCGCGGTGTCCCGGTGCAAACACGGGTCTAGCCATGCAGTGGCAGCCTGCCGCTGACAGCCTCGTCATTGCACCCTCACGCGTTACGGGAATCTCAATCGTAACGCTGGAGGACAACCGGGAACAGGCCCGGCAGAGCGGCATCGGAGCAGGTAGCTAACCGGTATCAGTACGTGCACACGGAGTTGACATCGTCGCGATCAACGGTATGTTGCTGCGCAGTCCAGCACCGGGCCAGCAGGTCAGGGAGCTCAGCCGCGCCGTGACGCGGCGGCCGTGCAGGGGGAGATGCCCGATCCCTGACCGGGCATGGGGGGTTGGATCCGGGAGGGGCCTGGGCGCCCAGTAGACAACGGAGGGCGAGTCCGCTGCCGACGGGACGCGCTCCGGTCCGAAGGGATTTCCCAGGCCCTCTTCCCAGCAGAGTACGAGCCGCAACGGCGTGAGTCACGGATCGCGGCCCCTAGAGGGGCATCAATCCGTGAGTCACGCCCCTAGGGCCCGCAGACGGCGTCAGGCTCCCGCGCCGCAGACGGTCAGGCGCTCCCGCGCCGCGGGCGGCGTCAGGCGCTCTTGCGGTGCCTGGCTCGTGGCTCCGGCGCCTCGGCCGGCTCGCGCTGACCACGGATGACGGCCAGCCGCTCGGCTAGCACTTCCTCGAGGTCGGCCATGCTGCGCCGCTCCATCAGCATGTCCCAGTGGCTGCGCGGCGGCTTGATCTTCTTCGGCGCTGGCGTGTCGCCGCTTGAGGTGACGGCCAGGGCACCGCAGACCCGGCATTCCCAGTTGATCGGCAGCTCGGCCTCAGCAGAGAACGGCACCGTGAACCGATGCCCCTTCGGGCAGTCGTAAGTCACCTCCTGGCGGGGCGCCAGGTCGGTGTTACGGTCGTTCTCGTAGCTTGTGGCTCCGAGTCGCGTGCCTCGAAGTGCTCGCTCGGCCATGTGTTACTGCCTCCCCAGGCGCTGCGCCGTACTACTTCACCAACGGTGAGGTCCCGGACAAGATTCCCAGCTAGCGAGGGTTCCAACCGCGTTCACGAGATGATCTACCAAAATCGCCGGATTAGGCGCCAATCCTGGGCTGCCACTGGCCCCTGGCGGTGAGCACATCACGCAGGACTTCGGTCTGGTCCGTCATGATCCCGTCGGCGCCGCGGTCGAGCAGCGTGGCCATGAGCGCCGCGTCGTTCACCGTCCAGACGTGGACCTGGAGCCCGGCGGCGTGGGCATGCCGGATGAACCCGGCAGAGGCGATGGTGTACGGAATCTGCGCACAGCGCACCGACCGGGCGGCGAACCGCGCGGCCAGCGTCTTGACCGGCACGCCCGCCCGGATGGCGCCGATGCCCGCCGGGGTAGTGGCCGAGCAGACCGGCCGCGGCAGCAGCCGCCTGGTCGCGTCAAGCCGCCGCCCGGAGAACGAGGTGAGGCACACCCGGTCCCAGCTGTTGGTCAGCCGGAGCACCTCGATCAGCGGCCCGATCGCCGGGGTGTCCTTGACGTCGATGTTGATCCGGACGTCGGGCCACGCCATGATCAGGTCGGCGAGGAGCGGAATGGGCTCGGTGCCGCCGATCCTGGCCTTCGCGACCTGCGCGGCGGTCAGCTCGGCGACCCGGCCGGTCGAGTCGGTCACCCGGTCGAGCGTCTTGTCGTGAAAGGCCACTACGGTGCCGTCTGCGGTGGCGTGCGCGTCGGTCTCCAGGTAGGAGTACCCCAGCTTGACGGCGTGCTCGAAGGCCTTCCACGAGTTCTCCGGGAAGTGCCCGGCGCCGCCACGATGGGCAAACGCCAGCGGCCCCGGGTGATCGAGGTAGTACACCGCCCCAGTATGCACAGCCCTGAACCCCAAACCCACAACCGCGACGGGAACGTGGCCGTCGCCGTCAGTCCCCCTCGTCAGCCCACTCCCGGCGGCGGACCTCTGCCATCGCGATCGCCGCTGCGGCCGCGACGTTGAGGGAGCCCACCTTGCCGGGCTGAGGGATGTAGCTGACCAGGTCGGCCGCGGCCAGCAACGCGGCCGAGCAGCCGTGGTCCTCGTTGCCCAGGGCGAGGCAGATATCGCCGTCGACAGGCGCCTGGTGCAGCGGGACCGCGTCGCCGGCCAGTTCCACCGCGATGACCCGGTAGCCCGCGGCTCTGGCGGCCTCGACCGCTGTCACGGCCGGCAGGCGCTCGAACGTCAGCAGCCGGTCGGTGCCGAGCGCGGTCTTGCGGGCGGACGGATGGCCGGGGTCCGCGGTGTCGCCGCACAGCCACATCTGCTCAGCGCCGAAGGCCGCGGCCGTCCTGATGATCGAGCCCACGTTGAACGGCTGCCCGACGCCATCGAGCAGCAGGCTGAGCCGGCTGTTAGTGCGGCGGCGCCAGTCGCGGTTGAGGCGCTTCACCTCGGTCATGCCGAGCTGGCGGGCGGTCACCGGCGGACCTCAAGGACCCGGTAACCCGCCCTGGCGGCAAACCTGCCCGCCTGCCAGCCAGCCTCGCCCAGCCAGCGCTGCAGCGAGTCTGACCCCAGGTTGCGCTGAACCACCAGGTACGCCGCGGCGCCGGGGGCGAGCTTCCCGAGCCAGGTGGTCAGGAGGTCATGCAGCGCCTGCTTGCCGATCCTGATCGGCGGGTTCGACCAGATCAGCTGGAAGCTGTCCGGCAGCGCAGAGTCTTCCCGGCCGGAATTGCCGTCCTGGCGAGCACTGTCCTGGCCAGCGCGGGCGGCGGCCAGGCAGCGGACGTTGGTCAGCCCCGCCGCTGCCGCGTTCCCGTTGCAAAGCTCGATTGCCCGCCGGTTGACGTCCACGCCCCACACCCGCGCCGATGGGGACCGGCTGGCCAGCACCAGCGCGAGCGGCCCGTACCCGCAACCGAGATCGAGCAGGTCGCCGCTGCTCGGCGGCGGCGGCGCGGTGTCCAGGAGCAGCCGCGTGCCGGGGTCGATCCGGCCGGGGGAGAACACGCCTGAGTCGGTCGCCAGCGCCAGGTGCACGTCGGGCAGCACAAGGTGAACGGTACCGGGCCGGTGCGCGGCGGCAGGCTGCTCAGCGAAGTACTGGCTGCTCACTACCGGGAAGGACGGAGAGAACGGGGTTGATGTACCGGCGCGTCACCCAGCGCTCCACCACGAAGGTCAGGATGGGGATCGTCCCGGCTGCCAGCACGATGATCTCGCTAGGACTGGCGATCTTCATCCGGACTGCCCTGGTCATGGCGAAGGCGACCACGATGTAGATGATGTAGAGGATGCCGTGCAGCGTCCCGACGATGTCGACAGGCGTCTTGTTGTGGCCCCAGATCTGGATCGGGATGCAGATGAAGACCAGGATGCACAGCATTGTCCCGGTGATGTAGGCCATGGTGCGGTACGCGCGCACCACCAGCCGGATTAGGTCAGGGCTCACCTGGCCTCCTTACTCGTGAGCATTTCGCCACTGTCATGCGGTGTCGTCTGTCAGGCACTGTCGTCGCGGGCGGCCCGGATCAGCTCGCGGCATGCCGCCGGTTCAGTCTTGCCAGGTAGGCGTTGTAGGCAGCGAGCTCAGGGTCATCACTGGCCTCGTCGTCCTGGTCTGCAGTATGCGCCTCGGGTGCGTGCGCACCGGCTGGCAGGTTCAGCGCCTCGGCTCCCCGGCGCAGGACCGGGATGGCCCGCAGGCTCAGCCCAGCGCTGCCGCCGGAGCTGCGGTACTCGTCGATGATCGTCTTGGCCCAGAAGACTACGCCGAAGATCGTGAAAATGGGCCACTCGAACGTGTAGGCCCAGCTCAGCGCATTGCCGCCCTCGGCCCGGTGGAACTGCCAGTCACCCAGCCAGAGCATGCCCCAGGCGGCGCACACGGCGAACGCGTGCCAGGCCAGCCAGCGCGGTGTGATCAGGAAGAACCACCGTGGCCGTGGCCTGGAACTGGGCATGTTACGAGGGTATCCCTACTACAACCCGTAGCGGACGGCCCGGGCCGCCGGGCTGGCCGGATCGCGTAGCCGGATCTGGGCTGCACGATGCTGTCCTCAGCGGGTCAGCCGCCAGACCCTGGTGGTACCCGAGTCGCCCGGGGCGAGATCGAACCTGGCTGTCACGGTGCCGGCCGGCCCGTACCCGAGCTTGGCCGGGATCCGCGCGCTGGCGAGGTTCGCCATGTCATGGTGAATCTCGACGTGGTCGATCCCGTCGAGGTCGAAGGCCGCCTCGCCCAATGCGGCGGCCGCCGAGGTAGCAAGGCCGCGGCCGGTAAAAGCCGGATGGACCCAGTAGCCGATCTCAAGCCCGCCATCCCCGATCCGGGCCATCAGGCCCGCACTTCCGGCCGGAGTGCCGTCGGCCAGGATGAGGTAATTGAACGCGGTCCGGGCAGCCCAGTCGGTCTCGCACCGCCGGACGTAGTCCTCCGCGTCCGCCGGCGAGTAATCCCCGGCGGCCCACGGCATCCACGGCCGCAGGTGGTCGAGCGACTCGCTGACCAGCCGGAAGCAGAGACCGGCGTCGTCCGGACGCCAGCGGCGGAGCTCGACGGCGGCGTGCTGCAGGGTTTCAGGCGGGGTGTTCACGCTGGCATGATGACCGACAGCTTGCCATCTACGCAAATCGGTTCTAGAATCTCTTAATATATAAAAATGGTCTTTTTCGGGCTAACCTCTATGTCGGCGACCCGCCGTCCACCACCCCTTAGCTCCGAGCGGGATGGCGGCTTAGCTCAGAGCGGGATGGCGGCGATGCACCTGCCGGGCCCGTCGTAGTAGCCGCACTGCCGGGCACGGGACTGGGGGACCCCGGAGCGCCAACCGCGTTCAGCCTGGCCCGGCCGGTAATAATCGGTGGCATGTCTTTCGCTGCCTGGCTCGCCGGCCGTTCGCCGCACGCTGCCCGACTCCCGGAGCGGATCGACGAGCTGCGGGGCCCGACGAGCGGCGTGATCGTACTGCCCCGGCACCTGGCCTTCCCCGGCATGCGGGAGTGTGACATCACCGATGACGCCAGCCGGCGGAGCATGTATGGCGTGGTGCTGACCCAGGGGCGGCGTAATGACGTGGCCAGGTTCCTGAACCCCGACCTGCTGGCGGCCGACTGGCCGCTGATCAGGGACGCGCTCGATCCCAGGCTCAAGGCAACCTGCGAACGCCGATTCCGGCTCGGCGGGCGGTCAGCACAGTCCGCCGAGGCCCCGCAGGCCTAGGTCAGGTCCTGCCGGGGCAGCCCCGTCGGTGCCCGCGAGGCGCCCGCCCGGGCGGCCGGCCGTGCCTGTTGCACGCGGATCCGGCAGGATAGAGGCGCGGCTCGCCTGCAGGCCAGGGCGGCGACCGAGTACCGGGCGATGGAGCGCGGACCGGGAACAGCCGCGAAGCGCTCCTGTTATGACTGCGGGGCTATTGACCGGTACCTTCGCCTAGCCCGTTTCTGGAGGCCATAGTGTCTGACGCCACCGCCGCGACCTCCGGGCCGCAGCCGCAGCCCGCCAGCGCTGCGGCGCCCGTGACGGCAAGGCCGGCTACCACGGCCGCTCAGGCTGGGCCGGACGAGTACCACGGCAACAAGTGGTGGACGCTCGGGGCGGTCTGCCTGGGTACTTTCATGCTGCTGCTGGACATCACGATCGTGAACGTTGCCCTGCCGGATATCCAGCACGCGCTGCATTCCACGTTCTCGGACCTGCAGTGGATCGTCGATGCCTATGCGCTGACGCTGGCCGCGTTCCTGCTGACCGCCGGCAGCCTGGCGGATATGTACGGCCGCAGGCTGCTGTACCTGATCGGCCTCATCATCTTCACGGTGTCATCGGTACTGTGCGGGTTCGCCGTCAACACCATCATGATCATTCTGAGCCGCGGTCTGCAGGGCATCGGCGGCGCGATCATGTTCTCGGTGTCACTCGCGCTGCTAGCGGATGCGTTCCGCGGCCGTGACCGGGGGGTGGCATTCGGCGTGTGGGGTGCCATCACCGGCCTCGCGGTGGCCATCGGCCCGCTGCTCGGCGGCATTCTGACGTCCGGCATCTCCTGGCGGTGGATCTTCTTCGTGAACGCGCCGATCGGCGTGGTCGCGCTGGCCATCACGGCCATGCGGGTGGCCGAGTCGCGGCTGCCGAGAGCAGGCAGGCCCGACTGGGCCGGCTTCGTGCTCTTCACCGGCGCCCTGGCCGCGCTGGTCTACGCGCTGATCGAGTCCAGCCAGAAGTCGTTCACCGACACCGTCGTGCTGGCCTGCTTCGCCGCCGCGGTTGTCCTGGCTGCGGCGTTCGTGCTGGCCGAATGGCGGATGGCGCGGCCGATGTTCGACCTCAATCTGTTCCGGCTGCCCACGTTCAGCGGCGGCCTGGTCGCAGCGTTCGGGCTGAGCGCCTCGATCTTCTCGATGCTGCTCTACCTGGTGCTTTACCTGCAGGACATCCTCGGTTACTCGGCGCTCGGAACCGGCATCCGGCTGACGGTGATCTCCGGCGGCATCCTCGTCACCGCCACGCTGGCCGGCCGCCTCTCGTCGCGCGTGCCGGTCCGGCTCCTCATCGGGCCGGGACTGATCCTGATCGGAGTCAGCCTGCTGCTCATGCGCGGGCTGACCGCCGCCTCGAGCTGGACACATCTGATTCCCGGCATGATCCTCGGCGGCCTGGCGGTCGGCATGGTGAACCCGCCGCTGGCCTCCACCGCCGTTGGTGTCGTCGCGCCGCAGCGAGCCGGCATGGCCTCCGGCATCAACTCGACCTTCCGCCAGGTCGGGATCGCCACCGGCATCGCGCTCCTCGGCTCTCTGTTCGCCAGCAAGGTCACCGATGAGATCAAGGCGCGCGTGGCAGGGGTGCCCGGCCTGGCAGGCCACGGGTCGCAGATCGCGTCGGCCGTTAAGTCCGGCGAGGTGGGCGCGGCGATCGCGAAGCTGCCGCCGCACCTCCAGCCTGCGGTCGGATTCATCACCAGGGGTGCCTTCACGGCCGGGCTTGACCGGATCCTGCTGGTCGCGGCCATCATTGCGCTGGTGGCCGGAGTGATCTCGCTGGCAGCCATTCGCACCAGGGACTTCGCGTCGGGCCAGCAGTCCGCCGGCGGCGCCGGGGGCTGACCGGGTACCGGCCCGGCGCAAGCCGGCCGGTGCCTACAGTTGCCGCATGCGCAAGTACGTCATCATGGGCGTTCAGGGCAGCGGTAAGGGCACACAGAGCGCGATGCTGGCCGCTGACCTCGACCTCGTGCACATCGCGGTCGGGGACATCTTCCGGTGGAACGTGCAGAATCACACCAAGCTCGGCGCTCAGGTGCGGCGCACTATGGCGGCGGGGGAGCTGGTCAGCGATGACCTGGCGGAAGGCGTCGTGAAAGAGCGGCTCACTGAGCATGACTGGAACTTCGGCTTCATCATCGATGGCTTCCCGCGGAACCGGCGGCAGGCCGAGTTTTTCCTGGAGAGCTACGACATCGACAGCGTTATTGAGCTGGACCTGCCCGACAGCGAGGTACGGCGCCGGGTCCTGGCCCGCCGCCACTGCGACGGGTGCGGGATGGACTACAACCTGATCGACTCGAGCCCGCGCGAGGCTGGCAAGTGCGACGTCTGCGGCGGGAACCTGGTCCAGCGCGAGGATGACACCGAGGAGGCACTCGGCGTCCGGCTGCGCGAGTACCACAGCAAGACCAACCCGGTTCTCGACGTCTTCCGCCGGAAGGAATATGTCGTCACCATCGACGCTCGCCCGGACCGCATTACCGTCCAGCAGTCGATCAGGTCCGCGCTGAACCTGCCGCCCTACCGGGGCAGCTGACCGGCGCCCGCCAGTGCGTGTCGTCATCGCGCCTGACTCGTTCAAGGGCAGCATCAGCGCGGCGGGTGCCGCTGCCGCGCTGGCGGCCGGCTGGCGGCGGATCAGGCCCGGCGACGACCTGGTCGAGCTACCGCTGGCCGACGGCGGCGAGGGAACCCTGGCCGTGCTGGCTGCAGCCGTCCCGGCGAGCCGCTGGCACGAGGCCCTGGTCAGCGGGCCGGTGGACGCGCAGGTGATGGCGGCGTGGCTGGAGATGCCGGGGAACGTCGCCGTTATCGAGCTCGCAACCGCGGCCGGGCTGACCCAGCTCGCGGAGTTGCAGCCGCTTGCCGCTCACAGCTTCGGCGTCGGCGAGCTGATCGGCCATGCTCTGGATGCCGGGATGCGCCGGGTTCTGGTCGCGCTCGGCGGCTCTGCCTGCACCGACGGCGGAACCGGTGCGCTGGCTGCGCTCGGCGCCCGGTTCCTGGCTGCTGACGGCCTTCCGTTAGCGCGCGGCGGCGGACCGCTGCGGCAGCTCGCCGCAGTGGACCTGGATGGGCTGCGCCAGCCGCCGCCTGGCGGCGTCAGCTGCCTCACCGATGTGCGCGCACCGCTGCTCGGGCCCGCCGGTGCCGCGGCCGTGTTCGGTCCGCAGAAGGGAGCTGGACCGGCGGACATCATCGCGCTGGAGGAGGGCCTGGCGAGACTCGCTGCGCTGCTCGGCGGCGACCCGGCCGAGCCAGGCGCAGGAGCGGCTGGTGGCTGCGGGTACGGGCTGGCGGCGGCATGGGATGCGACGCTGCTGCCGGGCGCCGCCGAGCTGGCCGCGATCGCCGGTTTGCCAGAAGCGGTCGCGGGCGCCGACTTGGTCATCACCGGCGAGGGCCGCTATGACGCCACGTCGCTGCACGGCAAGGTCGTGGGTGCGGTGTGCTCCATGGCAGTATCCACGATGACGGGGATGCCGGTGGTGATCGTGACCGGCCAGCTCGCACTCGCGCCGCCGCCAGGGACGCGGGCCGTGGAGCTGGCCAGCCTGGCTGGGGGCACCGGGGCAGCTGTGCGTGACGCAGCCCACTGGCTGGCCGCGGCTGGCGCGGAGCTGGCCAGCGCCGGTAGTGAGCGCGCCTGATAGAGAGTTCGCGACCGGGCAGGACACATGGCGGGATGACCTCATAGCCTGGGCTCGTGCGGGAGATCGTGGTCTTCTCTGGCAGCGCGCATCCGGCGCTATCAGCGGAAATCTGCGCATACCTGAGCGTGCCGTTGCGTCCGGTCCGGCTGACCAGGTTCGCCAACGACTGCCTGGAAGTGCAACTGCAGGCCAACTGCCGGGAGCGCGACGTCTTCCTGATCCAGCCGCTCGGCCCGCCGGTGCAGGAGAATCTGGTCGAGCTCCTGCTGATGCTCGACGCCGCCCGCGGTGCGTCTGCCGCCAGGGTCACGGCGGTGATCCCGTACTACGCCTACGCCCGGTCCGACAAGAAATCGATGCCCCGGATCTCGATCGGCGGCCGGATGGTCGCCGACCTGCTCGCGACCGCTGGCGCGGGCAGGGTGCTGACCATGACCCTGCACGCGCCGCAGGTTCACGGGTTCTTCTCGGTCCCGGTCGACCACCTGCACGCACAGCGAGAGTTCGCCACGCACTTCAGCGGCCTGGACCTGTCGAACACCGTGGTGGTGTCACCAGATCTCGGCAACGCCAAGAACGCCGCAGCGCTCGCCAGGCTGCTCCAGGTGCCGGTCGCGGCGGGCGCGAAGGAGCGGCTGAGCGACAGCGAGGTGACGATCAGCTCGATCATCGGCGACGTCGACGGCCGCGACGTGATCGTGCTGGACGACGAGATCTCCCGCGGCACGACGGTCCTGGTGCTGCTCGAGATGCTGCGCGAGCGAGACGTCCGGTCCGTCCGGATCGCCTGTACGCACGGGCTGTTCAGCGACGGATCCCTGAAGCGGATCGCCGCGCAGCCGCTGGTGCGGGAGATCGTGAGCACCAATACTCTGCCGGCCCCGGAGGACGCGGAAGTGGCCGGCCTTGAGGTCATCTCGATCGCGCCCGCTCTTGCCGAGGCGATCAGGCGGATCCATGAGGGAGAATCAGTCAGCGCGCTGTTCGGCGCGAGCTAGCGCTCGTCCAGGGTCCGGCTTGCCGCCCAGGCTGCGACCTGGCTCCGCGAGCTGAAGCCGAGCTTGGCCAGGATGCTCGCGACGTGATGGGCTGCAGTCGCCGGGCTGATGACGAGCTTCCTGGCGATATCGCGGTTGCTCAGGCCGGCTGCGAGCAGGGCGGCTACCTCGTGCTCCCGTGCGGTGAGCGCTGTGGCCGGCAACTGCGCAGGCGGACCGACCGCGTGCTCGCCGGCCGGCCCGTCAGATCGTGCCCGGGAGTCCTCGCCGAGCGCCAGCCGCACGGCCGCTGACGGTGTCAGTGCCATGCCGAGCGCCCAGAGCCTCGCTACCTGCTGAGCGCCAAGTCCGGCCGCCGCGTCCAGGATCGGCTGGGTCCTGGCGCTGGGCATAGGCCGGAAATGGGCCTGTTCGCGCAGAGCCGCGGCCGCGCCGGCTAGCTGGACCGCGGCTCCGGCGTTGTCCGTCAGGACTCCGAGCCGGGCCAGCGCCTCCAGGCTGCGCGCCATTCCGATCCGGCTGCCTGAGGCGTAGGTCAGCCGCAGGCTCTCGGTGAGGTGCTGGCGAGCCGCCGTCAGGTCTCGCTGGGCCATCGCGATCCGCCCGAGGCCGCCGTGGCACCGGGCCATGTCGGGCCGCGCGTCGAGCCGGCGCAGCATCGTGAGTGCCTCGAGGTAGTAGTCACGTGCAGCGTCGGACGCGTCGCGCAGCCGGGCAAGATCACCGAGCCCCATCAGGACATGCGCAGATCCCCAGGTGTGCCCGATCGCGCGCATCACGGCCAGCGCTTCTTCGCTGAGCGACTGGGCGTCGGTTAGCTTGCCGCTGCGCGCGGCAATGCCGGACATGGTGCTGAGTGCGTACCCCTCGTTCCACCGGTCACCCTCCGACCGGGCCACGCCGAGCGCAGCGTTTGCCCTGGCTGCACCCTCATCCGCGCGGCCCGAGCGCAGCGCGGTCTCGGCGAGCAGGTTGAGCGCCGCGGCGACCCAGAACCGCTGCCCGGTCTCTTCGCAGATCGTCAGGCCGGCCAGGGCAAGCTCCTCGGCCTGGCCGGATCCGGCCACCAGCGCAAGCTGAGCGCGGCTCGTCAGGGCAGGCCCGCGAACCGCTGCCAGGACACCGGCCTCCGGCATGGCAAGGAACCGGTCGTACCACTCCTCGCCCTCGGCCAGCACGCCGCGCGCGATCCAGATCGGCTGCATTGCGGTGCAGAGCCGCAAGCCGGCTCCCGCGTCAGCGGTGCTGAGGCACGTGCTCAGCACCTCGGTCAGATTGGCGGCTGCCAGATCGAATCGGCGCGAGGCGTCCGGCGGTCTCGGATCCGCTGCCCTGGCCATGCCGACAGCTGCGGCCCGTTCGCATTCGCGCAGCATGACATCCCGCCGGCGCGCCAGGATGGCCGCCGCCTCGCCGGACTCCGACAGCAGATCGCCGGCGTAGGCGCGGACTGTTTCCAGCATCCGGTACCTGGCCTGGCCGAGTGCCTCCGGTGCGAGCTCGACCAGGGACTTGTCGACGAGCGCTTCGAGGAGGTCGGCAATCTCGGCGGTCGGCAGGCTGTCGTCGGCGCAGACCTGCTCGGCGATCTCCAGCTGCCAGCCAGCCAGCGCGGAAAGGCGCCTTAGCAGAATCTGCTCCGGCTCGGAGAGCAGGTCGTAGCTCCAGTCGAAGGCTGCGCGGAGTGTCCGCTGCCGGACCGGCACGCTCCGGTCGGTGCTGGTCAGCAGCCGGAGGCGGTGTCCGAGCCGGTCAGCGATCTGGTGTACGGACAGCACCCGGACCCACGCGGCGGCGAGTTCAACGGCTAGCGGCAGCCCGTCCAGCGCCCGGCAGATCGCGGTGACGTCCGCTGCGTTGTCCTGGCTCAGAGCAAAGCCGGGCGCAGCACCGCCGGCGCGAGCGACGAACAGCCGGATGGCGTCGTAGTTCTGCAGTTGCTCGACGTCGGCCTGCTCACCGGCTGCCAGGGGCGGCGGAAGCTCCAGCGGCGGCACCGGCCATACCTTCTCGGCTGCGACGCGCAATGGCTGGCGGCTCGTCGCGACAATCTTGAGTCCCGGCGCGCTTGCCAGCAGCCGCTGGCACAGCGTCGCGCACGCGTCGACGACGTGCTCGCAGTTGTCCAGAACGAGGATCGCCCGGCGGTGCCGTAGCGAGTCGGCGAGAGTATCGAGCAGCGGCCGGTCGCGTTCCTGATGCACGCCGACAGCTTCGGCGACCCGGTTCACGACCTGCTCTGACCAGCCGATCTCGCCGAGCTCAGCGAACCAGGCTCCGTCCTCATAGTCGCCGGCAACCGCGGCGAGGAGCCGGGAGGCGAGCCGGGTCTTGCCGATGCCCCCGGTGCCGCACAACGTCGCCGCGCGAGCCGTGCGGAGCAGCTCGCGCAGCTCGGCTACTTCGGTGGTCCGGCCGACAAAGCTGCTGAACTCCTCGGGCCGGTAGGCCGGAGCATCCGTGGCGATCTCGGTCGGAGCACCGCTGGCTGCGGGCACAAGACCTGATTTTAGGGCACTATCCAGCTGCGTCCGAGCTAGTCGCTGGCATGGCGAGCCGCCCAGGCCGCGGCCTGGCTACGCGAGCTGACGCCCAGCTTGGCGAGGATGTTCGCGACGTGCCGCTCCGCCGTGGCCGGCCTGATGGAGAGCTGTCTGGCGATCTCGCGGTTGCTCAGGTCCATCGCGAGCAGCGAGACTACCTCGGTCTCCCGCGGCGTCAGCGCAGCGGCGGTCGTGTCGTCCGCGGCCATCCCGTCCGCCGCCAGCCCGGCGGCTTCCGAGCCGGCCAGCGACGGGACCGGCTCGCCGGTTTCTGGCGGTTCGGCCGTCCCTGACGGTTCGCCGGGGCCGAGGGCGAGCCGCACGGCCGCGGAGGTCGTCATCGTCATGCCGCGCGACCACAGCCCGGCGACGGCCGCATCGACGATGCCTCGCACTCTGGCGTCCGGCAGCGGCCGCAGGTGCGCCTGCTCGCGTAGCGCCGCCAGCGCTCCGGTCAGCTGGATGGCGACATCGGGGCGATCCTCAACGACCGACAGGCCGGCCAGGGCCTCGAGGCCCCGTGCCATTCCGATCCGGCTGCCGGTTGCGTAGCTCAGCCGCAGGCTCTCGGCCAGGTGCTCCCGAGCCGCCGCCACATCCTGCTGCTCCATTGCGATCCGGCCGAGACCGGCGAGGCATCTCGCCATATCCGGACGGGCATCGAGCTCACGGAGGGTGCCGAGTGCCTCAAGGTAATACGCCCGCGCGGCGTCCGGCTCGCCCTGGAGCCTGGCCAGGTCGCCGAGGCCGAGCAGGGTGCGAGCACAGCCCCACCGCTGATCGATAGAGATCATGATGGCGAGCGCTTCCTCGCCCAGCAGACGCGCATCAAGGATGGCGCCGCGGCTGGCGGCGACTGTGGCTACAGTCCCGAGGGCGTACCCCTCGTTCCACCTGTCACCAGACGCTCGTGCCACCTTAAGTGCCTCTGCCGCCGTTGCTTCAGCTTCGGCTGCGCTGCCCGAGTGCAGCGCTATCTCTGCGAGGAGATTCAGTGCGACGGCGGCCCAGAAGTCATCACCAGCTTCCCGCGATAGCTCCAGCCCTGCCGTGGCCAGCTCCTCGGCCTGATCTGAGCCAGCTGCCAGCGCAATCTGTGCGCGGCCAGCCAGGGCCTGACCGCGAATCGCGGCGGGAACATCCGGGCCGGCCAGAGCGAGGAGCTTGTCGTACCACGCCGCTCCGTCGGCAAAGGCGCCGCGCACAATCCAGACCGGCCGCATCGATGTGCAGATCCGCAGGCCCGTCTCCACCTCGCGGTCGGTGACGCACCCGCTGAGCACCTCGGTCAGATTGGCTGCCTCAAGATCGAACCGGTGGAACACCGTCAGCAGGTCTGACCACGAACCGTTAGCCCTGGCCATGCCGAGGTCCGCAGCCCGCTCCACCTCCCGCAGCGTGTAATCCCGCATCCGGTGTCGCATGATCGAGGTTTCGCCTGACTGCGCGAGCAGATTGGCAGCGTACGTCCGGACGGTCGCCAGCATCCGGTACCGGGCCTGGCCGAGCGCCTCGGGTCCGACCTCGACCAGCGACTTGTCAGCCAGAGCCGTCAGCAGGTCAACGATCTGCTCCGCTGGCAGTTCATCATCGGCGCAGACCCGCTCGGCCATCTCAAGCGACCAGGTGGCCAGCACAGCCAGACGGCGCATCAGCATCTGCTCCGCGCCGGATAGCAGGGCGTAGCTCCAGTCGAACGTCGCTCGCAGCGTCTGCTGCCGGGCAGGCACGCTGCGATCCGCCTTGGCTAGCAGCGCCAGCCTGCTAGCCAGCCGGTCGGCAATCTCGCCGAGCGACAGTACCCTGGCCCAGGCGGCGGCCAGTTCGATTGCGAGCGGCAGCCCGTCGAGCGACCGGCAGATCGTAGTCACCTCGGCGGCGTTGGCAGGGCCGAGAGCGAAGCCGGGCGCTGCCGCGGCGGCCCGTGCAACGAACAGCCGGATCGCATCGAAACCGCGCAGCGTGTCGAGGTCGGCCGCATCGGACGCCGTCGCGGGCGGAAGCGCGAGCGGCGGCACCTGCCACACCCGCTCGGCCGCGACGTGCAGCGGCTCACGGCTCGTCGCTATCACCTGCAGACCCGGTGAGCTTGCCAGCAGCCGGTGGCACAGCGCTGCGCACTCCTCGATCAGGTGCTCGCAGTTGTCCAGGACGAGGATCGCCCGGCGGTAGCGCAGTGCGTCAGAGAGCGTGTCGGCCAGCGGCCGTCCAGGCTCTTCCTGCAAGCCCGCAGCTCCGGCTACCCAGGAGACGACCCGTTCCGGCTGCCTGACTTCGCCGAGTTCCACCAGCCAGGCGCCGTCCGGGTAGTCGTCAGCAACCGCAGCGAGGAGCTCAGTGGCAAGTCGCGTCTTCCCGATGCCGCCCGCCCCGCAGAGGGTTACCGCGCGGCTCGTCCGCAGCAGATCACGCAGCTCGCCGATCTCGGCGCTGCGGCCGACAAAGGTGCTGACGTCGTCAGCCCGGCTGGCAGGGTCACGCATGGTCATCTCGATCTGGCCGCGACCACGGACGTAGTAGGCGCAGTAGCGAAGCTACGGTAGCGGCCGTCGAAGCGGCGAAATATTACTTTAATTTATTCTTCTATATAGGAATATGGTCCCTCTGCACGCAAGCACGGTGAGTAGCACTTCCGTTGCCGTAGAGATCAGGATGCCAGGACGGTCCGGCATCTGGAGCCGAGTTGAGCCGTCGGTTACCTTGAAGGTCCGCAGGAAGCGGCAGCCCGGTCCCGGACGTGGTCCGCGATAGCACGCCGCCAGTGCAGCGGGGGACTCACGCCGCGCCGCCGCGAACTGCTGATCACGGCGATGATAACGCACAGCCCTCCCAGGCGAATGGCGATGTCCGCGATGTTGAACGTCGCGGGGTAGAGAGACAGATGGATCCAGTCCACTACGGCCCCCCGGCCGAGCCCTGGGCCGCGCAGCAGGCGGTCGGCAAGGTTGCCCGCGGCACCGCCGGCAACCGCCGCCAGCGACAGCGCTGCGGCCCGGCCGCGAGTGCGGGCCAGCAGCACAAGGGCGACGGCGAGCAGCACGGCGGCTGTCATCGTGATGAGCAGCGGGTGCCCGGCGCCGATGCCGAAGCTTGCCCCGGTGTTACGCACCAGCCGGACCGACAGCAAGCCGGCTCCGGTAGAACCATGAGGGGCCGCTGAGAGCACCAGGGACTTGCTGACCTGGTCGGCGGCCAGGACGAGAACGGCGACAGCCGCAACGGCCCCGCGGGTGCGCCGCGACCCTACGGCGGGAGCCTGCTCGCGGCCGGGCACCGAGGCAGTCTCCGGCTGCAGGAGTTGCTGCTGCGGGGCTTGCTGCTGCGGGGCTTGCTGCTGCTGGATTTGCTGCTGCGGGGCTTGCTGCTGCGGGGCTTGCTGCTGCGGGGTCTGCGCCTCCCGGGCCGGGGCAGGTGCTGGGCGACCCGGCTCGTCCGGCTGGCTCAGGGTCAACTGCTGGTCCTTTGTCGCAGGTAGCGCGGCATGCCCGGCGGCCGCCATGCCCTTTCAAGGCCGCCGGGCAGTGCCTGTACGGTACCGGACTGTTAGCGGCGGGGCTCGGAC
>Ga0335074_10003769_pt1 | contig 20804 bp, 18 predicted proteins | sample Lox_Sample_23_FD_206715 | JGI IMG/M metagenome (GOLD analysis project Ga0335074, IMG submission 206715) | Soil microbial communities from Loxahatchee National Wildlife Refuge, Florida, United States - Lox_Sample_2.3 | ecosystem: Environmental > Terrestrial > Soil > Wetlands | place: USA... | reverse complement strand
GTAAAACTCCGTCAGGCCCAGCTCGCGGTAAAAGCGCATCCGCTCTACGAGTGCCTCCCGTGTTGCGGCATCCAGCGCTCGCGCCAATCTCATCACTCCACAATCAACTGGCGGCGCGATCCCGTCGCCACACTCTCTTCCAGCACCCGATCCTGAGCCGATTTCACGTCCCCCGGCTCCCCATCCTGGGGTTCATCAATCTCCAGCATCACCGCTTTGGGCCGCCGCAGCGTCAGAATCTCATCCAGAATCCGGTCGGCAAGCTGCCGCTTGGGCATCGCCGGCAGCTCCACCGCTGTGGCCCGCGTCAGAAAAGTCGCGGCATTCATATCCGCGTCGATCCCCACGCCCTCGCCCGCCACGTCATTCACCACAATCGCATCGGCGCCTTTGCGCAGCAGTTTGGCGCGGCCATTCTCCATCAGGTGCTCGGTCTCCGCGGCAAATCCAACAATCAACTGCCCCGGCCGCCGGCGGCGCACCACTTCCGCCAGAATGTCCTCCGTGGCCACCAGTTCCAGGGTCAGCGGCCCGGTGCGCCTCAGCTTCTGCTCGGCAACCTGCGCCGGCCGGTAATCGGCCACCGCCGCGGCCTTGATCACCAGCGTCGACTCCTGCATCCGCTTCAGCACTGCCTCGCGCATCTCCGCGGCCGTCGTCACCCTCGCGATCTCGCAGCGCGGCGGCGTATGCAGCGCCGTTGGCCCGCTTACCAGAATCACCTTGGCCCCTCGGCTTCTGGCCGCTTCAGCCAGCGCGTAACCCATCTTCCCGCTTGAGCGGTTTCCGATGTAGCGCACCGGATCCAGCGCCTCCCGCGTTCCGCCCGCGGTCACCAGCACCACTTCGCCGGCCAGGTCGTTGCGCCGTCCCAGCATCCCCAGTACGGCCGCCGCAATCTCCTCCGGCTCCGCCATGCGCCCTTCCCCAACCATCCCGCATGCCAGCTCGCCCGTGCCCGGTTCCACCACGCGCACGCCGCGCTCGCGCAGAACGTCCAGGTTCGCCTGCGTCGCCGCATGGTTCCACATGTTCACATTCATCGCCGGCGCCACCACTACCGGCGCGGTTGTGGCCAGGTACATCGTCGACAAAAAATCGTCGGCAATTCCGTGGGCAAATTTGGCCAGCGTATTGGCCGTCGCCGGTGCCACCACCAGCGCATCGCACCACTGCGCTTCGGCAATATGATCGATGCCGTTCTGCTCCGCTTGCCCCTCGGCACAAGCCGCCTCGTCCCACAGGCTCGTCGCCACTTTGTGTCCGGTCAACGCGGCAAACGTCATGGGCTGCACAAACCGCTGCGCCGCCTCGGTCATCGCCACGTGCACTTCCACCGCGCTTCTCTGCAGCGCGCGCACCAGCTCCGCCGCTTTATACGCGGCAATACCGCCTGAGACGCCGACCGTCACTCGCATGTCTTGATTGTAGACGAGGGGCAACCGCAAGGTTTCAGGCGGCCGCTCGCTTCCAGTCTGCCTTCAGCGAACGCAACTTCAGCCGCGCCGCAATTGGAGGCGGAATCATTGCAGCTTGGCCGCTGGAGCATGTTTTTCGTGCCGCCCCGGGCCGTGAGGCTTGCCTGATTCCTGAAAGATTTCAGCTCAGCAGGATGGGAACCGCCGGCCCTTCCACCAGCGGCTTGGTCACCTCATGTTCGTCGTTCTTTACATAGGCAATCTTGCCTGCCGCAATCTCTTCCTGCGCAATCCGGCAAGCTTTATTGGAATGCGTCGCTACCAGTGCGTGCGAGCCGTTCTGCAGCTGGCGAGCCCGGCGCGCGGCGACCAATACCTTGCGATAGTTCGAATCGAAGTTGGTCTCAATCGTCATCGGAGTCTTCTCCAAAGGGAAGTTGCTGCTGGCCGGTTGCGCCGTCGATGCCGAACGCCTCCAGCACAGGTTTGAGCCGTTCCTGCGCGTTCTTCTGCAAACAGGCCGCGGCGACCTCTAACGTCCTGCGCGACCGGTACGCGATGGGCTCGCCATTGCGATAGTATCGTTCCGCCTGCACAATGGCTTCCAGTTGCGCAACCGCCCGCGAAAGACTGTCGTTGACCAAAATATAGCCGTAGTCGCGATATTTCTCAATCTCCCGGCTCGCCTCGCTGAGACGCTGGTACAGCTCTGCCTCGTTCACCACGCCCTCCGCCCGGCTCCGGTTGCGCAAGCGTGTGCGCAGTTCCTTCGGGTTCGGAGGCAAAACAAAAATTCCCACCGCCTCCGGCATCTTCGTTCGCACCTGCGCCGCTCCCTGCACGTCGATGTCCAGCAGCAGATCGTGGCCTGCAGATAGCGCCTCCTCCAGCGATGACCGCGCCGTGCCGTATAACTGCCCAAACACCTCCGCGTGCTCCAGAAAGAGATTCTCCTCCACCATCCGCTCGAACTCCTCACGCGTCGTGAAGTGATACTCGCGTCCGTTCTCTTCCGATCCGCGCGGCGACCGCGTCGTCCACGAAATGGCAAAATCAATCCCCGTCACCTGCTTCCGAAGCTCGGTGACTAAAGTACTTTTCCCTGACCCCGACGGCGCCGAAATGATAAACAGAATCCCTGCCAAAGTCTGAAAGTCCCCTTCTGTTCTCTGTTCTCTGTTCTCTGTTCTCTGTTCACTGACCACTGATCACTGACCACTGACCACTGATCACTGACCACTGATCACTGACCACTGACCACTGTCCTCACTCCACATTCTGGATCTGCTCTCTCGCCTTCTCGATCTCCGCCTTCATCGCCAGTCCCAGCTCCGTGATGCGCCTGCCCTTTCCCCCCACGCCTCCCGTCTTTGAAAGCAGCGTGTTGGCCTCGCGATTCATCTCTTGCAACAGAAAATCCAGCTTCTTGCCTGCTTCGCCGCCGGCCTTCAGCAACTCGCGAAAATGTCCGATGTGCGTGCTCATGCGCGCCAGTTCTTCGCTGATGTCGCTGCGGTCCACCAGCACCGCCACTTCCTCAAGCACCCTTCTCTGATCGAACTCCGGCCCTGCCGCTGCCGCCAGCCGCTGCGTCAGCCGTTCCTGGTAGCGCTGCTCGATCTCCGGCCGCAACTCCGCTACGCTCTCGGTCGCTTCGGCCAGCCGGTCCAGCGTCCCATGCAACACTGCCTCCAGAGCCTCGCCCTCCCGCGCCCGCATCGTCTTCAGTTGTTCCAGCAATGCCGGCATCTGTTCCAGAACGCTCGCCGACAACGCCGTCAGATCGTTGTTCCCGCGATCCTCGCTTTGCAAAGCCCCCGGCAGGCGCAACGCCGCATTCAGATCCGGCGCCCCGTCCAGCTTGTGTTCGTTGCGCGCCGCCGCAAACGCCGCCAGGTACGCCCCAACCAGCTCGCGGTTGTATCCCGCCCTCGTCTGCGTGGCCCGTTCGATGGACAGCGTCAGATCCACGTGCCCCCGCACCAGGTTATCTTTCAAAACCCGCCGCAGCTCCATCTCCAGCCCGTCCAGACCCGGCGGCAGCCGGAACTGCAGATCCAGAAAGCGATGATTCACGCTCTTGATGGTCAGCGTGTAACCAAACTGCTCCTGCTCTCCTCCCGGCGCGCGCCCCTGTACTCTGGCAAAGCCGGTCATCGAAAAGATCGCCATGCTTACTCCTGCGCTCCGGCGGTCACGTGTTCCTTATTGTCAAACGGTAAGTACATCGACGCATGCTGCCCGTTATGATTCTCCCCGTTTTCCGGCAAGTCGATGAATTGCAGCTGGTAAAGCCTCTGGTAGGTCGGCGAATTCACCAGCAGATCCTCATGCGTTCCCACCGCCGTAATCCGTCCGCCTTCCAGCACGGCAATGCGATTGGCGCGGCGGATCGTCGACAACCGGTGCGCAATCACCATCACCGTGCGGCCCTGCATCAGGTTGGCCAACGCCTCCTGCACCAGCGACTCGCTCTCCGCGTCCAGCGCCGAGGTCGCCTCGTCGAGAATCAGGATCGGCGCGTCCTTCAGGATGGCGCGCGCAATCGCGATGCGCTGCCGCTCCCCGCCCGACAGCCTGAATCCCTTCTCCCCGATGCCCGTCGCATAGCCCTCGGGCATATTCATGATGAACTCGTGCGCCAGCGCATTGCGCGCTGCACGCTCCACCACCGCCCGCTTCGCGTCGGGCTGGCCATAAGCAATATTGCTGTGTACCGTGTCGTTAAACAGAATCGTCTCCTGCGTCACCTGCGCAACCTGGCGGCGCAGCGACGCCAGCGTCAAATCGCGAATGTCGTGGCCGTCAATCATGATCCGCCCCGACGTCACGTCAAAGAATCGCGGAATCAGATTCACCAGAGTCGATTTGCCCGCCCCGCTCGGGCCCACCACGGCCAGCACCTCGCCGGCCCGCACTTCCAGGTCCACATGGTGCAATATCTGCTGCTCGCCCTCGCCCGTCGCGTAGGAAAAGCCCACGTCCTCAAACCGGATCGCATGGCGGAATCGCGTCAGCGTCACCGCCCGCACTCGCTCCTTCACATCGTCTTCCGAATCGAAAAACATGAAGATCGAAGCCGATGCGCCCATCGCCTGCTGAAAACTGTTGTAGAAAAACGCAAACCGCCGCAGCGGATCGTACAGCTTGAACAACAAAAACAGGAAGGCCCCGAATACGCCCAGCGTCATATGGCCGTCCTTGATCTCGTTCCGCCCCACCCACAACATCAGGGCAATCGCCGTCGCCCCCAGCGTGTCCATCAGCGGCGAACTGATCGATTGAATCCGCACGCTCCGCAGATTGGCGCGAAATAGCCGCGTCGCCGCCCTCTTGAACCGCAGAATCTCCCAAAGCTCCGTGTTGAACGCCTTCACGATCCGGTTCCCTGTCACCGTCTCGTGCAGAATGTTCTGCACCTCCGCCAGCTTGTCCTGGCCGGTCCGCGTCCGCGTCCGCACCTCGCGCCCGATCCTGCGCGCCGAAGCGATGATCACCGGTATGAACAGAATCAACACCCAGCTCAGATGCCCGCCAATGTTGATCACAAACACCACGGCCACCACAAAGGTGAAGAACTGCTGCAGAAAATCCGACAGCACTGAGCTCAACGCTATCTGCACGCGGTCCACGTCATTGATCAGCGTTGACAGAATCGTTGCCGTCGGATGCCGGTGAAAGAAACTCGCCGATCGCCTCAGCGTCGCCTCGTAGAGATGATTGCGCAGGTCGGTGATCATCCCGAAACCCGCGTAATTCACCAGGTAATTCCCCAGGTAATCGCTCAGGCCCTTCAGAATGGTAGCCAGCACCAGGGCAAAGGCCACCACGTCCCAGGCATTGTGGAGATGCAGAAAATGCGGAACCATCAGGCGCAGATCAAAGTGATACTTCGATTGCGGAAGCCCCAGCATAATCGGGCCTTCCGGCGAGTTGGGCGCCAGCACGCGATCGAAGATCGGCTGCAGCAGTGCCAGCCTGAAAATATCCAGCATGCCCACCAGCGACGACAACACCACGCCGGGCAGCCATTGCAATGTGAAAGGCAACCCATAGCGCAACAGCCGCAGGAAGTTCTTCATCCCCTGCGGCCCGCCGCGCGCCTTCGCCATCGCTTCTGCAACTGGGTGCTTGGATCCATCCACGTATTGTATCTGGATCGACCTGTCCGCGCCCCTTTCACTGCCCCTTCCGCCGCCTGCGATGTGCCTCTTCCATTACGCTCGCTCCGCTCGGCAGCCCGCAAATCCGCTGCTATCATAGCCACGTGTTCAAGCCTGAATGCCAAGCCATCCCGCGCCATCTGCGCACCGTCTTCCTCGATCGCGACGGAATCCTCAATGAAAAAATGCCCGAGGGCCGGTACGTCGCGCGCTGGGAAGATTTCCGCGTTCTGCCCGGCGTGCCGCAGGCCCTGCGCCGCCTCAACGATGCCGGCCTGCGCGTCGTCGTGGTCACCAATCAGCGCGGCATCGCGCGCGGCCTCTACACCATGGCTGACGTCCTCGACATCCACGCGCGCTTTGCCCGCCAGCTGCAATCATCCGCCGCGCGCATCGACGCCTTCTTCATCTGCCCCCACGATGACGGCCAGTGCGACTGCCGCAAACCGCTCCCGGGGCTCTTCACACAGGCCGTCGCGCAGTTTCCCGATATCACCGCCGCAACCAGCGTGATGATCGGCGACTCCCTCTCGGATATTGAGTTTGCGCGCCGCCTCGGCATGGCCGCCATCTTGATCGCGGGCGGCGCCAACCAGCGCGAATCCGGCTCCGGCAAAGCCGCGCTACACGCCGGCCTGCGCTTCCAATCCCTGCCCGAAGCCGTCGACGCCCTGCTCGCGGGCGCCCCTTCCTAGCTTTGCCGGGCTGCGCGATCAATAATTCTTCAGCGCCACAATCGCCTTCAGCACCGTCTCCGGCTGCGGCAGGATCGCGTCTTCCAGCACCGGCTGATACGCCACAAACGTGTCCATCGCCCCGATCCGCCGCACCGGCGCGTCCAGTTCGTCAAACAGCTCGTCGGCGATGCGCGCCGCAATCTCGGCTCCATACCCCCAGCTCAGCATGTCCTCGTGCGCCACGATCACCCGGTTCGTCTTGCGCACTGACGTGGCAATCGCCTCCCAGTCGTACGGGTTCAGCGTGCGCAGATCCAGAATCTCCGTCTCAATGCCATGCTGCCGCTGTGCCGTCTGCGCCGCCTGCAAGGCGCGTGGCACTACCGCGCCATACGTCACCAGCGTGATGTCGCTGCCCGGCCTCACCACCTTCGCCTTCCCAAACGGAATCGCAAACTCCGGCCCCGGGTACGCCGCCCGTCCGTACGTCTCGCGGTAGAGCCGCTTGTGTTCCAGAAACAGCACCGGGTCGTCGCAGCGGATCGCCGTGCGCAGCAATCCATTCGCGTCCAGCGCATTCGACGGAAACGCTACCCGCAACCCCGGTATGTGCGTGAAGATGCTCTCGCCCGATTGCGAGTGATAAATCGCGCCGCCCGTTAGATAACCGCCAATCGGCACGCGAATCACCGCCGGCGATGCCCACTCCCCGTTCGACCGCCAGCGCATCACACTCAACTCATTGTGAATCTGATGCATAGCGGGCCAAATATAATCAAAAAATTGAACTTCTACCACCGGCTTCATCCCGCGCGCCGCGTACCCCACCGCGCGCCCCACAATGTTCGCCTCGGCCAGTGGCGAGTTGAAAACCCGCTCCGATCCAAATTCCTTCTGCAGGCCCGAAGTCAATTTGAAAACTCCGCCTTTTCCCTTCACTTCCGCCAGCGCTCCGTTGCGGCTGGCGTCCGCCACGTCCTCGCCATAAACCACAATCCGCTCGTCGCGCCGCATCTCGTCGCGCAGGCATAGATTGATCAGTTCCGCCATGGTCCGCGCCCCGCCCGCTGCCTTCCCCGCGCCCGATCCGCTCGTCTCCGCCGCCTGCGTCTGCTCCGTGGCAAACGCCGCTCGCGTCGCATCCAGATTCTCCGAATACACGTGCCTGCCGATTCCGCTCGTCGCCGGCAGCGGAGCCTCCAGCGCCCCGTCCGCAGCTTCGGCCGTTTCGCGCTCCAGCACGCGTTCCATCTCGTCCAGCGCCGCGGCCGCAATCACCCCGTCGCCAATCAGTCGCGTCCGCATCCTGGCAATGGGATCGCACAACGCATCCGCCTCGCGCTCCGCCGCGCTGCGGTAAAGCTTGTCATCGTCGCTCAACGAATGCGAGTAGAGCCGCACGCAGTGCCCATGAACCAGCGCCGGCCCTCGCCCCGCCCGGCAATGTGCCGCCGCGCCTTGAAACGCCTGCAGGCTCGCCACCGGATCGTTGCCATCCACCTCGGCAAAATGGAAATTCGGAAAGTTCGCCACCAGCCGCGATATATTTCCTCCCGGCGTGTTCACTTCCACCGGCACGCTGATCGCGTATCCGTTGTCCTCCACGCAGAAAATCACCGGCAGCTTCTGGTTCGACGCCGTATTCAGCGCCTCCCAGAACTCCCCTTGGGAAGTTGACCCCTCCCCCACGCATGCCAGCACCACTTCGTCGCCGTGAAACTCCACGTCATGGAACGCGCGATAATCTCCCTCGGCCTTGGCCGCCGCTTCCGGATGCCGGCTGAAATATCGCCCGGCCTCCGCGCACCCCACCGCGTGCAGCAGCTGCGTTGCCGTCGACGAGGATGTGCTCACAATGTGCAGCGGCCGGCTGCTCCAGTGCGTCGGCATCTGCCGCCCGCCGCTCGCCGGATCGGTCGCCGCGCCTACTGCCTGCAGCAGCATATCGTAGGCCGTCACGCCCAGCGTCAGGCATAAGGCGCGATCGCGATAGTAAGGGAAGAACCAGTCGTATCCGGAACGCAAAGCCAGCGCCGCGCCCACCTGCAACGCCTCATGCCCTGCGCCTGAAACCTGAAAGTAAGTCTTCTGCTGCCGCTTGAGAAGGATCTCGCGATCATCGATCGCCCGCGAGAGAAACATCAGCCGATAGATTTCGACAAGCTGCTGCGCGTTGAGTCCGCTCGCCGCGTCGAAGTTTCCTGGCGCGCGAACGCTGGAAATTGCCAATCCCATTCCGGCCGACCCCCAAACCGATATTGGGCCACTCCCTTAGATGATTGTAGCAACCCCGAAGATCGTTTGACCCTCCCCGCAACTCTTCGCTTGGCAGCTTCTTGAAAACGGGGCAACAGGACCGGGCGCGGCGCTGCTCCAGGCGCAGGTCGAGATGCGGTGCGGCTCGAAGCGCGGGTTCAGGCGCGGCGCGCCCTTGAGCTGGTTGCATCAATGGCTTTGTAACAAGGGCACGGCTGTCGGGGTCCCCACTTGCAGGTCTTCGTCAGTGGGGTCACTTGAGCCGGGCCACGAAAGGCGCATAAACATTGGGGCTTTAGCCCCTGAGGGGTGTTTTCAAAGGAACCATTCTTGCAACCGGCCCTACGGTCCTTGCCGCAGCGGATAAATCACCGTCGGAGACTGAAGCAGATTGGTCCCTGCCCCAATGGCCACGGTCATCCTCTCCTTCACGCTTTTCGCCAGCTTTTCAATCTCCGCAATCTTGCGCAGCTGGCTCCCGCTGAACGATTCCGCACTGGCCGCCGCTACTTCATCGTTCAATTCCTTGGCCAGCTTCAGCAGTTTGTTGGTGTCGGCCACCAGCTCCTTTTGCCGCTCAATATTCAGCGCGCGCCAGCGCCGTTCCTGCATCACCGGATCGAGGCTATCGTCGCTGCCCGTCATAGGCTCCATCGCCGGGTGGTCCATTCCCGGCCGCCCAATACCCTGCCCGCCAATTCCCGCCGATCCTCCACTCGATGCCGGCAGCGACTGCGCTCGCGCCGCAATGCCTGGCCCCCACGCAACCGTCATTGCCAGCACCGCACAAACCACGCAAATGAGATCGCGCGCTCCGCCGCGCCGCACCCTGCGCTCCTCGGCTTTCCCGCCGGCCTTCGCCGCCATCTTCCCCATGGCTTGTCTCAATCCTTCCCGGCGTCGAGCCGCACCTTGTGCGCCAGCTGTTCAATCTCGCCTGCCTTGCGCACCACCGTTACTGAAAGAGTGTCCTTGGTCGTCTTGTCTACCTCGGTCTTCAGCGCGGTCGCCATCTTCAGCAACGCAGCGGCTTGGCTTGCCGCCTCACTGCTCTGCGGGCGGGCCGGCGCATCGCCGGGCCTCGCCTGCAACGCGGTTGGTGTCTCGTGCGCAGTCGGGCTTGCCTGCGCCAGCGCAACTGCCGGCTCGGGAACCGAGGGAACCACGGGAATTGTCGACGTCGTTTGCGGAAGCGTGATGAATACCGGCGCCGGCGGCGATTGCGCTTCCCCGCTCCTCATGGCCGAACCGGCAAGAGCGGCCGCTAAGCAGCTTCCCGCCGCGGCGCAGACCCACCCCACGCGAGCCTTTCGCTGCCTCGCGAAAGTCATCGCCATTCTGTACCGCGCACTGTTCGGCTTCTTTTGCATCGCACCGGAATGCGTTCCACCGCGCATTCCATATCCGACTCAACCTGAGGCTGCTGTTCCGGGTCCCTCGGCATCCTAGAGATGCTGTGGGCGTCTGGGAGCGACGGCCTGCCGCGGCCTGAATCCGCCAACCCTCGTTGAACGCCGTAGCCGTTCCTGCGCCCAGTCTAGACTAGATAGATGAATTTTTGCATGCCTTCCGCGATGGCTTCCGCAGTTTTTTTTCTGGCAATGCGCTGGGGAATCTTCAAAGAGGGCCGCTTCCTCGGCAAGATTCTCGATGAATGGGCCTCCGATTCCCAGGAGTTTATTCATAGCAAGTTGCCGCGCCTCATTGTCATCGCAGCTATTGCATTCATCCTCAATAAGATACTTCAGGTCATTACCAGTCGCATGATTCATGTGGCCGAGCGCCACTCTGCCGGTCCCGGCCGCCTCGCTGAAGTCAAAACGCTGGCCAGTGTCATCCGCGCCACTGGCCTCGCCGTCATCGGCCTCATCGCCGGTCTGCAAATCCTTGACACTCTGGGCGTCGACCTCGCCCCGCTCATCGCCTCTGCCGGCGTGGCCGGCGTCGCCATCGGTCTCGCCGCGCAAAACATCGTCAAGGATATGTTCAACGGCATCCTCTTCCTCGTTGAAGGCCAGTTCAATGTCGGTGACACCGTGCGCCTCGCCGGCCTGTCCGGCACCGTCGAAGCCATGACCTTGCGCAAAACCACCGTGCGCGATGGCGATGGCACCCTCTACGTCATCCCCAACTCGCAGATCACCACCGTCGCCAATCTCAGCGTCGGCTTCTCCGTGGCCACCGTCAATGTCAGCGTCGATTTCTCCGCCGATCCCGACGCCGTCTCCACCCTCCTCGCCCAGATCGCCATCGAAGTGCGCAACGACCCCGCCTTCAAAAATCTCTTCCTCCAGGACCCCCAGGTTCTCGGCGTCGACTCCGTCAAGGGCTCGCAGATGATCTTCCCCGTGGTTTTCAAGACCAAGGCCACCCAGCAGTACGGGCCCATCCGTGAATTTCAGAAGCGCGTGCGCCTGGCCCTCGAAGAACATCACATGCTGCCCGGCGATCCCAACCGCGTCTTCAACACCTTCACCGCCGAAGATCGCGACGACAAGCCCGAAAATCGCGCCGCGCGCAGCGGCACAGAACCCGAAGCCGCCCCGCCCCACGATCCCACCACCATCAAGCCTCAGGAAAGCAACCCCTTCTCCGGCGAAGGATAACCCGCCACCTGGAACTGGTTGCATAAGTGGCTCTGTAACCAGGGCACGGCTGTCGGGGTCCCCACTTGCAGGTCTTCGTCCATGGGGCTCGCTTGAGCCGGGCCACCAAAGGTGCAAAAACATTGGGGCTTTAGTGTGCGTGAGAACTCAAATCGTGCCGAAGTTTTGAAAGGGCACATTCAAAGCGGCCATTGAAAACAAAAGGGTCATTGATTTCTCAATCGGCAGAATGGGCAGGATGGGCCAGGCGGGCACATCTCGAGCACAAATGAGCACGAAATTTGGGCACGGAACGACCGCATTCACAGGCCGAAACTTCCGACTTGACGACGACACAGCCGGAACCGGAGGTTTGCAATGTTCCCCCGCGCGGTGGTCGTTGGCTCTAGGATGGCCACTATGCGGAAGGCAATCTTGTTTGCGGCTATCGTCGGGCTGTCGGCGCGTTGCAGTCCCGGGCAGTATCACCAGCTGCGCGTGGAATCCGCGCGGATTGGTCCGGACCATCGCGTCTATCTGCGTTGGTCGGGGCGGCCGGAGCGGGTGCAAACGCTCGGCGAGAAGCAGTCGGACACACAGGATCTGAGGATCGCGCCCGATCGTTCAGCGGCAGCGTGGTTGGTCGGGCGAACGGATTGGAGCGACGCAAGCTATCCGGAGACATTCGAATTGATGGTGGCGTGGAACGGTAGACCCGCGCGGGGCATCTTTCCTGGCCGAGAGATCAGCGAGTGGAACTTTGTGGACGGTGGCCGGCGGATTGCGTTATGGGACGAAACTGCTCACGGAGGGCGATTTGGCAAAGCGACGCTCTATGACTCACGCACAGGAATGCTGCTTGCGGAATGGAATCCGGACAGCAAGAAAGCGCCGCCCGCGTGGGCGGCACCTTTTCATGCTGAGTGGGAAAACGATAGCTAGTAGTCTCACGCATTGCTCCGGGCGTGTCACCGCCGATGCGGAACATTCGATTTCGAGGAACCCGCACCCACGGCCTTCACGTTCCAAGCATAAAATGAGCACAGACAAACATGGGCATTCCACGTGTCCATGAACTCATCGCTTTTTCGGGCGGCCCTTGTGTCAGGGCACGACTCAAACCATTATTGAAAATATATAAGTTAATGGTTCCACAATAGGCAAGATTGGCACACTAGGCGAGACGCACGGCTCACTTTCACAATCTTTCACAATTTTGGGCATGGGAACGAGACAATCGTCGAAGCAAATCGGGCAGCCGAGCACAATCCAGAACTCAACTCCGGCGTTTTGATAAGTCACATTGGAGGCCCGTACTCCGGCGGTTCCGGAATATTGATCTTCCAAGCCGCAAATTTCCCCCACTCTCGCTTAGTTTCCTGAGCAGAAAGGCGCTTCAGGATGCGCCCGGTTGGGACACTCAGTTCGTATCCGAGTACTTGGCACATGATGCCGCCGTAACGGCTGCTGCATGGCACTTCAGCGAACACGTAAACCGCCGAAGAATCAGTGGACCACCCCAGACCCGACATATTGTAGTATTCAGGATCGTGGGCCATTTTTGCGCACTCCGTCTCATCTCTGTTTGAGGCTTTACAGGGCGGAAAGCTTTTGACCATATCTTGAAAAGCAGTCTCTGTGACGGGCGGGCTCACAACACGATCTGAATCTTCGAACCGATATACATCGGTGAAGAATCCTGCATAGCTGTTTGCGCCGCCATCCACAAAGAAGGAGCGTGAATTCGGCGCCCAGAGCAGTTCATTGGCTCCGTAGCGCAGCCCAACCTCCTGACGATGACCATCGGCGGTGATCACCTGCAGCCCAAATGGACGGTCATATTCGCACATGACTCGCGCAGAGGTGAGGTGGTCTGGAGCTTTTATCGTCTGTCCGCCACGCTGGCAGAGGAATGCGGTAGCATTCTTGGCCCAGATTACCCTGGATTGCGCAGTGCCTCGATCCTGCGCTGCGACGTGGCTTGAGAAAGCCAAACCAACCAGGCCGATACTGAGGCACAGGAAAGAACCATAGACATAGCGCATGGATTTTACTTTACGCCGTTTTTCGATGGCTCCGGGCGAATCACCGCCCATGCGGAAGGTTCAGCGGGCAGAAAGAACGCGTGTTCTTATCTCTCGCGAACATGCGTAGCACAAAATTAGCACAAAAATTTCTGCACCTTCTCGATGCCGCTGAAAACAAGATGCTTGCCGACTGATCTTTGTAACAGGGCACGACTTCAGTCGTGCCGCAAACGCGGCCAGTCAAAGTGGGCCTTAGCCCCTGAGGGATGTTTTTGTCCTGCAATGGCTGGCTCTCGCGCAGACACTTGAGCCCCTCGGGGGATTTCTCTTCGTAACCTCCGGCCATTGATGCAACCATCTCTGGAATCCGGTGGTCGTTGATCGAGTCACTCTCGGCCGGCCCTTGCATAATCCTTCCGAGACTTTGCCCGTTTCTCCTCATGTCGCAGGAATCTTCGTGCCAAACCGCCATTTTCGGATTACATTGCTGATATCCGCGACAAAACCCCGGGCATCGCGGATAAGCGAATCTCATCCCCTGGCGTCATTCAACTCTGCATTAAAAATTGGAGGTCCGTTCTCCATGGTCGCGATCACAGTCAACGGCGTCCGGCGAGAAATCCAGGCCCCGGGCGACACGCCGCTCCTCTACGTCTTGCGCAACGAACTTGAACTGACAGGACCGCAGTTTGGCTGTGGGCTGGCGCAATGCGGCGCATGCTCGGTGCTTGTCGCCGGCAAGGAAGTGCGCTCCTGCGTCGTGGCCGTTTCTGACGTAGATGGCCAGGAAATCACCACCCTCGAAGGCTTGCCTGCGCGTTGGGCTCGGCAAAAAGGGCTCTCCCCCGATGAGGCGAAGATCACGCTGCATCCGGTGCAGCAGGCCTGGATTGCCCAGCAGACCCCGCAATGCGGATTCTGCCAGAACGGAATGATGATCAAGGCTACCGAGCTGCTCGAAAGCAATCCCAACCCCTCGCTCGATCAGATCAAAGCGGCCTACTCCACCTCCGGAGTTTCGCCGAACCTCTGCCGCTGCGGAACCTATTACGCCATCATCGATGCCGTCCAGCAGGCAGCCGTCATCATGGCAAAGGGGAGGTAGCCAATGGCCACGCAAAACCAGGAATCCATCAATGTCTTCGGCGCTACGCTCACCCGCCGCCAGTTCGTTAAATCCGGCGGCATGCTCGCCGTCGGCATCAGCGTCGTCGGCGCGGCATCTCTCCGCGGCGGCGCGCAGAAGGTTGCCGTTGCCGCCAACTCGCTCGACCCCTCGCTGCTCACCTCCTGGCTCGAGATTCATCCCGACAATACCGTAACCATTCGCACCGGAAAGAACGACTTTGGCCAGGGATCGGTCTACACCGCTTACCGGCAGATTGTGGCCGAAGAGCTGAGCATGCCCTTCGAGGCCATCACCACCGTGATCGCTGGATCCACCGATCAGACTCCCGACGGCGGCGGCTCCTTCGGCTTCCTCGTCGATGGCACTCCCAACTTGCGCAAGGTCGCGGCCTATACTCGTCTGGCGCTGCTTGACCTCGCCGCGCAGAAACTGGGCGCGGATAAAGACAAACTCACCGTTGCCAATGGCGTGGTCTCCGGTGCAGGCCAAAGCATTGCCTACGGCGAACTCGTCAAAGGTCAACAGTTGAACCTGACCATCCCCGTCTCGGGAGACCTGACCAGCATCTTTGGCCTCACCGTTGAAGGCAATCCTCCCATGAAGCCGGTCGCCGAATACACCGTGATTGGCAAGTCGTTCCCCAGTTCCGCCATTCACCAGAAGGTGACGGCCAACGCCGCTTGGGCAACCGATGTGCGTTTGCCGGCAATGCTGCACGCCCGCGTGGTGCATCCCAAAACCCTCGGCTCGACGCTGATTTCCGCCGGCCGCCCCGACCAGACGAAATACCCGCATGCACAGGTCGTCGTGAAGGGAAATCTTGTGGGGGTCCTGGCTCCCACGGAATGGGAGGCGATCCTCGCCGCGCAGCAGGTGGCAGACGACACCCGGTGGACGGAATGGAAGGGACTGCCGGCTGTGGCCAAGCTGCACCAGTGTTTGCGCGACGAGTGCGACTGGAAATCGACGCCGGTGACGAAGAGCGATGCAACCAGGGGCGATGCCGCCGCGGCGCTGGCCTCGGCCGCCAAAAAGCTCTCGGCCACCTATCAGCTCCCCTACATGAAGCACGCCCCCATCGGTCCCACCATGGCCGTGGGCGACGTGCAGCCCGACGGCATGGTCCACATCCACACCCACAATCAGAATCCGCAGTCCCTGCGCGGGCAGATTGCCAAAATGCTCGGCATCACCATCGATAAGGTGGTCGTGCACATCTACGCCGGGCCCGGACACTACGGAAGGTCGAACGGCGGAAACGCCGGGGCCGAAGACGAGGCTGTGCTTCTGTCACAGGCCGTGGGCAAGCCGGTGCGCGTGCAGTGGATGCGCGCCGACGATATGCAATGGTCCACACAATCGCCGGCGGCCTATTCCGACGTCGAGCTGGCCGTCGACGGCCAGGGCAGGCTTGCTGCCTACCAGATCGACCACTACATGCCGGCCATGCAGGACGACCGGCCCCTGGGCGCCATTCTCGCCGGACTGCCGACCATGTCCGCGCCGGATGTGCACAGCGGCATGATCACCTCAACCGCCAACGGCATCTCCGATGATTGGCTGTATGCCCAGGCTGCGAACGTCACGGAGCGCGGCCATGGCACCTTCCAGGTAGGACAGAAGGCGTCGCCGATTGCCGTGGGCCTGCGCGACCACAGCATGCGCACGCCCGGGCAGTTTCAGCAGAATTTCCCGCGCGAGCTGGCCATCAGTGAAGCCGCGGCCCTGGCCGGCGTGGATGCAATCCAGTTCCGCATCGACAACCTCAAAGCGGAGCGGGCCATCGGCGTCATGAACGCGGTGCGCGATGCCTCGGGCTGGGATACCCGGCCCTCGCCGCGAACCGGCGCCACGGCCACGGGCGCTGATCTCGTGCGCGGCCGCGGCGTCTCTCTCATGCTCCGCGAAGGAACCTACTGGGCGTGCGCCTGCCACATCGCCGTCACCCCTTCAACCGGCGCCATCAAGGTGGAAAAGTGCACCGTGGCAGTCGATCCCGGAATCGTCGTCAATCCGGCCCAGCTCAAACGCCAGGTGCAGGGCGGCGCCGTCATGGGAATCAGCATCGCTCTCCTTGAAGAAGTAACCACCGACGAAAGCGGCATCACCCAGGACGACTGGAACAGCTATCCCATCCTGACCATGGCCGACATCCCGGAAATCAAGATCGAGTTGATCCACAATCCCAAGGTCGGCACATACGGCGGCGGTTCTGAGGCGGCCAATGCGCTCGCCGCGCCCGCCATTGCCGCCGCCTTCCACGACGCAACCGGAAAAGTGATTCGCAGGCTTCCCATGAAACCCGCTTACGCCCTCGACGTTCTGAAGGCGTAACCGGCCGCGTCCATCGGGCGCTTCGTGCGCCAAACCAATAACCGTTCGAATCTCGGCCCTCGCCCCGCTGCACCGGCGATCGTCACCCGCTCATCGCCTTCACCAGCCCCTCCGCATCCGTCACCGGCGGCAGGCACGTCCGCCCGCGGCAAACCAGCGCCCACGCCGTCGCCCCCTCCGGCCGCGGCGCCTGCAAAACCGTCGCCTCCAGCTCCTCGGGAATCCCGCCCGCCACCAGCCGCTCCGGCGCAATCCGCATCACCGTCTTGTTCACTCTGAATCCCGCCACCGCCGTCGCCTCCAGCCGTCCAGCCTCCGCTCCCGAGCCGGTAATGACCACTTGCACCGGATCGCTCAACAATCGCTCCGCCGCCAGCCCGTAACTCCCCGCATACAATCCGAAGTGCTCCACAATTCCCGCAAAACAATCCAGCGTATCCTTGGCAATCTTCCCGTATTGCCGGTTTCCGCTCAGCCCCTCCAGCCGCAACAGCGCCGCCGCTGCCGTCGAGTTTCCCGCCGGCGTCGGCGTGTCCTGCAGTGGCTTGCGTCGCGCTGCCAGCGCGCCGATCGCTCCGCCGCCGTCCCCCACCGCAGTGTCGTAAAACCCTCCGCCCGTCCTGTCGGCAAATCGCTCCACCATCGCATCGGCCAGCTTCTCCGCCGCGCGATAATACTTCATCTCTCCGCTGGCCAGCCAGCCATCGATGCACGCGTGCACCGTGAGCGCGTAATCGTCCAGCGTTCCCGGAGCCTGTTCCGCCGGCGCAATCCCCTCTGGATACGCGATCACATGCCTCAGGCCATTGCCGGCGTCCCATGCCTCGCCCAGCAGCCGGTCCAGCGTGCGCAGCGCAAACTCCCGAGGTCCATCCAGCCGCAGCACCCGCGCCGCTTCCAGATACGCCGTTACCGCCATCGCATTCCACCCGGCGTAAAGCGTTCGATCGATAAACGGCGTGGGCCGCTTCATCCTCCTCTCCAGCAGCTTGGCTCTGATTCGATCGCGCCACGCGCGCAACCGCTCCTCCCCCACGCCCTCCTGCGCCGCCATCTCTTTGAGCGTCTCCTTCACATGCAGCACGTTCTTCGCGGGATTGTGGTGCATATCGCCCACTTCCCTTATCTCCCAATGCTTCTCCGCAAAGGCAAACTCCGCCTCGTCCAAAGCCGCCCGCGCCTCATCCCGCGTCCACGTGAAATAATCGCCGTCGTCGTCCAGTCCCACGTCGGCATCCTGCGACGCATAAAATCCGCCGCGTTCCCGCTCCGTCATCGTCCCGTCCAGCCAGCCGATGATCTCTCGCGCCGTCTGGCGAAAATCCTCGCGCACAAAACTCTGGTAGCCGTGCACGTAATTCCGCAGCAGTTCCGTGTTGTCGTACAGCATCTTCTCGAAGTGCGGCACGCCCCAGTGCTCATCCACGCTGTAGCGGTGGAATCCGCCCGCAAGCTGGTCGTACACCCCGCCCCGCGCCATCTTCTCCAGCGTCACCGTGAATGCCTCGCGCGCCCGCTCGTCGTCCCGCGCCATCGCCGCCTCCAGCAGCAGGTCCAGCGCCGCCGGGTGCGGAAACTTGGGCTGTGATCCAAACCCGCCGTTGTACGCATCGAATTGCGACACGATCGATCCCACGATCTTCTCAACCAGCGCTGCATTCAGTGCGCCGTTGCGTCCTGAAAAACTTTCGTTGTGCTCGATGGCCGCCATCACGCTGCCCGCCGTCTCCAGCGCCTCGTCGCGCCGCTCCCGCCACACCTGCGACATCGCCGTCAGCACCCGCCCGATCCCCGGCCGGCCGTAACGATCGTCCCGCGGAATATACGTCCCGCCAAAGTACGGCCTGCCATCCGGCGTCAGAAACGCCGTCAGCGGCCACCCTCCCTGCCCGCTGATCGCCGACACCGCCGCCTGGTAGCGCGCGTCCACGTCGGGTCTCTCATCCCGGTCCACCTTCACCGCGATAAACCGCTCGTTGATCAGCGCGGCCACCTCCGCATCCTCGTACGACTCGCGATCCATCACGTGGCACCAGTGGCACCACACCGCGCCAATATCCAGCAACACCGGCTTGTCTTCCGCCCTGGCGCGCGCAAACGCCGCCTCGCCCCACGGCTGCCAGTGCACCGGCTGGTGCCGCGCCGACCGCAGATACGACGATGCCGTGTTCTCCAGTTGATTGCTCGCGCCCGCCGTCGCCCGATCCGCCTCATCCATGTGGTGAGAATACACGCGCTGCGCACTCCATCACCACGGCGCCGCCATTCGCATCCGTCACCTGGGCTCGCCAGCGCGACCCAAGGATCCGCGGTTGACTTTCGCCGAAGAACCGCGGCCTCCATTCGCGCTCACATAAGGCGCCGCCGCCCTCCACAAAATCCGGGCCCGACGGCTGCGCACCCAGGCCGCCACTTCCCAATTGCCGGCCAACCGGCCGCAACTTAACGGCAATCGCATTTGGATCGTCAGCGAGCAGCGCGGGCGAAATCAGGACCATGCTCCTTAAGGCGTATCATTACAATTTCTGCAACTCTGGATGCGAAGGATGGATGAAACTCCAGAAAGGCCTAAAATTGAATCCCCGCTGGCAGCCTATCAGCGTTTATTAGCCCAGACTCGGGATCAACTGGCTTATCAGGAGAAATGGGACAGGCGCCTCGGATACGCCAAGCTTGCTACTGCACTTCTGCTGGTAGCGCTCATCATCCGTTTTGTGTATGAGCTCCACGGGAGTTGGCTGTTGCTCATACCCGTGACCGCCTTTGTTGCGCTCGCGATTGCGCACGAAAAAGTGTTGACGCGGATACAAGAATTCAAAGCGTTGATCACTTATTTCGATCGTGGATTGGCACGGCTCGAAGACCGCTGGGCAGGAAAGGGCGAACGCGGCGAGCGCTTTATGGATCCCGCTCATCCCTACGCCCGAGACCTGGATGTGTTTGGAACGGGCTCGATCTTCGAACTGCTTTGCACCTTCCGTACGCGCGCGGGAGAAGAGACGCTCGCCCGTTGGCTGTTGGAGCCGGCGCCATCGGATGAGATACACGCCCGTCAGAACGCGGCGCAAGAGTTGAGGTCGCGTACAAGATTCCGCGAGAAGTTGTTCACCGCTGGAGACAAGGTTCGCCTTGGTCTTCATCCGGATTCCCTCTCAGCTTGGGGAGAAGGGAAACCTTGGGTTGCCCCGCTGTGGCTGTCGGCGCTCACGGCTACACTCGCAGTCCTGTGGGTCGCTTCCCTCGTCTACGGAATTCTGCACGATTCCTACTCGCTCCTGGTGCTGCTCTCGGCGACAAATCTGATTGTGGACCGGCTCCTAATGAAACGGCTATCAACATCCGCCGAAGCTGTGGAAGCGGCTACCGGCGACCTCGATCTGCTTGTGGAGATCCTGCGGATCCTCGAACAGGAACAATTCAAGTCGCTCCGGCTCGTAGATCTCCAGGCTGCGCTCAAAGCTGGCGGAATTCTTCCTTCGGCCGCGGTAAAGAGGCTGGACCGGATTGTGAATTATCTCGCGCAAAGAAAAAACAAGTTTCTCCGCTGGTTTGGCTTGGACCGTTTCCCCCTCTACACTGTCCAGTGCATGTTCAGGGCCGAAACTTGGCGGAGACAATTCGGTCCGGCAATCCGTGGCTGGCTTGCTGCCGTTGGGGAGATGGAGGTGCTCGCCGCGCTCTCCGGCTACGCATATGAGCATCCCGGCGATGCGTGGCCTGAGATTGACGATGACATACCAGGTTTCGAAGCGGAATCATTCGCGCATCCTCTCCTGCCCGAAAGCAGAGCTGTCCGGAACGATCTGAAGCTGGGCGATGGCCTGCAACTGATCGTCCTCAGCGGGCCCAATATGTCGGGGAAGAGCACATTCATCCGGGGGATTGGGCTCAACGCCATTCTGGCGCAGTGCGGTGCACCAGTACGAGCAAAACGGCTGCGCATGTCGCGGCTCGCGGTTGGCGCTTCGATCTGCATCCTCGATTCCCTGCAGGGAGGAGTCTCCCGCTTCTATGCGGAGATCAAGCGTCTGAAGTTGATCTCGGACTTGACGCAAGGCGCGATCCCTGTACTGTTCCTGCTGGATGAGCTGCTCTCAGGAACCAACTCGCATGATCGGCTCCTGGGAACACAAATGTTGCTTAACGATCTGGTGCGGCGTGGGGCTATGGGCATGATCACAACCCACGATTTAGCGCTCACGCACATCCCGGAGA
>Ga0335074_10003768_pt1 | contig 20808 bp, 14 predicted proteins | sample Lox_Sample_23_FD_206715 | JGI IMG/M metagenome (GOLD analysis project Ga0335074, IMG submission 206715) | Soil microbial communities from Loxahatchee National Wildlife Refuge, Florida, United States - Lox_Sample_2.3 | ecosystem: Environmental > Terrestrial > Soil > Wetlands | place: USA... | reverse complement strand
CGTGCCGCAGCGGCCCTTGAAGCCGCCGTCGGGCGCCTCGTCGCCCGCTCGCGAATATCCGCCGTTCCCGCGCGAGGAGCCGGGCCAGAAGACCCGGTTCTGGCTCGAGGTGTTCGGGTGGACGCTCAGGTGGGCGTGGCTCTCGTTCAAGCGCGTCCCGAAGACCGTCAGAGTCCTGCTCTACATTTGGGTCGCGATTGCGCTGCTCGCCCAGTGGAACTCACGGGGTGAGCATCGGAAGGATAGCTCCGCGGCGCAGGATACCTCCGCGGCGCAGGACATCTCCGCGGCGGATGCCCAGAAACTCAAGGCGATCTCGGATGCCTATCAGGGAGGGGCGAGCAAGCCCGATGCAGAGAACCTCGCGCTTCAGATCACGCGCGAGTTCGCGAACGTCGCGGATCAGGCCGTGTCGGCGCACACCGAAATCCTCGCGATTCCATTCAGTGCCCCGGCGGGCAATGCGGCCGCCGCCAAGCTCGCGGACGCCACCTTTGCACAGGTGTACGGAAGGATCGCGATCTCGCATCACGGTCACGTGGGCTTGACGAGCGCGGTGCCTGCCACCCTCGATGCCGCAAAGGCGGTCGAGCAGGGCCGTGCCCATCACGCGCACTACGTGCTCTACGGCTCGGTCGATCCGTCGGCGGCAGAGAAGTTGTCCGTATCGATCGTTGGCGTGCCGGATGGGGATGTGGAGTGGTCGAAGTCGTATCCGCTCGCGGGCGCCGAGCCTGCGGCGGTTGCTGCGGAGGTCGCGTCCGAGCTCTCGAAGCTCGAAGACGACTGAACGAGCGACTAGCCCGGCTCGGGCGCCGAGGGCACCTCCACTGCGATCGCCCGCCGCGGCTGAAGCAGCGCGCCGAGCAGGCCCCCGCAGGCCGTGAGCAGCGCGCCGAGCCAGAAGGCGAGATGGTAGCCCCCATCCAGGGCCGCGAGCGGCCCGAGGCCCGCACGTCCGAGCACGCCCGTTCGCACGTCCGCCAGACTCGCGAGCGCCGCCAGACCGAGCGCTCCGCCCATCATGAACGAGGTATTCACGACGCCCGATGCGAGGCCGGATTCGTCACTCTCCACGCCGCCCATCGCGATGAGCAGCAGCGGATTGAACGCCATTCCGATGCCGAGCCCGAGCAGCACCATTCCCGGCAACACATCCACGGCGAAACTGCCGCCGAGCGGGGCGCGCGCGAAAAGCGCGAGTCCGAGAGCGCTCAGCAGTAACCCGATCGCCAGTGGCCAGCGGGTCCCGAAGCGCGTGACCATCGTGGCCGAAAGCCCTGCGGAGAAGACGGCCATGATCACGTCGGCGGGCAGGAAGGCGAGCCCCACCCCGAGAGGCTCGTAGCGCAGCACGTGCTGCAGATAGAGCGCGCTCGTCACGAACCAGGCCCAGATCCCCGCGGCCCACAGAATCGCGATGACGTTGGCGGTGGCGACCGGGCGCAGCCGAAAAAGCCGCAGCGGTATCAAAGGCTGCGGCCTGCGCGCCTCGATCACGAGGAACGCCACGAACACGACCGCCGCGAGTCCCAAGAGGCCTGCCGTACGCGCGGACTCCCACCCGGCTTCGTTCGCATTCACGAGCGAGTACACGGCCAGCATGAGTGCGATCGTGATCGTCACGGCGCCCGCGATGTCGAGCCGCTGGCGCGAGGTGGGGACGCGGTCCTTGGGCAGGAGCTGCCTGCAGAGCACGTACACGGCGACTCCGATCGGAAGATTGACGAGAAAGATCGAGTGCCAGCCGAGCGTCTGGGTCAGAGATCCTCCCAGCAACTCGGCGATCGCGCCCCCGGCCGAGCAGACGAAGCCGTAGACGCCCATCGCCATGGCTCGCTCTGCCTGCTCCGTGAACAGATTCATGATCAGGGAGAGCGAGACGGCCGAGACGACCGCACCGCCGAGGCCTTGCACTGCGCGCGCGGCGATGAGCTCGGGCTGCGTGAGCGCGAGCCCACAGGCGAGCGATGCGCACGTGAAAACGGCAAGGCCGCCGAGGAACAGTCGCCGCGGTCCGTAGAGATCTCCGAGGCGGCCCCCGAGGAGCAGGAAGCCGCCGTAGGTGAGGAGATAGGCGTTCAAGACCCACGTAAGGCCGGTGTGCGAGAAATGCAGATCCGACTGGATCGTCGGCAGCGCAACCGTCACGATCGTCGTGTCGAGGACGATCATGAGCACGCCGAGGCTCAGCACGTAGAGCGCCAGCAGAGGTTTGCGGCTCCCAAGATCTTCGGGCATGCAACTGCGGCGGCATCCGCCGATCCAACCAGGGGAAGCACCTATAATAGGACGAAATGACTCGATAGCCTCAATGCGCGGATAACCTCACCTTGACCCGCCGAAGCCGCCTTGCGATGAGATCCCTTCTCCCGCGCAGGTCCCCGAGCGCTCAGCGCTCCGCGCCGCCGGGACGCGGCAGCGCATTCGATCCGATCTGGAGCGTCATCTGCGAGATTCCCCGCGGATGTGCGACGACCTACGGTAGCGTTGCCCGGGCCGCAGGTCTTCCGGGGCGCGCACGGCTCGTCGGACGTGCGCTCAAAGTCGCGCCTGATGCGCTCGATCTTCCCTGGCATCGCGTGGTCGGCGCGCAGGGCCGCCTCGCCTTTCCCCCGGGGTCCGTCCAGTTCCGCGAGCAGCTGCGGCGGCTGCGCGCCGAGGGTGTGCGCGTGGAAAACGGCCGGGTGGCTCGGGAGGCTCTCGAGCTCTTCGATTGAAAACCCTCCTCGTCGTCTATCACACCCGCACCGGCGGGGCGCTGCAGATGGCGCACGCCGCCGCGGCCGGTGCACGCCGTGAGCCCTCGGTCGCGGTGCGGCTCGAGTCTGCGAGCGTCACCCGCCCGGACGAGCTGCGTGAGGCGAGCGCCTACCTCTTCGTCTGTCCCGAAAATCTCGCCGCAATGTCCGGCGCGATGAAGGATTTCTTCGATCGTTGCTACTACGCCGTACTCGACCAGCTCCTCGGGCGCCCCTACGCGACTCTCATCTGTGCCGGCAGCGATGGCAGCAACGCCGCGCGGCAGATCGAGCGGATTGCGACGGGCTGGCGCTTGAAAGCCATCGCACCGCCGCTCATCGTCTGCACCCGAGCGCAGACTCCGGAGGAGATCCTCGCGCCGAAGCACATCGGCACCGAAGACCTCGCGCGCTGTGAGGAGCTCGGCGCCACGCTTGCCGCTGGACTCGCCTTCGACATCTATTGACGGCTCCGGGGCGGCGATTGCGGGACGAGCGGCCCGGATGCGTCTTGCGAATGCCGCCGCGCGGGCGACCCTGAGACCCCGGGAGGAGCTCCGGCGAGCGCGCGCTCGAGCGCCTCCATGTCGGCGGGCTTGACCAGGTGGTCATCGAAGCCTGCGGCACGCGCCTGCAGTCGATCCTCGAGCTGGCCGTAACCGGTCAGTGCGACGAGCCGCAAGCCCTCGGGGGCGAGCGTCCGCAGCCGCCGGGCCAGCTCGTAGCCGCTCATGCCGGGCAGTCCGATATCGAGCAGCGCGACATCGGGCCGAAATGACTCGACGCACACGAGCGCCTCTGGAGCGCCGTAAGCGACCTGAGTCTCGTGTCCGACGCAGCCCAACAGCATGGCGAGAGAGTTCGCTGCATCCGCATTGTCATCGACGATCAGCACGCGCCGCCGCGGCGCGGCGATCGGTTCGGCACCTCGGCTTGCCGGCTCGGGCCGCGCGATGCGCGGCAGTCGAATCTGGAAAGCCGAGCCCTGCCCAAGGCCCTCGCTGCGTGCCGTCACGGTCCCGTCATGCATTTCAATGAGCCGCCTGACGACGGACAGTCCGATTCCCAAGCCACCCTGCGCGCGGTCGAGCGTGCGATCGGCCTGCACGAACAGATCGAAGACGCGCGGGAGCAGCTCCGCAGCGATGCCGGCGCCGGTATCCGACACCTCGATCAGCGCGCAGGACTCCTCCGCGCGCGTTTCGATGCGGATCTGACCCCGCGGATCGGTGTACTTGATGGCGTTCATCAGCAGATTGACGACACACTGCACCAGGCGCGCAAAATCCCCATTCACGTAGAGGTGCTCGTGGCCGCCGATCAGCGAGACTCGATGCTGCTTGCGACGCAGCTCGGACTCCGTGGTCTCGACGGCCTGTGTGACGACGCTCGTCAGATCGACGGGGGCACGCTGGAGCGCAATCCGGCCCTGGGTGATCCGCCCCACGTCGAGCAGGTCGTCCACGAGCCGAGTCAGCTGGGCGGCCTGACGCTTGATCATGTCCACCGCGATCCGGGCTTGCGTCTCCTCCGTGACGGTGTGCGCGAGCAGCTCGCTTGCGGTGCTGATGGGCGAGAGCGGATTGCGGAGCTCGTGGCCGAGCAGCGCGAGAAACTCCGTCTTGCGCTGATCTGCTTGCCGGAGCGCCTCCTCGCTCGCGCGCAGCTTGCGATTGCTCTCGCGCAGATCCTCCTCGGCGTGCTTGCGCTCGGTCACATCGCTCGCGGCGCCGAACCACTCGATGACGTTGCCGGCTCCATCCTTGAGAGGGACCGCGCGCGAGACCGTCCAGCCCACGGTGCCATCCAGCCGACGGATGCGATGCTCGAGCTCGAAGGCGCTCTTGGTGAGGATGGCGCGCCGGATGCTCGCCATCACCCCGGGATGATCTTCCGCGGGGATGTACTTCTCCATCCAGGACCGGCTCGGGTCTTCGGTATCCGCGATGAAATTGCGGCCGTGCAGCTGGCGCATCTCGCTCCAGTCGGCACTCATGCGGTAGATCACATCGGATGTCGCACCGATGAATGCCCTGAACCGCTCCTCGTTCTCGCGTCGCATCCTCGTCAGCTCGAGGAGCGCGCCGACCCGCGCGAGCAGCTCCCGCGCGGAGAACGGCTTGACGAGGTAGTCGTCCGCGCCGGCATCGAGTCCCTCGACGCGGGCCTCTTCGCCGGCGCGCGCCGACAGGAGTATCACGGGTATCTCCCGCAGTGCCTCGTCGGCGCGCAACCCCTTGAGGAGCGCGATGCCGTCGATGCCGGGCATCATGATGTCGGAAAGGATGAGGGCTGGCGGCTCGCGCCGGGCCGCGGCGAGAGCCTGCTCCCCACTCGCCACGGCCTCCACGGCATAGGTCGGGGACAGCAGATCGCGCAGATAGGCGCGCATGTCCGCATTGTCGTCCGCAAGGACGATGCGTGCGCCCGAGGTGCGCGCAAAGAGCGGTCGCGAGGCGGGCGTTTCCGCAAGGGTCGCAACCCCCGTCGTGCTCTCACCGGTGTCGTAAGATCCCCAGCGCAGGGCCTCCTGCACGAACACCTGCGCAGCCACGGCGGTCGAGCTCAACGCCCGCGGACCCTTGATGCGCTCGGTGGGCAGGTGGGCGGCGCCAAGCGGAAGATGCACCTCGAAGGTCGTCCCTTCCCCGAGCGCACTCGTCGCGCGGATGCTGCCGCCATGCAGTTTGACGAGCTCCTGGACCAGGGCGAGACCGATCCCCGAGCCCTCCTGGGTGCGCCCGGCAGTGCCCTCCACGCGGTGGAAACGCTCGAACAGCCGCGGCAGCTCGGGCGCGGGGACGCCAACGCCCGTATCGGCAACCTCGAGCACCGCTTCGGCCGCCTTGCGCCGCAGTCGAACGCTCACGCTTCCCTCGAACGTGAACTTGAAGGCGTTCGAGAGCAGGTTGAGCAGTACCTTCTCGTACATCTCTCGATCGACGAAAGCCGGCTCGCCGAGCGCTTCGCACTCGACCCGGAAGGTAAGACCCGCGCGCTCGATGGCCGAGCGGAAGGTGCTCGCGAGATCGCTCGTGAGCAGCGCGAGGTCGGTCGGCTCGTAGCTCGCCTGCACGCGCCCTGCCTCGATGCGCGCGAAATCGAGCAGGCTGTTGACGAGCTTCAGCAGGCGCAGGGCGTTGCGATGCGCAAGCTCGAGTTGGCCGCGGATACTCGCGGGTGTTTGTGGATGGGTACTCGCCTCCTGCACCGGCCCGAGCATGAGGGTGAGGGGCGTGCGGAACTCGTGGCTGACGTTCGAGAAGAACGTCGTCTTGGCGCGGTCGATCTCGGCGAGTGCCTCGGCGCGCTTGCGCTCCTCATCGTACGCCCGGGCGTTGGCGATGGCGGCCGCAATCTGTGCCGCGACCAGCTCGAAAAAACTGCAATACTGATCGTCGAGCCGCAGGCGTGAGCTCACGCCCGCAACCAGGAGACCCGCGAGCTGATGCGGCGTATTCGAGCGGATCGGGACGATCACTGCACATGCGGGCGGATCCGGCCAGGGGCCGGGTGGCAGCTCCGAGGCACGCCCACCCAGGTCGTCGACCGTCACGATCGCCTCACGGCGCACCGCCGCGGCGAGCGACCAGACATCGGACGCCTTGTTGCCATCGAGCTCGACGAGCCGTGGACAAAGTGCTGCCTGCGGCTCCGGAGCAGTCGCCGCGACGAGGCGCGCCACGCGGCCGCCGTGCTCGAGAAGATAGAGCAGCGCGAAGGGAACGTCCCGCGGGGTACGTCCGAGCTGCTCCGCCACGAGGCGACAGGCCTCCTCCGGCGATTTCGCCTCCGTCGTGCGCGCGCCAAGGTCGCGCAGCGCGGCGATCCGCCGCTCGCCGATCACCTTCTCCGTGGTCTCGTGGACGGTCGCGAGCACGCCTCCGATCCGGCGCGGTGCGGTCTCGTCCGGGACCGGGCTGTAAGCCACCGTGAAATGCGCTTCCTCGGTGAACTCATGTCGCCGCAGCTCGAGGTCGAGATCCTCCATCCACGTCGCGGGACCGCCGTGGAACGGCGTATCGATGAGGGGCCGCAGAATGTGCCAGATCTCCGACCAGCACTCGCTCACCGGCTGTCCGAGGGCCCGCGGGTGCTTGCTCCCGAGGATGGGGCGGTACGCGTCGTTGTAGATCGAGATGTACTGCGGTCCCCACCAAAGAAGGAGCGGGAAGCGATTGGCGAGCAGAAAGCTCACCATCATCCTCAAGCTCGGGGACCACCCACCACCCGGACCCAACGGCGTTTGCGACCAGTCGAAGGTACCGACGAGGTCGGCCATCTCGCCGCGGCCGGGAGGGAGCTCGAGCGCCCCCCGTGCAGGACCGGAGGCCTCGGGCAGAGGGATGGCTTGCAGAGGTTCAGAGTGGCCCGTCGTCGAGGACATCGTCTTGCATCGTCGTTCATGGACCGCGATGACTGGCCGCGGCGGATCTGCCTCGGCTGCGCCCTATCCCCGTTCCCGTGGACCCACCGAAGGCTGAGTGCAGGCAGTAGCAATGGACGTGCCCGCGGCGCGGCGATGTGCGCAGCAAGGAGTATTGCGGATGCGAGGGACCCGCCGGCCGGTTGCGGCGAGCGGAGTCCCTCGCGCATCGGCGTTGCGCGTAGCCTTGCGTCTTGGACGGTCTCAGGCCTTGAGCTGCAGGCCCCCGAGTGCCGGATCCGAGAAGCTGTCCCTGCCTGTCTCGACGTGGCCCGCGAGGCGGTAGCTGAACGTCGGGTCCTGTGCGACGGTGACGCTCAGGTCGTACCAGCCGAAGAAGGTGTCCCGCGACCAGCTGTCCTCGAAGCTCTGACCCGGCTCGAGCATCCGAGTGGTCAGGTTGCCGCTGTACGCATCGAGCACGCTGACGGTCGCCTTCGCCGTGCCCACGTTGGTGATGGCCAAGCCGATCGAGCCGTAGCCATTGGTGTCGTACCACTCGCGCACCTCGAGCGCCGCGGCGCCGACACCCGTGCTGCCCTTGAAGTAACGCGTGAACCCGTTGGGCGCGTAGACCGACAGGTCATAGGAGCCGTCCACCGTCCACGTTCCGGACAGGCTCTTGCGCGGCTCGACCGTATAGGCGCGCACGTTGTCCGCGGGATTGCCCGAGCGCACCTGGAATACAGCGCCCATCGACCCCGTGTTGAGGAAGTCGATCGTGAACGTGCCGCCAGCCAGACTCACGCTGCCATACGCGTTGAGCTCGTAAGGCGCTGCGCGCGAGGGGCGCACGCCCCTCTCCTGCGCCGGTGGTCCGACCGTCACATCGCTCTGCGTCGGCACGAAGGTGTTGACGTTGCCGCCTGCGAGCTCGTTCACGGAGGGGAGGAAGGCAGTCGTCGGGGGTAGCTCGACGGGGCCGTCATTCGGGTTCGTGAAGTTGAACGCGCTGGTGAGGTCACCCGCCACGGCCCGGCGCCACGGGGAGATGTTCGGCTCGAATACTCCGAAGCGCTTCTCGATGAACTGGATCACCGAGGTGTGATCGAACACCTGCGAGACGACGTAGCCACCCTTGCTCCAGGGGGAGATCGCGAGAAACCCCACGCGACAGTTGAGGCCGATCGGGCCGGCGGGCGTCGCCGTGGTGACGATCTCGTTGTGAAAATCGACGGTGGAGGCGCCGAACGCCGCGGAGGGTGGCGCGAACGGCGGCGGCATGTGGTCGAAGCTCCCGTCCGCCTCGTCGTAGTTGACGATCAGGACGGTCTTGCTGAACACCTCGGGATTCGCGACCAGGATGTCGAGCACCTGGGAGATGTACCAGGCGCCGTAGTCCACCGGGTAATCGGGGTGCTCGGTGTAGCCCGCCGGCCCGATGAACCAGGAGACCTGCGGCAACGTGCCGTTCTGCACGTCACTGCGGAACTGGGCGAAGAGCTGCTCCTGCCACGCGAGCCAGTCCGCCGCGGGCGCGTCGTTCGCGGGAATGCTGTTGATGATCCCGGTTCCGGTGCAGGCGTTGTCGTACAGCGGCGATCCGGGCGGGGAGTTCGCGTACTGATTGAAATAGAGCACCGGGTTGTCGGTGTAGTTGCCGGCGAAGGAGTTGGAGGTGCCGTCGCCGAAATCGGGATTGAACGTCGAGCCTGCGAGATCCTGGTACACCTTCCACGTGATGCCCGCCGCCTGGAGCCGCTCCGGGAACGTGGGGAAGGTCCAGTAGGCGTTGTTCGGGCTCAAGCCGTTGCCCGTCATCGGCCCTGCACCGAGCCCGTCGGTGCCGCCGCTGCCGAGGTTGTCGAGGTTGCCGACGCAGCCCGCAAAGAGGTAGGTGCGGTTCGGATTCGTGGGCCCCATGATCGCCGAGTGGTAGTCATCGCCAATCGTGAAGGCATCCGCGAGCGCGTAGTGGTAGGGGATATCCTCGCGTGTGAGGTAAGACATCACCGTCGGGCTGTTCACCATCGGCCAGTGATCATGCTGGCCCTGATTCCAGCACAAATGGGTGTTCTCCCAGCCGTGGTTGGTGCCTGGAAAGTAGGTGAGGCCGAGCGTCTCGAGGCCCGGGCTCACGCTTTCGGGGTTCACGTGAAACGGCGGAATGACGTACGCGCCATTGGCCGGCCCACCGAGACTGCCGGAATTCGGCGGCACGCCGTATCCGGCCGCGACGTTCTGAGCGCCCGCAGGCTGCAGGAATACCGAGGCCGGCGTGGTGCCCGTCCCGCTCGCAAGCGGCAGGTGAATCTTCACGGCGCGCGGGTCGGAGTACCCGCGCACGCCCCGTAAGGTACCGAACTGGTGGTCGAACGGGCGGTTCTCCTGCATGAGGATCACGATGTGCTCGACATCGCGAAGGGTGCCCGTGCGGTTGTTTGCAGGAATTGCGAGTGCCTTGGCGATGTTCGCGCCGAGCGAGCTCGCCACGGCGCCCGCGCCCATGACCTTCATGAACCGACGACGATCGAGTTTGTTCGTGGGACGACTCATGGAATGCCTCCCCGCCTGCGGACGAAGCTTGCGCCCGAAGACCTTGCGGTTGTTGGATTGCCCTTGCCCAGTATTCTCGAGCAGGGCGCGAGTCCCTCTCCCGAGCCCGCGCACTCTAGGGGCGACTCTTGTGCGCTCGTGTGTCGCTCGGATGAAAGTTGCATGACACCGGCCCGCGAGTCCGTGTTGCGGCGTAGAGTACGGGCCCGCGATGAACGCGCCCCGCGCCGAAATTGAGTCCTCGCCGCTCCTTGCGGCCGAGCCCCTCGCGCTCGAGATGCGTCGCATCCGCGAGCTCCGTTGCGCGAACCGGATCAGCGATGCGCTCGCAACCCTCGATCGGCTCGAGCGGCAGCACCCCCACTTCGGCCGCGCATACGAGGAGCGCGGCCTCTGCTATGCGATGCTCGAGGATGTGCCGCATGCGATCGAGGCGCTGCAGCACGCGGTCGAGCTCAACCCTGCGCTCGCGGCGAGCTGGCGCATGCTCGAGCAGCTCCATCGCACGATGGGAGATCTCGAGCACGCAGCGACTGCGGCCGAGCACCTCGCAACGCTCAAGAGGCTCCCGCCCGAGCTCGTCGCGGCCGGGAGCCTCTACAGCGAAGGCGCACTCGCACGTGCAGAGAGTCTGCTCCGCGCCTACCAGCGCCGCGCGGGTGAGCACGTCGAGGCGATGCGCCTGCTCGCGAGAATCGGACACCGCCTCAATGCGCTCGAGGATGCGGAGCAGCTGCTCAGGGCCGTGCGCGAGCGCGCGCCCGACTACCGCGCCGCCCACATCGATTACGTCCGGGTACTCCTCGATCGGCAGAAGTATCGCGACGCGCACCGCGAGCTCGATGCTTTGCTCGGGCTGCAGCCTGCGGATCGGGACTGCCTCGCGCTGCGCGCCGCGGTCGATGCCGGCCTCGGAGAGCACGAGCGCGCGATCTCCTCGTATCGCAAGGTCCTCGAGCTTGCCCCGGGCTGGACCCACTTGCATCTCTGCCTCGGCCACTCCTTGAAGGCGCTGGGGAGACGGTCGGAGGCCATCGAGCACTACCGCTCGGCCGCCGCCGCTCGCCCGGATTTCGGGGATGCGTACTGGAGCCTCGCCAATCTGAAGACGTACCGCTTCCTGCAGGAGGAGGTGGAGCAGATGCGTGTTGCGGCGCTCGCGCCGCGCACGCGCGCGGTCGATCGCTATCACCTCTGCTTCGCGCTCGGCAAGGCGCTCGAGGAGCAGGGCGACTATGCGGCCTCGTTCGAGCTGTACCAGCGCGGCAACCAGCTCAAGCACGCCGAGAGCCGCTATCGTCCGGAGTTCCTCGAGAGCAACACGCGCAAGCAGATCGAGCTCTGCACGGCGCAGTTCTTCGCCGCGCGCGCGGGCTGCGGCGTGCCGGACCCCGACCCGATCTTCATCGTCGGGCTGCCGCGCTCCGGATCGACCCTGCTCGAGCAGATCCTCGCGTCGCACTCCTCGGTCGAGGGGACGCAGGAGCTCTACGACCTCACTCGCATCGTCCAGGAGCTGCAGGGGACGGCTTCCGAACCGCATGAGTCCCGCTACCCCGCCGTGCTCGCGGAGCTCGGGCCTGCGCAGATTCGCAGCCTCGGCGAGCGCTACCTGGCCGCGACGCGCATCTACCGCAAGGGAAAGCCGTTCTTCATCGACAAGATGCCGAACAACTTCCGGCACGTGGGCCTCATCCATCTCACGATGCCGAACGCCAAGATCATCGACATGCGCCGGGCGCCGATGGCCTGCTGCTTCAGCAACTGGAAGCAGCTCTTCGCCGGCGGCCAGGAGTTCACCTATAGCCTCACGGATATCGCCCGCTACTACCGAACGTATCTCGAGTTGATGCGGCACTGGGACGAGGTGCTTCCCGGCGCGGTGCTCAGGGTTCAGTACGAGGATCTCGTCAACGATCTCGACCGGACCGTGCAACGAGTGCTCGCGTTCTGCGGGCTCGAGCCGCAGTCCGCCTGTCTCGAGTTTCACAAGACCGAGCGCAGCGTGAGCACGGCAAGCTCAGAACAGGTTCGCCAGCCGCTCTTTCGCGAAGGGCTCGATGGCTGGCGTCATTACGCGCCCTGGCTCGGGGCGCTCGAGAAGGCGCTCGGCGATGCGCTCACGCGCTACCGGGAATAGCGGGCGGTGAGCGCGTCGGCGGTCCTCTGAAGCCGCTGCAGCTGCCGCTTCAGGCGCTCCACCTCGGGCCGCCCGATGTCGGCCAGCAATCGCGCCTCGTACTCGAGTGCGAGCGGTGCGATCCGCCGGTGCAGCTCCTCGCCGGCCCGCGTGAGCCTCAGGCGGTGCGAGCGGCCGTCGCTCGCGTTCGGCTCGCGCCGCAGGAGGCGCCGCCGCACGAGTGCCTGTGCGGCGCGCGTCACGGTGACCTTGTCCATCACGGTACGCTCACAGAGTGACTGCGGCGTGAGCGGTCCCTCGTCCGCGAGCACCGCGATCAGCCGCCACTGAGGCACCTTCAGGTCGAAGCGGTCCTCGTACGCGCGCGCGATGAGCTGCGACACGGCGTTGGCCGCAACCGAAAGCCTGTAGGGCAGGTACTCCCCGAGCCGCAGTGCCAACGCCCGCCTACTCGGCATCCGGCTGCGCTCCGGGCGCGGCGCGCTCGAATGCCGGTAGACGCGCGCAGTGCTCGTAGATGCGCCGGATGGCGGGATACGGCTCGAGGGAGCACCTGAGGCGCAGCGCGTTGAACACCTGCGGGACGAGGCAGCAGTCTGCGAGCGTCGGCGAATCCCCGTCGCAGAACACCCCGGCCGTGCCGCTCGCGACGAGCAACCGCTCGAGCGCGCCGAATCCGAGCTCGATCCAGTGGCGCGACCATGCGCCGCGATGCTCCTCGTCCGCACCGAGCTGCGCGCCGAGATACTGCATCACCCGCAGATTGTTGAGCGGATGAATGTCGCAGGCGACGCTCAATGCGAGCGCACGCACTCGCGCGCGCTCCTGCGCTCCGCGGGGCAGGAGCGGCGGAGCCGGATAGTTCTCCTCGAGGTACTCGATGATCGCGAGCGATTGGGTGAGTGCGAAGGGCCCCTCCTCGAGCACCGGCACGAGCTGCGCCGGATTGCGCCGCGCGTATTGCGCGGCGTGCTGCTCCCCGCCTCCGCGCAGCAGGTGCACCGGGACGGCCTCGTACGGGAGGCCCTTCAGATTGAGCGCGATGCGCACGCGGTACGCTGCGGAGCTGCGAAAGTAGGTGTAGAGCCTCAGCAAGCCTCTGCCTCCTCGAGCCTTCTGCTCGAGCCTCTCAGCCTCGCGCCGGCAGCACGCGGCCGACAGCCGCGCCGAATCCGATGCGCGCGGCAGCCGTGCGCTCGCAGTGGCCGCGCAGGGTCACCACATCCCCGTCCTCGAGAAATCGTCGCGTTTCGCCATTCGGGAGCTCGAGAGGATGGGAGCCGCCCCGGGTGAGCTCGAGGAGCGATCCCGCCTCCTGCGGCGCCGGTCCGGATTGGGTGCCCGTGCCGAGGAGATCCCCGGGCTCGAGATTGCAGCCGTTCACGGTGTGATGGGTCACGAGCTGCGCGACCGTCCAGTAGGAGTGCCTGAAGCTGCTGTGCGAGAGCCGGCAAGGCGAGCGATTCTCCTTGCGCATCGACTCCGTTTGCAGATAGACCTCGACTGCGATATCGATCGCGCCTGCCGCACGCACGGCGGGGGAGTCGAGATAGGGCAGCGGCTCGGGATCGTCCGCTGGCCGCACCCATGGCACTCGATAGGGCGCGAGCGCGTCGAGCGTCACGATCCAGGGAGAGATCGTCGTGGCGAAGTTCTTCGCGAGAAATGGGCCGAGGGGCTGGTATTCCCAAGCCTGGATGTCGCGCGCGGACCAGTCGTTGAGCAGACACAACCCGAAAACGTGCGACTCGGCCGCGGCGATCTCGATGCGTGCTCCGGGCATGCTCCCCGCGCCGATGAACACCCCGAGCTCGAGCTCGTAGTCGAGCCGCCGGCTCGGCGCGAGGACGGGCGTCGCCGAGCCGCTCGGGAGGATCTGCCCGAGGGGCCGCGGAAAGGCCTGCTCCGAGACCGCGATCGAGGAGCTGCGCCCGTGATAGGCGATCGGCATCCACTTGTAATTCGGCAGGAGCGGATTGTCGGGACGAAAGAGTCGCCCGACCGCGGTTGCGTGGTAGATCGAGGCGTAAAAATCGGTGTAGTCGCCAATGCGGGCCGGGAGGGTGTACTCGGCCTCGGCTTGCGGCACGAGACAGGAGCGAAGCGCTGCTTCGCGCGTCGATCCGCGTCGCAGAGCGCGGGAGAGCGCCAGGCGTAGCGCCGAGGCGAAGTCCGGTCCCGCAGCCATCAGCTCGTTGAGCGTCGGCCTGGCCGCCGCGGTTGCGGCCTCCGCCGCGGCCCCCCCGGATGCTGCTTCCCGAAATACGCCCGTCGCGAGACAGGCCGCGAGGTCCACGATCTGGTCACCGATTGCGACACCCCCGCGAAACGCTTCCGCACGCCCCGCGCGACGGAAAACGCCGAACGGCAGATTCTGGATCGGGAAATCGCAGCCCGGAGTGTTGGCCGTTTCGATCCAGCTCGCAAGCTTGGGATCGTGCGTCTCGTTGAGATCCATGCGTGTTCGCGGCCTCTCCTCAGGGCCGCTTTGGATCGAAGCGCTTCTCGAGCCCCTGCCAGCACGCGATGTAGTCGCGCTGCAGCTGGGGCGATTCGAGCGCGTGCCGAGTCGGACGGATGATGTGCCGCGACTCGAACATGAACGCCATGGTGTCGGCGATGCGCCGCGGACGACTCGTGTCCTCGCGGCTCGCCTCGCGAAAGGTTGTGGCATCCGGACCGTGGCCGCTCATGCAGTTGTGCAACGAGGCGCCGCCCGGCAGAAAGCCCTCGGCTTTGGCGTCGTAGACGCCCTGGATCAGTCCCATGAACTCGCTCGCGACATTCCTGTGAAACCACGGCGGCCGGAAGGTGTGCTCCATGACGAGCCACCGGGGCGGAAAGATCACGAAATCGACGCTGTCCACCCCCGGTGTATCCGTCGGGGCCTGCAGCACGAGATAGATCGAGGGGTCCGGATGGTCGAAGCTCACCGAGCCGATGGCGTTGAAGCGGCGCAGGTCGTATCGATACGGAACGTGGTTGCCGCGCCAGGCGACCACGTCGAACGGCGAGTGGTCCATCCGGGCTGCGAAGAGCGCACCGCCGAACTTCGCCACGAGCTCGTAGCGCTCTTCCCGATCCTCGTACCAGGCAACAGGCGAGCGGAAGTCCCGCTGGCACGCGAGACCGTCGGAGCCGAGCGGCCCCAAGTCCGGCAGCCGAAACGGCACGCCGAAGTTCTCGCAGACGTACCCGCGCGCCTCCCCGTCCGGCAGCTCGACCCGGAACCGCACGCCGCGTGGGATCACTGCGACCTCGAGCGGCTCGACCGCGAGTCGCCCGAGCTCCGTCACGAGCAGCAGCCGCCCCTCCTGGGGCAGGATCAGGAGCTCACCGTCGGCATCGTAGAATGCACGCCCCGTCATCGAGCGGTTCGCGGCATAGAGATGAATGCCGCAGCCCATCTGCGCGTGCGGGTCCCCGTTGCCCGCGATCGTCACGAGGCCGTCGAGGAAATCCTGAGGCGCGCTCGGAATGGGGAGCGGATCCCAGCGCAGCTGATTCGGCGGGGTCTCCGTCTGATCGAAGCGGCTCGTGATGCGGGCGTTCTCGATGCGGGAAAACGGCCCGTGCATCACCGCGGGACGGATCCGATAGAGCCAGGTGCGGCGGTTGACCGCCCGGGGCGCGGTGAACGCAGTGCCCGAGATCTGCTCCGCATACAACCCGTACGGGCAGCGCTGCGGCGAGTTCTGCTCCGGGAGGGCCCCGGGCAGGGCCTCGCTCGCGAAGTGATTGCCGAAACCGCTCAGGTACTCGAGCGGCGCGAGCTCCCGCGCCGCCGAGCGAGGTCGGGCCCGGGCGCTCATGGAGAGCTCCCCGTGCTCTTCGGCCCACCCTGCGCACTGCGCCCGCCATCGAGGACGCCGCGGCGGATCTGATCGAGCTCGAGCGACTCGAAGAGCGCCTTGAAGTTGCCCTCCCCGAAGCCCTCGTTGCCCTTGCGCTGGATGATCTCGAAGAAGCACGGGCCGACGACGTTCTGGGTGAAGATCTGAAGCAGCAGCCCCTGGCCCTCCGTGGGCGCACCGTCTATGAGGATGCGTCGCTCGCGCAGCCGCGCGAGGTCTTCCGCGTGTCCGGGCACGCGCCGATTGATCCCCTCGTAATAGGCGTCCGGCGTATCCTGAAACCGCACGCCACGCTCACGCATGCGATCGACCGTCGCGTAGATGTCGCCCGTCCCCAGGGCGACGTGCTGGATGCCCTCACCCTTGTAGTCGTGGAGGAACTCCTCGATCTGGGACTTGTCGTCCTGGCTCTCGTTGAGCGGGATGCGGATCTTCCCGTCCGGGCTCGTCATGGCTTTCGAGAAAAGGCCGGTCGCCTTCCCCTCGATGTCGAAGTAGCGGATCTCGCGGAAGTTGAACACGCTCTCGTAGAAGTGCGCCCACGTCTGCATATTGCCGCGCTGCACGTTGTGGGTGAGGTGATCGATGTAGGTGAGCCCGGCGCTTTCCCTGCCTTCGGCCTCCGCAGCGCCGGCGATCGGCAAGAAATCCACGTCGTAGATGTCGCGCGCACCGTAGCGGTCCACGAGGTACAGGATCGAGCCGCCGATGCCCTCGATCGCCGGAATGTTGAGCTCCATCGGCCCGACGAGGCCCTGGACCTGCTTCGCGCCGCGCTTGACGGCGAGCTCGACTGCCCGTGCCGCATCCCGCACGCGGAAAGCCATGGCGTTGATCGAAGGGCCATGCGCGCCGCGAAATTGTGCCGCCTGCCCGCGGGGGTCCATGTTCAGTATGAAATTGATGCCGCCCTGCTTGTAGCGCAGAACGTTCTTCGAGCGGTGACGAGACACCGCGGTGAACCCCATCGCGGAGAAGAGCCGCGCGAGCGCCTCGGGATCGGGGCTCGTGAACTCGACGAACTCGAACCCGTCGGTGCCGAGCGGATTGTCATGCAGATCCGGCGTCACGATCGCACCCCTCTCGAGCCCCGGCCGCGCGCGACCGCAGGTCCCGAAGTAGTTTCAATTGCAACTATATGGTAGGTGCCGCGTCGCAGGGCGGCAAGCACGAACTTGACAGAAAACCACTTTCCGCGACCAGGAAGTCCTCTCCCCTCGCCGGCCGCAGACCGTCGGCTCGACCCTTGAAATAGCGTTCGGCGAGATCGGCCCCGGATACGTGACGAGCCCGTTGAAATCCGGCCTCGCGGGCGAGCGCCAGCATCTCGGGGGGCCTGAAGAAGCTCAGGAACGGCGTCCCGGCCGCGCGCGCCGACTGCTGAACCAGCTCGAGCCGGGGGCGCTCTGCGGGCTCGATGAGCTCCATGGGCAGCATGAACGTCATGGCGAGCATCGAGCCGGGCGCGAGGGTCGCGATCTGCCGCAGAGTTGCGGCGACCGCCTCGCGGGAGAGGTACATCGAGACTCCGGTCGACGCGACGAGCGCCGGCAGGCTCGCATCGAAGCCCGCCGTGACGAGCTTCTCGAGCCAGGACTGGCCCGCCTCGAAGTTGACGGGCACGAGGTGCAGCCACGCGGGAATGCCGTAGCCAAGATCGACGAGTCGCCGTCGCTTCCACTCCTGAGGGCCGGGCTGGTCGACTTCGAATACCCGCAGGCGCGGGGCGACCTCCGGCCGGCGCTGCGCGAAGGTGTCGAGACCCGCCCCGAGGATCACGTACTGCGCGACACCTCGACCAGCGCGCTCGATCACCAGGTCCTCGACGAAGCGAGCACGAGCCACGATATGGGCCCGGTAGCCTCGAGTCGCCCGGGGATCCATGTCCGGCCGCTGTTGCCAGTCTTTGCCGGGCGCCGCGAGCTCGAGTCCGAGTTGATCCTCGAGCACATGCGGTGGCGGATCGTAGAGGACGTGCATCGCCCGCCAGAGCGCGACCCTGAGAGCGGTGCTCTCCGGTGCAATCTGCGACTCACTCATGCGAGTCGGCCGACTCCACGCGCAATCGTGAGCGCGAAGAGTGTCCAGAGCACGGCGACGCACGAGAGCAGAACGATGTTGCGCTCGATCGTACCGGCGACATCCGCTCCCCGCGTCGGACGACGCAGGGCGAGCAGATAGCCGAGGGGCGCAACCCCGAAGCTGAGAAGGCCATCGAGCGCAGAGCCCGCTCGAGCGCCGTGCCACAGGGCGCCGAGCGCGACGGCCGACGCCGTTGCCACGAGGTACGGGATCAGCAGGCGCATCGGGTGACCTCCCGTCAGCGGGCCCGCCATCCTGCCGATGACGCGAACGGTCACCACGTAACCGATCACACCGATCGCACAAGCGATGAGGTGCCAGCGGGCGGGCCAGGCGAGGTCGGCGGCAACATGTCCCCAGTCGTCGCTGCCGTCGATGGCCTCGCGGACCATCTGCGCCCAGACCCACAGCAGCGCCATGCCGCCGAGGGTCAATAGAAAGAGCTTGAGCACCGCGGAGCGGGGTTTGCCCGCAGCGAGAATCGCCAGCGCCACACAGCCCACCACAAAGGCGCCCACCGGTCCACCGCCGTCTGCGATCGGGCCCGCTCCGGCACACCGAAAGACCAGAAAGGTGAGGAGCGTGATGCGTCCGCCGTCGATCGCGCAGCCTACGCCATGCCCCAGGGCCTCGTGCGCGAGCGAAGCGACGATGGGCACGAGCGCACCGACCGCAACGAGAGTGAGCGCATCGTCGTTCGAGACTTTGTTCATCGCCCCGCGAGCATCACGCACCAAGGGTGATCGTGGCCGGCGAGCTCATTATGACGGCTCGCACGCACGCACGCATGCACGCAATGCGCAAAGCGGTGCGCGGTGTCGCTTCGCCCAGCCCCCGCGCAGGCCCATGACTGGATGGACCCTGTCACGAGCCGAGCGCTATGCTCCCCTCCCCCTCGGGCGACCCCGGAGCAACGACCATGAGTCTCACCTTCTACTACTCGCCGATGAGCACGGCAGGCATCACGGAGCACGTGCTCGAGGAGCTCGGCACACCGTGCGAGCGCGTCAAGGTCGATATCCAGAAAGGGGAAACGCGCAAGCCGGAATACTTGCGTCTGAACCCCAACGGCAAGGTCCCTCTCATCGTGCACGATGGAGTTGCCATCTGGGAATCGGCTGCCATTACGATGTACCTGGGGGAGGTATTCGGGGTCGAGAAGGGGCTTTACCCGCCTGCCGGGGCGAGACGCGGGGAGGCCATGAAGTGGATCGTGTGGACCAATGCGACACTCGTCGAGGCCGTGAGTCGCTGGATGCGCAATACGAGCGAATGGACCCCGGTCGAGCAGCACAACGCGCAGGCCGGCGAGGCGGCGCAACAGGACATCCAGACCTGCCTGCGCATCCTCGATGAGGCGCTCGCCGGGCGCCAGTTCCTTCTCGGTGGATACACGCTCGCCGACACGCACCTCAACGCCGTGACCGCTTGGCTGAGTCACATGAAGGTGGATTGCTCTGCTTACGCCAACTTCAACGCGTGGTGTCAGCGCTGCGCGGCTCGGCCCGCGTACGCGCGCGCGCTGGCGCGCGGTTGAGCAGCCCGCCACCGATCGTTGCCTCACCCGCCACCGCGGGGCTTCCACCGGGGCTCACGAGCGAGCAAGCCCGGCAGCGATGCGAGCAGTATGGATCGAACGCGTTGCCGGAGGTCCGCACCGCGCCGTGGCGCCGCGCGCTCGAGAAGTTCTGGGCGCCGGTTCCCTGGATGCTCGAGGCCGCGATCCTCTTGCAGTTCATGCTCCACGAATACGTGGAGGCGCTCGTCATCGCGGTCCTGCTCGCCTTCAACGCGGCGCTCGGGCTGCTGCAGGAGGGGCGCGCGCAAGCAACGCTCGATGCGCTGAAGTCGCGGCTCGCGCTGCTCGCAGTCGTCCGTCGCGACGCTCGCTGGCAGACGCTGCCGGCGCGCGATCTCGTGCCGGGCGACATCGTCAAACTCACGCTCGGCGGCATCACGCCCGCGGATGTTCGCGTGCTCGAGGGGAACGTTCTGCTCGACCAGTCGCTGCTGACCGGCGAGTCACTGCCGATCGAGGGCGGTCCCGGCACGCGCACCTACTCGGGCTCGCTGGTGCGTCGCGGCGAGGCTGTCGCCGAGGTCACCGACACCGGGGAGCGCACGAAGTTCGCCAAGACCGCGCAGCTCGTTCGCATCGCCCGCGGCGCGAGCTCGCAGCAGCAGGCGGTGCTGCGGGTCGTGCGCAACCTCGCGCTCTTCAGCGCGAGCATGGTGCTCGTGCAGCTCGTCTACGCGACCCTCGTCGGGATGTCCGGCCTCGAGATGATTCCCCTCGCACTCACGGCGGTGCTCGCTGCGATTCCCGTGGCGCTGCCCGCGACGTTCACCCTCGCCTCCGCAGTGGCCGCGCGAGATCTCGGCGCCCGCGGCGTGCTCCCGACGCGGCTCTCCGCGATCGACGAGGCCGCGACGATGGACGTGCTGTGCTCGGACAAGACCGGAACACTCACGCAGAACGAGCTGGCCGTCACCGCCGTGCGGGCGCTCCCCGGATTCGACGAGGCGCGCGTGCTCGCACTTGCGGCACTCGCGAGCGCCGACGGCGGGACGGATCCGGTGGACGCGGCCATCCGGGAGGCTGCCGCACGCAGCCCCGGGACGGGACTGCAACGCACCCGGTTCGTCCCGTTCGACCCGGCTCAGAAGATGTCCGAGGCGGAGGCTCGTCACGTCGATGGCCGCTGCGTGCACATCGTCAAGGGCGCTTTTGCCCGCATTGCGCAGCTCGCACCCGCTCCTCCAGAGGCGGCATCCGCCGTCCGTGCATTCGAGACCCTGGGGTATCGAGTCCTGGCGGTGGCTGCGGGTGCCGGGCGCGCGCCGATCTGGACGGGCCTCATCGCGCTCAGCGATCCCCCGCGGCCGGATGCGAAGCTGCTGATCGCGCAGCTCGGGCGGCTTGGAGTGAAGACCGTGATGGTCACCGGCGATGCAGCGTCGACCGCAACCGTCGTAGCACGCGCGGTGGGGCTCGAGGGACCCGTGTGCCCGGCGGGCTCCTCCCTCGCGGGCTCAGCGCAGGGCGGCTCAGCGCACGGAGCCTCATCA